>OCZT010000507.1_pt1 | contig 38640 bp, 61 predicted proteins | sample 1539031 | NCBI WGS metagenome assembly OCZT01 (sample SAMEA3539308, study PRJEB22396) | soil metagenome | biome: tundra; feature: field; material: soil | place: USA | collected 2010-05 | depth 0.15 m
GCCTCGTCGGCCGTCAGGATCATGCGGGTAAGGTCGCTCATTCTGCACCGCCAGGGACCGGCATAAAGAAGTTGAGATAATCCCCCGATGGGATAATGATCGTGACAGGCGGCTCAATCTTGAACTGGCGCTTGTATGATGCTTTGGCCTCGTCCGGCGTGGAACCTGCGCACATCCAATAAATTTTATTCTCGACCAAGTTGATTTTGATAGTTGACTCAGAAGATTTAATAGATAGTGGCTTATTCATAACCTCACTCCGAAATATGTTTCCAGTTATTATGATTTATGATGTTATAGATTTCCGACTTTCCGATTCCAAATATAGCTGCTAGTTTTATTCCAGATAAACCGCCCTTGTGCATTTTTCGTATCTCAATGATCTTTTCTGTTGTCAACTTAGACATGCCACATCTTTCTCCGTTAACATATATTCCTCTTCCTTTTTTCTCTTTATCTCTAACATTGTCTAGATTAGTCCCTAAAAACAAATGGAGTGGATTGCAGCATGGCGGATTATCGCAGGAATGAAGAACACATAAACCTTCTGGAATAGGTCCATTTGTTAGAATCCAAGCTATTCGGGAAGCTGTAATCTCCTTTTTGCCTACTCTTAAATGTCCATATTTATTTGGGTTGCATGCCCCTTTCCACAGCCAGCATTCATCCGGGACGCGTTTGTCTACCTTCTCCCAGAAACGTTGCTCTAAAGTTTTCTTATGTTGTTCGTGAGGATTGTTGTATTCTGCCTGGATTTCGCTCATTCTTCCTCCCGCTCGTGTATTGTTTGAACTGCCAGGCATACCAGCATCAGGCCAGCTACAATTTCACCGACGCGCAAGCCAGCGTGTAGCGCATTAGCGGCACTGGTGAAAATCAAGGCGGCCAGGAAAAAGCCCAGGCCGACAAATGCGCCAGTGATCGCGGCGGAAATGATAGTAGCCGCAGCCTCGATGAATTGCTCAGGATGTAGGTTCATAGACAACCTCCTTCCTCCTGAATATCCGGTGTGTCATTGTGATAGGCACCGTAGAAAAACGCACAAATTGACAGGCAGATAAAAACCCATGCCACAAAACCAATTGCGCAATAAACAAAAGTGCTCATGGCTGTCCCTGATTTCTGTATGCTCCGCACACTGGGCATTTGCCAAAACTGGCAATCAAACTATCTCGTAATTTTGTCAGGGCTTCTTCCGGTGTATCGCCATGACAATCGATAGAACTTGGACCGCTTGACCCACGAGGTGCTCTAAAATCGACAGAGGCTCTAAACCCCAGTCTGTAGCTAGCTACCGAAAGCCAGACATTAAATACAGCGGGTTGGCAATCCATATTTTTTATTTCGTTCATCAACTCGAACACTTCTGAATCCGGTGGCATTTCATCCCTCCAAAGGTGTGCCCGGCCTCGCGACCGGGCTAGATTGCGGTTGGTTATGACTTGTAATCGATGATCGCCAGGATGATGTCGAGGCGCATTTGCTTATCCTCGCGCAGCTCTTGCGTCAGTCCGTTTGCGGCCAGTTGCTTGACGTAGCCATTCTTGTGGAAGAGTAACTCGCCGATCGGCATATCCCAGTACAGCTTCTTTTTGCTGTCCTGTTCTTTCGTGGCCGTTTCCCAACTGATTTTCTCGGATGCCCAGGGCTTCGTTTGTTCTACGGGCTCGGGATTGACCTCGGGATTGACCGTGCTGATGGGCGCCTTTACTATTTCCGATTCCGTCTCATACCCCAGGTCTTTGAGGTTTTCGGCCTCGGTATGCGTTTCGGGTGGCAGAATAGTTACCCGGCTTTCATCGGGAAAACCAGCATCAAGGTCCTTGCCTTCTTCGATGTCGTTGATGATTTCGAGATACGCTGGATTGAAGCGACCGTAACGACGTAATCCGTTTATCAGAACCGTCTTGCGTTCCATTTTTGGCCGCTCCTCCGGATCGTTCCAGGGCGATTTTTGACTGTGATAAGACTTCGAGTAATGTTCACCGTGGTGAGCGATTTCCTCAACGGTCATATAAAAAGTCTTTTTGAAACCGTCGATCAGCTCGAAGTAAAGCATCCGACCAATTACCCGGTCACCTTCCGGGCTAGGCTTGCGCTTGCCGCTGATAGTGTGGATCCCGGTCATACGATTTTCGGTAACTTCCTCGCCATCGTAGATATCAATATCCGGGTTGATAAATCGGTAGAGACCGGTTCGTTGAGCCAGCTCGTAAACCCCCTTATACCCAATCTGGAATTGAGCCTGCCCGCCGTAAGGGATAATCCAGGCCTGTCCACTAGTGGGGTCAACTGAAAGTTGTAGGCTTGCTGCTCGCATGGCTGAAATCAGGATTGACTGAGGCGTGCATTTCTGTAGAGCCTCAGAATTTGCAACGGTAATCATGACCTGGTTGAGGTAGTAAATTCCTTGCAGCCCCATCATGTCGGAAAAGCGTAATTTGACTTCAGGTGAAAGGATATAGTTTTTGATCCTGGTCATTCCGACTTCTTGTCGATTGGCTAATTGCGTTTGTTCGGTCATTTCGTTTTCTCCCGTGCTATACTAAAAATGATTGGATTTGATGCACAAGAGACCCGCTGCCTAAACGAGGTCTCTTGTGCTAATTAATTGCCTCGCCGTCAAATACCCAGCCGGTTACAAGGCTGTGGTGGTAATGCGACTCTGCTTCTGCGATTTCAAGATCCACCTTGAGCTCGTCGGTCATCTGTATCGTGTCACGTTGCCAGTCATCCAGGTGCCCGAGATCGCCGGGAACAACGCTATCCAGGATGCGTAAACTAGATTCGACCCGCCCGCATTCGAGTTGGAGAGCGGCGTCGCTGAGGCTCATGATGGCCTTTTGAAGATCGGCTATCACGGTTTCGTCTTTGGCGTCGGCTCGCTGGTCAATTAGGGAATCTCTCGCGCCCCATATTTTTTCGGATAATTGCTGATTGTTTGTCATTTGTATTACCTCCCGTAAATTATGCTTTTGCCGGATATCCGGTTATTTGGTGTTCTTTAAGTTTGTCGTGTTGCTCTGCGTATTCTTTTGCGCCCGCTTTTCCGGCACAAGAGTGTGAGCAAAATTTACCTCTACCTCGTCTGATTTCGCTTTTCAGTGTTTCAAATTCTTTTCCACAAATCTGACAAATCGCAGTAGTTTTATTCATAGTTTCCTTTCTAGGTTTGTCGGCCTTCCACCGACTTGACCGGGTTTACGGCTTAGTAGCCCACGAGTTGAACGGGGTGACCGGTTTTGTTCCAAGAGTTCGGCCGTCTCTATAAGCGTGTCACGTCCACGCCGCTACCCAATTTGCCAGTCGCGCCTTAGTCGGTGAAACCTTTCGGAGTTACCTAATCGGGTAAGACGGCTTCGCTGTCATCGTGGCTGGCTTTGCTAAAACTGGCGGCTCGGATGATTCTTCCCAAGAGACCCGATATACTCTCGCTGTGTTCCAAGATTGACACCGCCAGTTGCTAAAACTGGTCGATTTCGACCAGTTATCGCTTATCTCATAAGCTCCTCGTCGAATTACGGGAGTTGATAAATGTTTGCCTATCGCCGTTCCTGACCCGACTGGCATATGCCTGCCGGATGAGGGCGCGTACCTGTTTGCTCATATCCAGATCGTTCCTCTTCGCCAGTTCAAACAACTGCCTTTTTAATTCAGAACTTAACCTGAGTTCTAGTATTTCGCATTCCATTAGTTATGCCTCTCCTGTTTGATAAACGTTTCCTGCGATACATTTATATTATCACAATATAACTCATTTGTCAACAAGCAATATATACACTGGTATAATATGATTAATTACAATAATGCAGTTTTATACATATTGTATAGTGTTTTTTATGGTATAAGTATTCTTAGTTGGCGGACAGGCCGACTCCATAACTTATAAACATCCCTCGATTTGGAAGCTGTCCCTTCCGAGTCGGGGGTGTTTTATTTGAGGGCAAATGAACAAAAACTTTGATGTCACCAAAAGGGAGTATATCTTGCAAATGCGTCAATCTGGGAAAACCCTGCAAGAAATAGGTAATCAATTGGGTATTTCCAGAGAGAGGGTTAGGCAATTGAGTGTTGGGATAAAAAGGCCCCAATGTTATACCCTGGCGAATTATGAAAATCTATGCAAATTGCACCGGCGCTATTATGGTATTCGCCACCTGGATATTGTAAAGTTTTGGGGGATGGTCAAGATCGGCGGGAAAGATGATTGCTGGGTGTGGACAGGATGTAAATTACCAACCGGATATGGACATTACCGTAAAACAAAATCTTGCCAACTCTATGCCCATCGTACGGCGTTTGAATTAACTAATGGTCCAATTCCGGATGGTTTGGAAGTTTGTCATACTTGCGACAATCCGCCATGTTGCAATCCTAATCACTTATGGATTGGAACTCATTTGGATAATGTGCATGATCGGGATATGAAAGGCCGGGGTAGAAATGGTCAAAACAAAATTATCTTATTGCATTTGCCAGAATAGTGCTATACTTAAATACAAAAAGGATTCACTATGACAATCACCTTCAAACTTGTATGTTACATCCTGGCAGCCGTTTGCTTTTTCATCGGTTTTATCAAGTTCTACCTCACCCCCGTACCCAAACCTGATTTTCTGTGTGGGGGATTGCTTTTTTCTAACCCTCTCGCTGTTTGTATAAGGAGTTGATCAATGGCAAATCTCTTTCAATCTCGTAGGTTCTGGACATTTATTCTGGCGCAGGTAGTGAGCATTGGCGGAATCATCATTGCTCATTTTGTTAATGACCCGTTCGGTACGCAAATGACCGGAATGGGGATCATATTTATCGAGGGATTGGCCGGGTTCCTGATCGCCGCCTATACCGTGGATGACATGAATACCAATACCCAGGCGATCAAGGCAGGTGTACATCCGGACTTTCCGCCGCCCAATACTGATCCCGTTACGCCTGTAGCAGTCCGGCCTATATTGCCGTCTGTTCCGGGCGGTCCACCGACCAGTGCATATTACCCATCGGCACAGTCCTACAAGGTTGACCCAGCGCCTGTACCATCGGGAACTGAGGCGGTCGACGTGCCTGGCGATACTGGCATGAGCGCCGGGGCCTGACCGTAAAATGGACAACAACATCGTAGACCTGCCTCATAGCACGAAAGCCGATCTGACAGAAATTATTTCTCACATCGGAATACGGTTAGCTCTCATCGAAGATATCACGGGTCGACTAGATAGGCTAATCAATGGCAACGGTAAGTTGGGACTAACTGATAACCTGCTGGCTTTGACATCACGTGTCAAGGAACTCGAAGGATGTGTTGCGGATGTCTCTAAGCTAGTATCTAACCACGTTATCGCAGGGGAGCAAGATGCCAAGGAGGCAAAGATTCGTCTTGCTCAAGAGACAAAGGATGCCAAAGACCTAACGGCGGAGGAAGCAAAAGAGGCGAAAGATCTCCTGGCTAAACAGGTATCCGAAGCCAAGGATATGTTGGCGAAAGAGGTAGAGATTGTTCGGGAGAAGAAACAAGAAATAAGTGGCCGGATGTGGACGTTTATTATTGGGATTGCCCTTTACGTCATTACAAATCTTCTCGGCCTGGGATTTCTAATACTGAAATCGGGTTTTATAAAATGATCCAGCCTATCATTGTCCTGTTTGCGCTGATCCTGGTCATTCTAATCGGCATGAGCTGGTGCGAGGGATATTTCAAACCGAGGCACCACAAATGAATACTTACGCATTTCTCGCAGATACCGGCCAGGTAACCAAATTCGTTCACAGTGATTCGTTTCCCGTTTTGACTGAGGATGACTGTGACATCGGTATTACGATCCTGCAATTCGATGGTGTGATTTTCGGTCTGGATGCCGTAAAACGGGCGGTCGATGCGTATCGAATAAATAAATGGTGGGCAAAGGAGCAAATCTAAATGCAAATTGGATTGCAGGGCGCAGACATAATTGGCATTTACTCAACTATGGAAGCGACCCTGTTGTTTGAGTGTCCCGAATGCCATGCTGATGTGGTAGAGAAGCCTAGCATGACAACGGGCACGAATATGTACCCGGCTCATAAATGCAACCAATGCGGTTGCATTTGGATGGAGTATCTCAATTCGGGCGGACTTACGAATTTGATTATGCAGAATGGAGCAAGTCTAAATGGGACAATATTCTAAATATAAATTAGGCACTGACGTGTCGGTCTACCAGCAGTACGTAGACTACAAAACGCTCAAAGCCCAGGGCCTTGACTTTGTCATCGCCCGCACCGGCAAGGGCATCAATTTCGATACCCGCTTCGCCTACCACTGCCAGGGCGCAGCCGACGCCGGGCTGCCTTTCTTTGGCTACCACGTCCCCGATCCGTCTGTAGGTCAAGACCCAGTTATGGACCGGGATAAATCATTCTTGAACCTGGTCTACACTTTGCAGAACAAAACCTACGCTGGCCTGGTTGCGGACTGCGAGATCTACTCGTACATTGGCCCGAAGGGGGAGACTGTCATCATCCCCAACACAAATCTATCCAGCTATTACCTCAACTTTTCGAACCAGGTGGTGAAGTTCCTGGCAGGAGCAAAGCCGTTCTTGATCTATTCCTCGGTCGGCTTTATTCAGTCCTGGATGCCCGCTTTCAACAACCAGATTATCAAGTTCGACCCGTTCATGGCGCAGTATCCGTGGCCGTTGGGTGATAGCGGCAATGTGGTTGCCTTGAAAGACCTGGATGATTTGCAGGTGTGGATCGACAAATTGGAGACGCTTTATGGCGGCGGACATGGACCTCTGGTCCCATCCACCTGCAAGGCCAATAAGATGATCCAGTTCAGTGGCGACCATTTCACGCTGCCCACCGTACTGGGAGCCACCCACCAGGTAAGCTCTTGCGACTTTGATCTCTTCATCGGCACAGACGACGAATGGGACGCTTATATTCACAAGGTGCCCGGCACAGTCGATGAACCGATACCTGAGCCATTGCCACAGCCCATACCAGTTACAGACTTGACGGCACTGCAGGGGCAGGTCAATGGCCTGGTGAGTGACGTATCAAGTATCAAAGCGACGTTGGTCGCAGTAAAGACGGCATGGACAACGATATAAAGGCGGCGTTGTAAGCAAATGAGCGATAAACCAGAGGCAATCGAATTTGATGCAATAGTTTATAAGGTTCAGACTCTTGTGGATCAAGGACTTAGAGTGTCGTTTGACTTACCCGAAACAGCGATTATCGCTGCCGCTCAACTTATGGCAGTTAAACGTGAGGGCAATATTTTGCATGTTGTCATACAACCTGATAAACAGGTAAGTTCAGGAGGCAATGAACAAGGGAAGATTTCAACAGGGACGGTCAGGAAATCCGTCAGGGCGTCCGCCTAAAAGCAAAGCAATGACAGACATCCTGGAAATGGCGCTTGCTAAAACCGTAGAAACCAAAAACGGAAAAATTAATGGCAAGCGCTTATTGGCATCCCTTGTAACCAAAGCCGTCACAACTGGAAAGATCACATTTCCCGGAGATGAGACGCCGTCTGTGATTGGCGTCAAGGATTGGACCGAATTTGTTAAGTGGATTTACGAAAGGATTGATGGGAAACCCGTGCAGCCATTGAGCAGAGAGGAAAGCGCCGGCGCAAACGATGAAATACTCCTGACCCTTCCCGCCGATGTAATCGCACCATCGTTTATCAATGCCTACCGAGACATTATCAACAAACGTCATACCGAATACCTCTTCTTCGGCGGACGTGGATCTACAAAGTCATCGTTTGTCAGCCTGGTAACGATTTATCTGCTGGTCAACAATCCTGAGCTTCATGCCCTCGCTTGTCGGCAAGTGGGCAACACATTACGGGATAGCGTCTACTCACAGTTGCAATGGGCCATCAACGAGCTGGGATTATCAGACAAGTTCAAACGCACGACCAACCCGCTTGAAATCGAGTACCTGCCTACGAAGCAGAAAATCTATTTCCGTGGCGCTGATGATCCTCTGAAGATCAAGTCAATCAAGCCTCCATTCGGGTATATTGGTATTCTGTGGTTCGAGGAGCTGGACAGTTTTCATGGTCCAGAGCAGGTGAGATCCATAGAGCAAAGTGCAATCCGTGGCGGTGACGAAGCGTATATATTCAAGAACTTCAACCCGCCTCGGACCTCGCAGAACTGGGCCAATAAATATGTCAAGATCCCAAAGGCGACTCAGTACCAGCACAAGAGCGATTACACGACTGTGCCTACCGAATGGCTGGGCAAGACGTTCCTGGAAGAGGCCGAGCATCTGCAAGCGGTCAACCCTGCTGCCTATGACCATGAATACTTAGGGATCGTAAACGGTACCGGCGGTCAGGTCTTTGAGAACGTTGTCATTCGCAAGATCACGGACGCAGAGATTGGGCAATTCGACCGGGTTACACATGGACTTGACTGGGGCTTCTACCCCGACCCGGCGCATTACTCGCGGGTGCATTATGATGCGGCCAGGATGACACTGTATATCTTTGGCGAATACAGGGCATGGAAAACATCCAATAAGGATTTATACAACGTTCTCTATGGTACTCTGGATGATAAAGGCAAGGTCATTGATCCTGGCTTAGGGATGACGCCTGCCGATACCCTGATATGCGATAGTGCCGAGCCTAAGAGCGTGGCTGACTTCCGGGAATACGGCGCTTCAGCTCGTGGCGCGGAGAAGGGGCCGGAGTCGGTCAAGTACAGCATGAAGTGGTTGGCTTCGCTTAAGGCGATTGTGATCGACAACGAACGTGCGCCTTACTCCGCCGAAGAGTTCCTGGATTACGAGTTTGAGCGCACGATTGACGGCGATCTGATAGCAGACTACCCGGATAAGAATAACCATGCCATTGACAGCGTGAGGTATGGAACTAATATGATTTGGAGACGAAGAGGACAATAACATGGCTAAACTTTTGACGAATAACGAATATGCACAAGAAGTGCAAAATGTGGATGCTGCCGGAAACATCATCGGTATTGGTGCATCTGTAAAAATTCAAGGCAGCGTCACCAAGCCGAATGACAATACCATCTATTCTGCCAGGGACGTTATCGGAACAGCCGTAACTGCCAATATCACACTGGCTAATATTGCGAGGTTTGTTGGCGGCGGTGGATCGATTTTCAAAGCCAGGGTTGTTTGTGACGCCAACCAGACTACAAAGCCGACGATGGAGGTATGGCTATTTGATACTCCTCCGGCTGCCGTTGCCAACAATGGGGCCTTCGCTCCTACGGATGCCGAAATGCTGACGGTCCAGGCAGTTATCCCTCTGACAACCTCGTATGTTGGCGCTGCTGGGGCTGCTGATGCCGGGAACTGCATCCTTATCTCGGATACTACCCCGTTCTCGTATAAGTGCACGGTTGCAAGCAAGAACCTGACAGCGTGCCTGGTGGTAACAAACGGCTATACCCCAGTTGCCGCCGACGTGTTCACTTTGATTGTGGATGCTATGCAGGACTAAAAAGAGGCAGCATGTTCTCTAAAATCCTTCAATGGGTAAGGGAGTGGTTAAATCATATGTTAGATAAAGGCTCGGTCAAATCAGCTTTAGGCGTGAACGTTGCCACGTCAATTTACATGCAAAATGCTCTCATGCTATGGTGCGAGATGTATCTTGGAAAGCCGTATTGGCTAAACCAGGGCACAACTTACGGCAGTGGCGGCGGTGAAAACATCCGTGATATCCGTTCTCTTAACCTGCCTGCTGCCATTGCCGGGGAGATTGCCCGGGCCGTGACCATCGAACTAAAGGTCAAAATATCCGGCGGGGCACGCGGCGACTATCTTCAAGAGCAGATCGAAGAGGTCGTGGACAAACTGCGCCAGCAGGTAGAGTACGGTTGCGCAAAGGGTGGGTTGATGCTGAAGCCGTATATCAATGGCGATGACATCAGCGTGGACTACGTTCAGGCCGACCAGTTTTACCCGATTGCTTTTGATGCCAACGGGCGCATCACCTCTTGCGTGTTCAGCGATCAGCGCACAATCGGCGACAAGTATTACACCCGCCTAGAATATCATGCCATGACGCCAGACGGGTGCAGCATTCGCAATCAGGCGTTCCGGAGCCAGACACTCGGAGCATTGGGGATGCCGTGCGCATTATCCGAGGTGGATGATTGGGCGAACCTAGAACAAGAGGCGACTGTTACAGGGATCAACAAGCCTCTCTTTGCCTATTTCCGCTATCCATTGGCGAATAACATTGACCCGACTTCGCCCCTGGGCGTGTCTTGCTATTCCAGGGCGATTGAACTGATCGAGAGCGCCGATAATTTATGGTCTGATTTGCTTTGGGAAATGGAAAGCGGAAGACGGGCATTGTATGTGGATGTTGATGCCTTTGGCAAGGACAATCAAGGCAAGGCGATCTTGCCCAACAAGCGCCTATATCGCGTGCTGGAATCCACGGGGGGTGTTGGTGACAAAGGTTTGTTTGAGGATTGGACGCCGACGCTCAGGGAACAGAATATCATCAATGCCTTGAACGCAACCCTGCAAAAGATCGAGTTCGTCTGTGGCCTGGCGTCAGGGACACTTTGTACCGATACGGCTGGTGACACAGTTAGGACGGCTACGGAGATCAAGATTACCAAGCAGCGTACCTACGCCACAATCACGGATACCCAGAAGGCACTTGAAGATGCGTTAGAACAACTGCTTTGGGCAATGGATACCTGGGCAACCATTGGCAATCTTGCGCCGGCCGGCAAGTATCAGGCCGTCTATGACTTCGATGACTCGGTTGTGACAGATCACGACGTTCAACTCTCCCAGGATATGCAAGTCACAACGGCGGGCCTCATGGCTAAGTACGAATTTAGGATGCGCAACTATGGTGAGACAGAAGAGATTGCCAAGAGGATGGTTGCAGAAATTCAGGCAGAGCAACAGTCTGTTATGGATTTGTTTGCGCCTCCGCCTGGCTCGGGTGGTGGAGTTGGGGCAGGTGGGGCGGCGGGAGCGACTGACCCGCTGGCTAAAAAAGAACAGACAGCGCTAGAGCAGGTGATAGCGCCTAAGGCGACGCCAATTCGCATTAGCAGGATTATAGCCGATCAATAAGGAGCGACATGATGGATAACACAATGATTGCAGCCAGAAAGGGCGCGGGTTTACCGCCAATGAGCAAACAGCAGCAGATGGACGAGCTCAAAAAGCAGATGAAAGATCCGAAGTTGACCGATGCAGAACGCGCCGCGATCCAGAAGAAAATGGATGACCTGATGAAGGAAATGAACGCAGGCAAATAGATGCTTACCGCTACCGCTTTCGACCAAATTGCAACGCCAATTACCGACCTGTACGAACAGTATAACCAGTCGGTTATCAACGATATTGCGCGGCGGCTTGCCAAGCTAGACATGACGAACACGGCAGCCTGGCAGATGCAGCGGTTGACAGAGAGTGGGAAGGTCTACGAGCAGGCACTCAAAGAACTGGCAAAGGTGACCGGGAAGAGCGAAGCTGAACTGCGCGCCGCATTCGAGAAGGCCGGGGTCAAGAGTATGAAGTTTGATGATTCGATCTATCGGGCGGCTGGCCTCTCGCCAACCCCGCTAAACCTGTCACCGGCGATGCTGAACGTTCTAATGGCTGGTCTACGCAAGACGAACGGTGTAATGCGCAACTTGACTATGACCACCGCTATCAGCGGGCAGCAGGTGTTTGTCAATGCGGCGGACCTTGCGTACATGCAAGTCTCGAACGGCGCGATGAGTTACGACCAGGCTATCCGGGCGGCGGTGAAACAGGTGGCGCAGAACGGATTGTCAACGATCCAATATGGCGGTAAGACTGACCAGTTGGATGTTTCCATGAGGCGAACCGTCCTCACGGGCGTTGCACAGACAACCGGCGGCCTGCAAATGGCACGGGCCGACGAATTAAACGTTGATCTGGTCCAGACCTCGGCGCACGCGGGAAGCAGGCCAGAGCACGAACTCTGGCAGGGACAGGTATTCAGTAGGTCGGGGACAAGCACAAAATACCCTGATTTTGTATCATCGACGGATTACGGGTCGATTACGGGGTTATGTGGGATTAATTGCAGACACTCGTTCGCGCCCTGGTTCGAAGGACTATCAGAAAATGCTTACAGTCAAGAATCATTAAATAACGATTACAACAATCAAACGGTTACCTACCAGGGTAAAGAGATCAGCCAATATTCTGCCAGTCAAATTCAGCGCAGCTATGAGCGCGCTGTCAGAGATTGGAAGAGGCAATCAAGTGCGCTCGAAAGTGCTGGCCTTGATAATAGTGCAGAGGCTGCCAAAGTTAGAGATTATCAGGCAAAACTAAGGGATTTTGTAAGACAAACGAAGCTTGTTAGACAACCTGTTCGCGAACAAGTGTAACATACGTTTTGCCCCTATTGTGGTATAATGACAACGAGGTGAAACTTATGGGAAGAAAAGCACATCCAATGATCGGGCGCGTATTCGAACGGTGGACTGTGATTGAACGGGCTGGCAGTGATAAAGAGAGTAAACCCATGTGGTTATGTGAGTGTCAGTGCGGAAATAGAAAAATCGTAAATGGGGCATCGCTCAAGCGGGGCGATTCCCGGTCTTGCGGTTGCATCGTCCGTGAGATATTCACAAAACACGGCATGTATAAGACTCGCCTGAATAAAACTTATCGAGGTATAAAGCAGCGATGCTATAACCCAAAGAACACACGCTATCCTTATTATGGCGAGCGTGGGATTGAAATGTGCGGTGAGTGGCTAGGAGAGCACGGCCCAATAAATTTTATGAATTGGTCACTTTCGAATGGATATACAGACGATCTATCTATTGATCGGATTAATAACGATGGAAATTATGAACCGTCAAATTGCCGATGGGTGACACAAAAAGAGCAAGCCAACAATCGGCGACCAAGAAGGACGCGCAAGCCAGTATGAGCAACATACCAGAAATCACAACTTCCCTATTGCAGGCTGAGTCGCAAATGGTTATAATCACTTTGTACGAGATCCGCTGCCCCCATTGCGGGAAGTTGTTTTGTGAGGCCAGCGGGATCATCCGTAAGAAATGTGAACGATGTAAAACATGGTTCACAATAGACACCAGCAAGCCCAGCGCTTCAGAGTGATTTTCTGAAGCGCTTTTTTATATCTCGTTATCCTGGAAACGTAAAAGGCCAGGGCGACAAGCGAACCAACCGCGTAAAAAGGGTAGTTGCGATTAGACAGGAGAACAGGAATGAAACGTGAAGATTTGACAAAACTCGGATTGATAGATGACGCCGTAATTGATGCAATCATGGCGGCCAATGGCAAGGACATCGAAGGTCATAAGGCGAAACTTGTCACTTTGCAGACCGAAGCCGATGGCATCAAGGTGCAGCTCACGGATGCCAACAAACAGATCGAAGGCTTCAAGGGCCTGGACATCGAAGGCGTCAAGAAAGCTGCCGATGACTGGAAAGCCAAAGCGGAACAGGCCACAGCCGATGCCGTGAAACAGGTCGCTGGCCTCAAGTTCGATCATGCGCTTGACGGCGCACTGACCGGAGCGAAGGCACGCAATGCGAAGGCGGTCCGTGCCCTGCTGCAATCCGATGCGCTCAAGCTGCAAGATGACGGCTCAATCATGGGCCTCAAAGAGCAGCTCGAAAAGATCAAGTCCGAGAATGATTACCTGTTCGAGTCCGACACGCCCACCCCCAGGATCGTTTCTGGCGGGAATAATCACTCGGTATTATCAGACGCGGTGGTAGACGCCTTTAGACAGGGCGCAAAATTACCACCCGCTAAATAAGGAATATAGGAAATGACTCAATCATTTGAACTTGTAACCAAATTTCAACCAATCCTGGATGAAATTTACCAGGATGCCTCCGTGACGGCTGTTCTTGACGGACAGACCAAGCCGGTGGACTTTGCCGGCGCGAATGTCGTCAAAGTATTCAAAACCTCAATGGGCGGCCTGGGCGACTTTGCCCGTGGTGCTGACTTCCCTGTTGGGGAAATCATCGGTACCTGGGAAGCACTGACCCTCTCTCACAGCCGTGCCCGTCAACTGAAGGTTGCCCGCATGGACAACGAAGAGACTCTCGGTATGGCCTTCGGCACCGTTGCGGGTGAGTTTATCCGCACGAAAGTTGCTCCCGAAGTGGATGCTACCCGGTTTATGAACTATGCAAGCAAGGCCAGTATTCTGACCACAGCCGGCGCGGGCCTGACCTCCAGCACGATCCTTGCCGCTATTGACGCAGCTAATGCCGCCCAAGACGCTGCGGAAGTTCCGGCTGAGGGAAAGTACCTGTTCATCTCAAACATCCTCTATCGTGCCCTCAACTCGACCATTACCCGTATGCTGGGGAATGAAAGCTCCGCTGACCGCCGCCTGAAAAGCCTGGACAGCATGACCATCATCCCCGTTCCTGCGGGCCGCTTCTACACCCACATCGACTTTGAAGCCGGCGCGACTCCTTCTGCTGCTGGTGGATTCTCCATGACCTCCGGCGCAAAGGCGATCAACTTCATGCTTGTTGCCCCCTCTGCTGTTTTGCAGGTCAAGAAACAGGAACTCGTGAAGATCTTCAATCCCGATGTTGTACAGAGCTCTGATAACTGGCTGTTCGACTATGCCATTTACCACGATGCTTTTGTGTACGACAACAAAGTCGGCGGCGTTTATCTGCATAAGGCAGCCTAATCAATCAAGGCCCCGTCGGTGAAAGCTGGCGGGGCTAAAGGATGTGAAAAATGACTATCAATGGAATTGATTGGCTGCAAGATGTTCAAAACGCATCTTTGACAACTGACCCAGCATCTGACGTACAGGCTATCGCTGGGGTTGCCACTGATAAAGCAGTGACACCGGCTAACTTGATGGCGGCCCTAGCCGCTCTTGATTTCCCGATTGCGATGCGGAGCGTCACGGCAGCCCTGTTTACTATGGGCGTTCTATCAAGCGCCAACGATACAAGCGGCGTTCATTTGACTGCCACGAAATCAAAGGCGTTTGGTATCAATGCTGATACCGGCGGAGCGGCCCTGACTGCCGGATTTATTCGGGCAGGCGCGGCAAGAATGTTGATCGGTACTGCCATCACGAGCGGCGGGGACATTTCTACCGCCGGGTGGGAAGGTCTGCTCAAGATAATTGCTTCTTGCAATGTGGGGGGCAATCAAGGCGGCCTTATGGGTCACCTGGAAAGCGCTGGTACTCTTACCTTGACCGGCTCTATCAACACAGTTAAGGCTGGCGTTGCGTCGTTCCTTGACCTTGCCGCTGGCGCTACTGTGGCCGCCGGGACGGTTGTCTCTGCCTTTGGCGTCAATCCTGCCAACTTTGGCACGGTGACCGGACGCACGACTCTGATCCATGTGACCGCACCCGTCGCGGGCAATTGGGGTTCGTTTGCAGAATTACCCTCAGTTTCAGACGCCTGCCAGGCTGCTGCAGCTGGCGTTACCGCCGGGCCTCACTTGAAAATCTATATCAATGGTGTACTTCACACCATCCCGACTGTGAAAGCGTAATAACATGACCCGCGAACAGATCGAAGCGCGCAAGGCTGAATTGCAAGCCTCCCTGGAAGCGCTCAAGGCGAACGCAAGTGCAACCGCTGGGGCAATTCAGGATTGTGACTACTGGCTGGCGGTACTAGACGCCGAAGCACAGACGAAAGAATAAGGACACGAGGCGATGACCACAACCTATGTGACTTACAGTTATTACACCACCACATTCTTGGGTACGGTCATCGCCTCCGCTGACTTCGCTCGTTTGGCTCTCAGGGCGTCTGTGGTTATTGACCAGTTGACGTTCAACAGGGCGGCTGCGATTGTCCTGGCTGCGACTGACACAGATATCATCGATAGTATCAAGATGGCGACCTGCGCAGTGGCAGAAGCCTACCAGGCCAACGAAGCCGATGGCAGCGGCGGCGGGATCAAATCGGAAAGCATAGGCTCCAACAGTGTGACTTATCAAGACGGCGCAAATGCAACGCTCTCGGATATAGCAAAACTATCGAGGGCGGCAAAGGTATATCTCGGATTAACTGGGTTAATGTATCCGGGCTTCAATGAAGGCGAATTCAATGATCGAGAGAGCCATGCGTACTAACTGCGTGGCTACCGTTTACAACCGTTACATAGTCAGCGGCGCAGAGCACTACCAACGCACCGTGATTGGCAATGTGGCGTGGTTCAACACGAAAGCTTCAAACGTCCTGCGGTCTGGTCTACTTGCAGCCGACAGCGCCGTGATTTACGTCCCGCTTTCGAATGGAGCAAATTACATTGATCCAAAACCATGGACGGCTCTCACGGTCAAGACCGGCTTCTGGACGCTGGCCGTGGGTGATGTGATCGTTAAAGGTTTGGTTACCGACGAGATCCATGATGCGGTTGTTTCCCCGCCTTCAGTTGCGTTCACTATGACCAATCTAAAAGCGGCTCACGACGATGTAATCACAATTAAAAGCGTGGATACGTTTGATATGGGTAGTGCGTCTTTGAGACATTGGAAAGTGAGTGGATCATGACCCCTCCAATCATCGAAACACCCCACGGCAGTATCATCATCAACACGCCAACGATGAAAGCTGAATTGAAGTGGAACCCTGCCATGTTTAGCGGACCAGGTGGCGGATTTGGTGGAGCCCAGAGTTGGCAAGGGAAATTTTCAAAGGCTCAATGGTTCGTGGACAACGAAGTTTTGCGGCTCTGTGAGCCTTACATCCCACTACGCACTGGGATGCTTGTGATGAGTGGCATCCTGGGTACGAATGTGGGCGAGGGCGTTGTGTCCTGGATCGCACCTTATGCGCGTTACCAGTATTACTCGCCTCGCAAGCCAGGCAGCGAAACTGGACCTCTACGTGGGCCATATTGGTTTGAGCGCATGAAGGCCGTTAGCGGGACAACGATCCTGGCGGGTGCCAGGCGCATAGCAGGGAGTGGCAAATGAGTATCATATCTGCGATCAAGACCTATCTGACTACCTACGCCAGCACAGCCGGACTTGTATCTGGCGCATTGGTATCGGTGGACTGGCTTGGACCTACCCCTACGCAGTATTCCATTGTCCCCGTGCCAGGAACGAAGATTGTTGAAAGTTACCTGGATGGCAGCAGTCTACGAGAGTTTCCATTCGCTTTTCAGGCGGCATTTTCAACCGCTGACGAAGCAGAGCGCATAGAGAATAGTGGTTTTTACGAGGCGTTCGCCGACTTTTTCGAAACCGAAACCGAGGCTGGAATACTCCCAACTTTGACTAACAAGACCGCAACAAAAATAGAGGCTCTTGGCTGGGGTTATCTGTTCGAGCAAGGCCAAAGTGACACAGGAATTTATCAGATTCAATGCAAGCTCACATACGAGCAAACGTAAGGAGACAAGATGACCACGAAAATTAAGAGAAGTCAGTTCAAAACCTTCCTCAACACGACCCCCGCCGCTTCGCCGGGATCTGAAACCTATTTTCTTGTAGCCGATGGCGTGGTAGATGCCTCTATCGATTACGGTCCCAAGACCACAGAAGAGACCTACATCGACGAGGATAGTGCAACCATTAGCCTGGACAGTTACGCCCCTAAAATGGCAATCACTGCCACGGCCAAGAAAGGCGACCCGGTCTTTGAGTTCATTGACAACCTGCGTGTCAATCGGTCCATATTGGGCGACGCAGAGACGACCGTCGTCAATGTGTGGCTTTACGAAACACCAGCCGGGACTGCATACCCCGCCGAACAGCAGGCCGCCTCAATCCAGATTGATAAATTCGGCGGCAAGGGCGGAGACGCTACCCAGATCGATTACACCATCAATTACCTGGGCGATGCGGTTGACGGCGACTTTGATACCGCTGACAGCTCGTTCACGGCGACCGGAGCGTAAACCATGACGACAAAAATCAAGCGAAGTTCGTTCAAAACATTCCTGCGCGTCGGTTCAGTCGGTACTCCGGCCTGGGCGTTGATTGCCGATGGCATGGTAGACGCATCCATTGACTACGGCCCGAAAACGACCGAGGAAACTTATATTGATGCGGACAGTGCCACTATCAGTCTGGACTCCTACGCGCCAAAGTTCCCTATCTCGGGAACGGCGAAATTCGGTGATGTGGTTTTTGGTTTCATCGACAACCTGCGTAAAACCCGCGCCGTGTTAGGTGATGCAGAAACCGATATCGTCAATGTGTGGCTGTATAAAACACCTGCGAATGGATATTACGCTGCCGAGAAACAGGCGGTCAGTATTCAGCTCGACAAGTTTGGCGGTAAGGGTGGAGATGCTGCGGGCATTGATTACACTATCAACTTCCTGGGCGATCACGCCAAAGGTATCTTCAAACCCGCGGCTACGGCTGCATTTGCGGCTCAACCTGTACTGGCTGAACTAGCGACGATGGTTATCGGCTCCGTGACGCTTGCGCCCCTGTTCGCTGCTGACCATTCCAACCTTCTGTATACCGGGTCTGTACCAAACGCAACCACCACGGTGGCTATGACCTCGACGTGTATTGCTGCTGGGGCCGTGGTTGTACAGTACAATGCCGCCGCCGAGGTTAGCCAGGCTGCAAATGCTACCTTGGCCGTTGGCGTCAATCACCTGCGCATTCAAATCACCGTTGGTGCGGAAGTCGTGAATTACTACATCGATATCACCAGGGCGGCTGCATAAGCCAGAAAGAGATTACATGGATAGCATCCGAATTGATACCGGCATAAAGAAGATACAGATCAATGATGGCCCAGAGTTCATAGAATTTAATCCTTCTGATATTTCGTTTGCCGAGCGGTTCTACCAGCTCATGAAAGATTTTGAGGTGAAACAGGTAGAATATCAGGCGCGTTTGGATAAGATAGACGCCAACAAAGAATTACTGGATGCCAATGGCGTCCCCGCCAATCTTCCCGAAGGACTTGCGCTATTGCGCGAGGAAGGCGAGTTCATACGTGAGAGAATCGACCAGCTCTTTGGAGAGGACACGTCGCATAAAGTGTTCGGAAATGCACTGTCTTTAGAAATGTTTGAGTCGTTCTTCACGCAAATTACTCCCTTTATCCAAACCGCACGGGCCGCAAAGATTATCAAATATCAGAAGGTACCGCACAAAAAGCGGGTGATGTCATAAACATTTTAACCGATGAGTTGCCGACCGCTGTTGAAATAAACGGGATTGAGTACCCGATAAATTCAGACTTTCGCACCTGCTTAAGAATCATTCTGGCGTTCGAGGATGAGGAGTTAACCAACAACGAAAAGGCGATGTTGCTACTCGATAATCTTTATCCAGAAATACCGCATGATCAAATCGAAGCAACCAGACAGGGTATGAAGTTTCTAAATGGCGGGAAGGTTGCCGATGAGGATGAAGAGGAGGGAGGTGGTCCACGTCTCTACAGCTTCGAGAAGGACGCCAACTTGATCTTTGCGGCATTCAGGCAAACGCACGGGATAGATCTTGAAACAGTAGAGATGCACTTTTGGAAGTTCCTGGCATTATTTATGGACCTGGGAAGTGAGACTACTTTCTGTCAGTTGATAGGGTTGCGGAAACGGGTAAAGTCGGGAAAGGCCACGAAAGAAGAAAAAGAAGCCGCGCGAGAGATGGGCGACGCGTTCTTGATTGAAGAGCCAGATGATCGGACACCAGAAGAACGAGAAAAAGAAGCGATATTCGATAGCATGATGGGAGCGAATAAATAATGGGCGCAGGCTACGATGGTCAGATTCGTGTGGATACCAGTATAGATACCGCGGGTTTTAATTCTGGTACACAGAACATAGGCAAAAATGTTAATGGTATAAAAACGCCTCTTACAGCCCTGGGTTCTTTGCTAAAAAGCATTGGTGTTGCTTTTCGTGCGATAGGGCTTCCAGGTATCGGGATAGAGTTTACTCATTTAGGACAAGTTCTGATGGCCAGCGGGAAAAGCATGAATGTGCTAAAAGAGGCGACCGATTCCGAAAGTGCATCGATGGGAATATTAAGTGCCATTGCGACTATCGCCGGAGACGCACTTATTGCAGCATTATTTATTGCAACTTTAGGAGTGATCGCCCTGATAGCAACTGTTGGGTTTTCTATTAGTTCTTTCATGAAACTTCAAGGAAGTGCACAGGATCTAAAATATAGTTTCACAGACTTGAAGAACGCCTTTGCAGTAGCATTTGCGCCGCTGGTTACGTTTGCAATTCCCTACATTCAACTGGCGATAGCATGGCTTGTAAAATTATTCAACACTATCGCTATGATCGTTGGCGCATTACTGGGACAGAAGGAAGTGTACCAGGCCGTTGCGGGAGGATCAGAACAAGCGGCAGTTGCGGCTGAGAAACAAGCAAAAAGTACAGAGAAAGCGAAGAAGGCCGCCGAGGGTATATTAGCTGCGTTCGACAAATTGGACGTTCTAAAGCAACCGGTTGATACCACTGCGGCTGCAAACCCCGCCGGTGCTGCTGGTACACCTGCAGCTCTTGGCACTGCTGCGTTCAAAATGGTCCCGATTACAAATGATATCTTGGATAAGGTCAACAGTGTCAAGAAATTGTTTGCGGACATTTTCGCAATGTTTTCAGACCCCTTGATGTGGCAGAAAGTTTGGAAAGGTGTGCAACTCTATTGGGAAGATTTTAAGAACTGGATGGCAAATATTGCCTGGCCCTGGCTTGTCAAGGCCGCGCAGGATACTTGGGCATGGGTTGCACAGGCGGCTTCGGATGCTTGGGCATGGATTCGGCAAGCATGGAAAGATGCTAACGCCTGGTACAAAACCAATGTTACTGTTCCGATAGCTAATTGGTTCAAGGTCGCCTGGGATAATATCAAAACATTTGCTTCAAACGCCTGGCAGTGGATCATGGGTGTCTGGAATATTGCGGCAAACTGGTTCCAGTCCACTGTGATTGATCCAATTAAGGGCGCATTTCAAACCGTTCTGAGTTGGCTGGGTGGGGCATGGAATACCGTCTTTTCTGGAATTGGTTCATTTGTCCTGGGTATTGTCAATAGCTCCATAGGCTATCTTAATAGTCTAGGACAGGCCGCGGTGAAGGCGGTGAACGCGGTTATTACAGCATTCAATAATCTCCCGCTACTGCCTGATTTGGCCGGATTGAGTTGGACGAATATTTCTACCGTCAGTAATTCAACTGGTAGTAGTGGCTTCAGTGGCTTCCAGAATTTCAAGGGATTGGCCACAGGCGCTGTCATACCGCCCAACGCAGCATTTGCCGCCATTCTCGGAGATCAACGATCGGGTACCAACATCGAGGCTCCTGCCGATCTAATCAGGCAAATTGTAAGGGAAGAAATAGGACAGGGTGCGCAACGCATCACAATCGACTTTGGTAATTCGTCTTTAGCCGCGCTGATCAGAACGCTCAATCCAATCATCAAACAAGAAAATGATCGTAAAGGCACTAGTCTAATTAGCGGAGTGACCTCATGATAACAATTGACGGAACCGTTTTTAATGTGCCAATTCTTACTGGTGCACAAATTAAAGCCGATATGCTTTTCAAGTTTGCTGAAAGAACCGGCGACGGCAATTTGCATTCCCAACTTATCGGGGTCTATTTTAATTATAGTGGCTTGAAATTCGGCACAATCACAGATACTTCTTTGTACGCTAGACTTTGGCAAAAAATAACCGAACCAGTGGAATCGCATTCTATAACCCTATATGACGAAACCGGAACATATACTTTCAGTGCCTATTTCGCCAATATAAATTCGGCGCTGAAAAGAGTAAAAGACGGCAATACCTACTGGGAAGGTCTTACTATGGATGTGATTGCAGTTTCACCTGCAAGGATTCCGGCGTGACTATAACTTCTCCGACCATTGTACTCACTGTAGGCGCGTCAAGCCTTACATTCACAGGCAGCGAGATTATCAGCGCCAACCTGGTCGAAGAAATCAATCCTCTCAGCGTAGAGCTGCCTTTCAACGTCCTTGAATTCACAATCCTAAGTTATAACACTTCGTTCTCGATGTTCTCGGGCAATATTTATAACCTGCTGTCCGAGAGACTTCCGATCATGGCCTATGAGAATGTAAACGGTGTATCCACATTCCTGGGCAAGTTTTACCTCGATAAGTGGACAAATCTGACAGAGTATAAATTCCAGTTTCGGGCGATTGATGTTATTGGAACAATGGCCGCTACAGATTATGAGGGCGGCTTCTGGTCTATCCCCACCACACTCGAAACGGTATTGAATCAAGTCTTACTGCCTAAGAATATCGTTTTCACAATTGACGATACACTGAAATCAATCCCAATTCAAGGATGGATCCCACCAGGGGATTATCGTAGTGCATTACAACAAATATGCTTCGCGGCGGGCGTCGTGGCTTCATGCGCACGAAGCGACCGACTAATGATTTCTCCTATCATATTTCCATTCGTGAAATATGACTATAAACTCACTAAGGCAGACAAACTCAAAGATGAACCGATTGAGTTGACGCCGCTGGTTACCAGTATTGAACTGGTTTCTCATAGTTTCACGCAGGGAACCGATATACAAACCATCTTTGACAAATATCTCGAAGTGGGTTCGCATAAAATCATATTTGACCAACCTTACTACAGCATTGTGATTGATGGACCTGGTTACGTTCCCCTGCTATTTATCAACGAGAACGGCGATTTCATCGTAACTGAAAACAGTGATTATATCGAGGCTGGCGGACAATATACCTTCGGTCCAAACTCCATTAATCTCGAAATGCAAGAGGCGGGGCAAGTTACGATCACCGGATACCCGTGGGTTGATAGCAAGAGATCTTACCTGTTTTATGAAACGGGTCTGACTGAATACGCTAATAAAAACGCGCTGACCATCTCAGACGCAACGATGATCAACGAGACCAACGCACAGGCTATCCTTGATCAAATACGGGATTATTACCGTCAGCGGTACAAGCAGACGATCACAACCATATCGTCTGAAATCCAGACAAACGATATTGTATTATCAAGCACCATTTTCAACCGTAAGATACTTACAACCGTCCTAAAAATGGACATGGATTTAACAGGGGGCAATCTACAGACAAATGAAATATTGGGTATCGAGCCTATATACGTCGAACCTATTGAATTCGTTTCACGCAAAGCGATAACTGGAATAGCACTTCCGGGTATGGATTTGACTTATAACAATCGTTGGCGCACGCAGACTACTCAAACATTAGTTCGTTATGCTAGAACAGGTGTTGCTATTTGTGGGGAAGAATTAATGTTCAACAATCAATGGAGGATTTATGGATGAGAGCCCAAGCATTTCCAGCCGCGCCCAACCACATATTCAATACATGAAGGAGAAACTCCGAATTCTCTTGCAAGAGTTTTCTGCATTTCTTTTTCAACAAAATATCTTTTCCTTATTTCCAAAACTTGTAATTCGGTTAACTTATGATGACTATGTTTCTCGCCCTGAGGAGCAAACTCTTTTGGAACAAAATTCCGACCCTTCTTTACCATATCTGTGGCGTTATCGCTTGCGGTTCCAAGAAATAAATGATCTGGATTACAGCATGGGGGATTGTCGCACTTATGGCAGACGCATAGCCCGTCATGAATTTCTCCATAAGTTAATATCCAGGCTAGTCTATGGGAATAAACAATGTGCTTATGTATTCCAAGTTCTCCATAACCGGCTGCTGTTTTTCCAGCCGCCCATATCCAGCAAGCGTCAGGGCCGCCGGATTTGTCAACTTTTGACCAAAATCTTTGAATGTCTTTTGGGGTATAATCTATCTGCATTCGAACCTCCTATGTTCGGTGCCAAGCCCCGGGCGCTCACAACGTCGCGGGGTAATTTGATTCACTAATTATAACATCAAAGAGGTGATTTATGGCAAATAAAAAGATGTCTGATTTAGCAGCCAACCCCGACACCACATTAACAGCGGTTGCGGTAGGTGATTATATTCTCATTTACGATATCAGCGAGCCGCTTGACGTAAATAAAATCAAGGTAATTACGCAGGCTGATTTCCTCAAACTGACAACTGAGACCGCGCGCCAAGCGATGGTAACGGGTCAGGCGGCGGGTGACCTGTTTTATGGGGCAAGTGCCACTGCACTTACAAGACTTGCAAAAGGCACTAATGGTCAAGTCTTAACACAGGGCGCGAGCGTACCGTCCTGGGTAACTAGTCCCACCGCCCCAACGCTCGCTCAAATCTATCCTGTAGGTTGCATTTATACAACTACCGTTTCCACAAATCCGGCAACTGTGTTTGGGTTTGGAACTTGGGCAGCATTTGGCGCGGGTAGAGTGTTGGTAGGGCTGGATGCTGGACAAACAGAATTCAACACTAACGGGGAAACCGGCGGCGAGAAAACACACACACTTATAACCGCTGAAATGCCAGCGCATACACACACAGATAGGGAAATAGGGGGTTCAGGCTCCATTGCATCGGGAGGGGGCGGTTACTCAACTGATGTTTTTAACACAGGCTCAACCGGTGGCGGTGGTGCGCATAATAACCTACAACCTTACATCGTGGTTTACTTTTTCCAGCGGACAGCATAGGAGATAAACATGACTAAACAATACACCAAGAACGATCCAATATGGACAGATGAGGTTCTTGCAAGCGATCCTCTTTACAATATCCTTCAGTCGGATAATACGCCGATCAATTCCAACGTAAAAATTGAACTTGCCACTGAGGTCGGGACGGCTGGTACCGCGCTCCTCGCTGCCAGGATGAACAACATCGAGAACGGTATCGACGCGGTCGATACGATCCAGGCTGCGGCGCAAGGAGTGAACGGTTGGACCCCCGTCGCCGACACCTGGACCTATGCCAGCGCGACTACCATCAACGTGCCATCCGGTGCGGCTTCACTCTACCAAGTGGGCGACAAGATCATGTTGACCCAGACCACCGTCAAGAAATTCTATATCGTCGGCGTTGCCGATACTCTGCTCACAGTGACGGCTGGTTCTAATTTCACAGTTGCCAATGCCGCGATCACATTGCCATTCTACAGCCACATGTCAAATCCGCTGGGCTTTCCTGCTAATTTTGACCTCACTGCTCCGACCTGGACAACGACCGGAACGGCATTCACAAACCAGCCAGGCACAAACGCATTCGCTTTTTCAATAGTCGGTGGGATTTTATCACTTACGGGGACTGCAAACTGTAACGCCACCTCTGGGGGAACCGGGCACTTCATTGCCACGTTTGCGACGGGACAGTTGCCGGTAACTCAGACTAATGCTAATGGTTCGTCCGGTAATAATAATACAGCTCTACCAGGATGGTGTTATCTGGCGTGGCACTCTCTCGCAGTGCAAATAGCATCAGCCAGCGGGTCAACATTGGCTGCAAACTCAGAGGCTATGGGATTTTCTATCAGCTACCCAATCGCGTAAACCAGGAGGCAACATGAACACAATAGAAAAATTGATGATGATGACGGAGGGAGGGCAACAATTTATACCATTTTCGGACACTTTCGTGCGTTCTGATGGTACGCTTGGAAGCGACTGGATTGGCATAACCGGGGCCATATCTGGTAATAAGACCGTCATCACACCAACAGTAGACCCAACGGAACGATTAGTCAATCCTGGATTCGAGACATCTGATCCTCCTGCAACCTGGGGTAAATTGGGTTCACCGCCTACTTATGAGCGTTCCAATGTTGATGTTCACGAGGGAACTTATGCCCTACATGTTATCACCAATGCGGCTAGTCAAGGAGCATACCAGGGGCCAACACTGACAAAGGGAAACTGGTATAAGTATTCAGGGTGGATGAAGAAAATTTCTGGCACTCCTTATATACAAGCTAACCCATCCCACTGGAAACCAGGTTCTGCTGATTATGCCGGAGTCGCGTATGCGGCGCAGTTCAAGCATAGTGGAGAATTAGTAGAGAACGGTTCTAGAGCCTATCTCTATTGTACCGCTGCAGCAGCGGCGGAATTTTACGCCGACACCATGAGCATAACGGGGCCTATCGCTACAGCCTCGATGTTCGCCTATATCAATCGCCCTTTCAAAAATGCGGGTGCGATTAAGGCTCAATGGAACATTTCGCCCTTCAACCCTGCCGGAGTAATAGGTTGGTGGGATGGAGTTGCAGACAAGCAAAATTGTATCATGGCCTACTGTGATGGTGCATTTGCAGGAATGTGGAAGTACGTCGGTACGACTTTAACACAACTCATTGCTCCAACCGCCATTGTTTATGGAGACGGTTATTCTGTCGAAATTCGCAGACTTCCGGGGACAAATACTTTTCAGCTTTGGTATGCTGGATCGCAGGTTGGTACAAATGTGACCGTATCTGACTCGGCAATAATCAACAATACCCATTTCGGTATATTCAGTTCTGACAGTGGGAGTACCTGTAATGCGGTTTACGTTAATCCGTCTGGATATGTTCCCAAGACTGCGGCGTTCATTGATGACCCGATTTATGTTGCTCTTTTAGGTATCGAATCATCCATGTTGACCGATGGCAACCGCTTGGATATGTGGTACGACTCTGGCGAAAGTGGAAATTTGAAATACGCTTATACTACCGACCCGGCTCTACTGAATTGGACAGTTAATGATGTGACCATTAACTCTCCTTGTTTATTTGATTATGTTTCCAAGAACCCGGATGATGGGTTGTATTATCTGTGTTACCAAAAAGCCTATACCGACTACGAGGTTTATATGGCTTCCTCTCCAGATAAAGTCACCTGGACGCCCATTAATAGCGGTAATCCCGTTTTTACTCACGACCCGAACGCGGCTAATTACTTTAGTGTGAATTTCAATTGCTCGTTCTTGTTTAAGGACGGTACGATTCATTTCGTGATTGGTGGAACAAAAATTCCAGGTAGTTCATATAAAATTGGATATGCTACCAGCACACTTGCTGCTGGACCAAACTTTAACACCAATATTACAGCTATCACTCCGCCTGGTGGCGACCAAAATCCCGACCTGCGTTATGTAGCGGAAAGAGATGTCTGGTTGTTGTTCACCTATGGAACATATCCGGGGCAAACGGGAGGTATATTTGTTTGGCGTGCGTTGGGGTCTAGCGATTTGACTTTAGTATCCTCGTGGTTAAGGCTCAAAACGTTTTCCTTCGGATTCACAGACTGTTACGCTTGCGACCCATCTGTTTGTGAGTTACCACCCTATTTCAACTGGCGCAGTATTCTATCTTACAACTATGACCAGACTCACACCAATGGAGTTGGAAGAACACCATCTACGCTGAGTCAGGCGTTCAACAGTAGAACTTTGGCGCAGATTTACGATGAACTTATCCGGGAAGTATGATTTACCCTGCCTACATCTCGCCACACCTGACTGTCCACACCGACCCGAAACCGGATAGTCCACTAAGGAGAAGCAAATGACAATTGAGATATGGCTAGATCAAACAAGTCAACCGCTGGTATTCGAAGGCGCAAACAATGCTTATCAAAAGGGATCGTTCTACTGCGTTTATGCCAACGGAAAAGTTACTAAAATTCCCATTGAGCATATTTTTAGGGTCATTGAATCCTACGCAAAGGCTGAAGAGTGACCGCTATTAGTCCAACATTACCGGAATACCAAGAGATAAACGAACTGTCAAATATTCTTTGTCAGTTGAAAAATCCGTAGGAGAAATACACTGAAGAGGTGACATTGAAACGAATCATCATTGCACAGGAAAGCGATTTGCACGGCGGAAACAAGCTCGGTTTGATGAACCCAGACGTTATATTAGAAGATATTCAGAAAAATGGCGACGCCAGGCAGTGGCGGCCAAACGTTACAGAAAGCCAGCGGGAACTGTGGTTACTCAGGCAGGATAACATCCAGCACCTGGTTGAGTTGGCGGGTGATGATCCTATTCACTACATACAGGATGGCGACCCAACCCAGGGAGATAAACATAAGGCCGAGCTGGTCAGTGAGCGCATGGCCGATCAAATCAAAATAGCGGTCGAAAACGTCAAGCCGATCATGGCTTTGAACAACCTAAAATCGGCTCGATTTGCCGCTGGTACTGGCGCTCACAATTTCGGCCAGGCTTCGGCGGATATTCTGATGGTCAACCAGCTCAAGGCTTTGTATCCTACGCAAGACATTGATGTTTGCTATCACGGGTTCGCGCACTACGGAGATTTCACGGTCGACTTCGCTCACCACGGGCCGTACACCGGATCACGGGAATGGCTAAAAGGGAACGTTGCTCGGTACTACCTTCAATCCATGATGTTTCACGCTATCAAACACAGCCAGAAGCCGCCCGATCTTGTCATTCGAGGGCATTACCACGCGCCGGTTATTGAGACGGTGCGTCTGAACGGATTTACCAGCCACGTCATAGTTTCGCCCAGCATGTGCATGGTCGATGACTTCGCGCACCAGGCGGCTAAAAGCCCGGATGATGTGACTTGCGGTATGTTTGTGTATGAAATTATCGACGGAAAGCTGCTGGATGTTCACCAATTCACGAAAACTTATGACACCAGGACACAATACTACCTTTAGGAGGGGTTTATGTTGATTTACACAGCGGGAGCGATTCGACCAAAATACGGCCAGACCTTGCAGGGTAACTTGAAGATTGCAAAGGACATTGCGTTAGAACTGTGGAAAGATGGGTTTGCGGTCATTTGCCCGCACGCTAATACTGATTTGCCAATGGAAATGGCAGAAAAAGAAATGGATACGGTTCGTTGGTTGGATGGTGATTGCGAAATGATCGCTAGATGCGATGCGGTTTTGGTCATTCCGGGTTGGGAAGCGAGTGCGGGTACTCGGGGCGAAATTGAGTTTGCTGAAAAACGTAATATTCCAGTATTCTATTATCCCGATAAACCCGCCAAACATGCAACTGAAATTATTAGCCCAATTCAATGCAAGGCATTTATGGATGTGATTATGTCCATGTACCGCATTCATCTTCAAAAGAATGCCGACTACTCTCCCGCTAATATTTTAGGAACCGGAGAACTCGGAGTGGTTGTTCGTCTTTGGGATAAAATCGCCCGCCTTATGAACCTCACAGGGTTCAGACTCAAAGTTGAACCTGCCACTTTTGATAAACCAACAGTACCCAAAAACGAATCTGTTGATGACGCTTATATGGATTTATCTGTTTATGGAATCATCGGTATGCTACTTCGCAAAGGAGCTTGGGGCAAATGACCATCGCATCTGAAATCGAGCAAATGCTATCCGACCTGCAAGCGGAAACCTACCTGCCAGAGCTGGAAGAGAATGATCTGACCAACGCCAAAATAGCGAAGGCGCAGGGTGTGCATATCAATGTGGCATCCAATCACGCCGATAAAATGGTGCGGGCTGGGCGCTGGGTACACATTTACAAGCGCGACAAAAGCGGCTGCAAGGTGTCGGTTTACACAATCGGAGAGTGTCCGAAATAGTGTGTAAACGGGAACTAAAATCACCCTATAATAGGTGAACCGTTTAGGAGTGGACACCATGACAACCCAGAAATCAGTGCGGCCTAAGATCCAAGAAATCATGCCTTCGGCAGAAGAAGTGCAGAAAGAGTTGGCCACCGCAAAGTCGATGGATGATTTCTTCGGCAAAGAAGGCATCTTTGCCCGGCTGTTCGCCAATACGCTCGAACAGATGTTGGAAACCGAATTGACCGAGGAGCTAGGCTACGAGCCTTACGAGTCCAAAGGGCGCAACTCTGGCAACAATCGCAATGGGCGCTATGCCAAAAAAGTACGCACCTCGGAAGGGGAGATGAGCATTCAAGTTCCCCGGGATCGCAATGGCGAGTTTGCGCCACAGATCCTCAAAAAACATACCAGCAATACGAATGAGCTGGAAGACAAGATTATTGGCATGTACGCCAAGGGGCTGAGCGTGCGGGATATCCAGGACACCCTGGAAGAGCTGTATGGGATCGACGTAGCCCCAGCCACCATCAGCGCCATTACCGACAAGATTTGGGCGCTGGTGGAAGCCTGGCAAGCTCGCCCGCTGTCTAGCATCTACCCGATTGTGTATTTGGATGCCATCCACATCAACCTGCGCCGGGATGGGAAAGTCGAGAATACGGCCGTGTACATCGTGTTAGGGGTGGATTTGGAAGGCCATCGGGATGTGTTGGGACATTGGATTGGCACAGGCGCTGAATCGGCCAATTTCTGGTTGAGTGTGATTACCGACCTACAAACCCGTGGGGTCAAAGATATTTTTATTGCCTGCATGGATGGTCTGACCGGTTTCAAAGATGCTGTTTTAGCGATTTTCCCCAAAACCCAGATCCAGCGCTGTGTGATCCACCAGATCCGCAACAGCCTGAAGTACATTCCATGGAAAGACCGCAAAGCCTTTGTCGAGGATTTGAAATTGATCTACCAGGCGGCCACCCGAGAAATTGCGGAAGCCAACCTGGTCAAACTGGGCGACAAATGGCGTGGGAAATATGCGGTAGCCGTGCGTTCCTGGGAGAATAACTGGCAAGATCTGTCGACTTTCTTTGATTATCCGGCCGAGATCCGCCGCTTGATCTATACGACGAATACGGTCGAAGGCTATAATCGGCAGTTGCGCAAAGTGATCAAGACCAAAGGTGGCTTTCCGAATGGAGAAGCGGTGCGAAAACTGCTCTTCTTGGCAACCCGGGATATTACCAAAAAGTGGTCGACGACGATTTTCAGTTGGACGGTGATCCTGAACCAACTGGTAATCCGTTTTGAGGATCGAATGAGTTTTTAATGTGCAGCCTGTTTACACAATGTTCCAAACACTCTCTCTTTTAGGCATTTAGTGCACGTTTTGTTGTTCATCTTTTTCTCAATAAAGAAGTCCGCCGCCTTATGCTTTGCCGATTCTTATCTAGGGAAGCGGTCTTATACATAAAGCAGCGGACTTCATATGGCAAATAAAAAGACCTGCAATTCCCTAGACAAGATCATTATATCATAAACAACAGAAAGTAGTATAATATTTCTAACCCTCCAAGGCCTCTGCCTACATAAAGACATGCTCAACAAATTGGCTAATCCGATGGTGCACCAATGGATTACCACAAGCCCGATAGTGGGGGTGACGATCAGCACGGGCCCTGGCTGGTCAGTTTCGTACCACAGGCCGTAAAAATTACGACTTCCAAGATAATCACTGTACTTGCGATGAAAGTACAGTGATTTACTTTTACGCTTATACTAATCATGATCTGCAAATGAGTACAGGTGTAAATACTTACGGAAACCGTAATTATTCCGACTTCCAGTAGATAAAGTAAGTGGGGGGGGGTCATCATGGACCTCCCTTGACAACAAAAAACTCCGGGCAATCCGAAGTCTTCTTTTACGCCTTTCCAATTAAACGATAAATCCACCCTTGCTCGGTATAGCATTATTTCGTGGTCTGCCGCCCAGCTTGCCATTGATGCGGCTGGCGGCGGATTTGCTCTCACTGGTCGAGCCGCCACCCTTGCGACCGAGGACAGCGGCGGCCTGACTGGTATCGGGAATTCCCCAGATTATTCGCAGAGCGTACATCGCCCGTTGTTTCGAGTTTGGCATGCTAAACTGAGTTGTGCCGGTTATTTGTTGGGGCTGCCCATCTGCGCCGTACATCCACCTTCGCTGATGCGAATTAAGTATAGTATACCTCAACTTTTGTGTTCATTTCTCACTACCTTTCAGCGCTTCGATTGCGATGAGTAAAACCGTGCTGCTAATATCACTCTGGTTGCCAATACATTCCAGTGCTGTTGCCAATTTTACCACCCGCTGGTTAGCTGTGACAAGCTCGGCTTCGAGTTTGGCGATGTATTCACTAAACCTAAGAAGTGCCTGCTCATGTATGGTAAGTTCTCTTTCACTAGCTAGGGTTAGTTCGTTCATTCCTCATTATCCTCCACAACATCAAATGTGTCCACCGTCAGGGTCATCGGCCTGAACACTCGCTGACCGTGCCCGTAATTGATATACCATCCCGCCTCGTCGTGCTCTACCATCATGCCACAAATTGCGAGCAGTGTCTCTAGCTTCCAGAGGCGATTTGACTTTTCGTTCGCCTGCTCAAGTTGGTGAGCCAGGATGGCATTCTGCTGTCTGTAAAGCGCAAGGTCGGACATGAGTTGATCGTAGTCGGCCTGGGTGGGTGCAGTTTTATCGATCATGATTGCACCTCTTTCAATTTGGAATAAATATCTCTTTCAAGTTTTAGGTGTACCTGTGCAAGGCGTATGTGTTCAATAGCCTTTTCAATTTCTAATAGTGCCGAATACGATACCGAAATATTAAAAAGCTCATTCCGCAACTTCGTCAATTTGAGCATCTTTTGTTCGTAAGATAAAATACCGTTGGCGGGGGTGGTAACGGTCTCCAGTGAGTCGGGGTCTCGTAGCACCATTTCCATCCGACTTGATATGTCGGAGTAGATATTCCCTTTCCGGAAATATAGACGATGACAGTTTGTCCTTCCTCCGGCAGCCTCTCGCTGACCGGTATCCAGCGTTCAGCCTCTCGCAAGGCGGCAAGTTCAGCCTCCAATTTCTCAATGCGTTTATCCTTTTTCAGTAATATTTGCGAGTAAATAAAGTCATCCTCACCCTGATTGCCTAAATATTCAATATCTGTACTGGTATTGGTTTCATTCATTTTTTCACCTCATAGAATGGCGGCAGGTCCCCGCCCGGATGAATTTCGATAAACACCCCCGCGGTCGCCTTCGGATAGACATGCTTGACAATGTGAGTATTAACGATCTGGCAATCGTCGATATATACGATCCCGTTCAGCGCATCCTCGATACATTTTTCCAGATTTCCGCTATCCACACGCCTATGATTATTCAGCACAAATACGCAACGGATAGCCACATCGCATGTCAGTATCTCGCGCCCGGTCATGGCTTCTTTGGCTTTCCAGGATACCAAATCCTGCCATGCCTTGACCCTGGGGGCTGTGTGGGCATGTCCATGACCGTCGAAGCGCGTCGATTGTTTTGGTACTGGCGGACCATCGACGATAAAACAGAACATATTACTCATTGCAGGCCTCTTGTTTCCTGAATTGGATTACCTCGACTGGAAGAGGTCCCGGCCAATCCTGCCAGCACTGGACACTTTTATGCGCGACAATCTCAAAAACATTGCGGTAAACAAACATCGATCCTTCTGGATCGGAATATGGCTCACTGTATAACAGCATTCCGACTGGACGCGGCGGTGTATAGGGATGCGTTTCTTTAGTCAATGGTCACACTCCAATTGCCGTCTGGATTGACAAGTTTTGCAACCTCGCGGGCCGTGTCGTAGGGGACGAACGCACAAATAATCCTATTTTTGTGAATCTGGCCAATCAGTAAACCCATCTCCCCCGCAAGATCGGCATCATATGCGGTGTTAATTAGCGGTGCAATAGCAGATATTTGCTCGGGCGTCAATCTAATGGTTATTGTTTCGTATTTCATAGTCTCATACCATTCTTTCTCAGCCATAGTCTGGCGTGCATGATCTCGCCTCCGTGTTCAACGTGGCGGTAGGCGTTGTCGTGCTTACCCCGGGCTTCCCTGGCGCATTCCGGGCAGCGCGTGACCCGTTGTTTGTCCAGGGTCTTCAGCGGGGTAAATACGATACCGCAGTCAATGCAGATTTTGGTATCGATTTGCATTTCTAATTCAAGCGGTGCCGTGACTGCGATTAGATCGGCATCAGAAAGTGTGAGAAAGTTAAGCACCTTTCACCGTCCATTTCTCGCCACTTTGCCATTCGATAAACGGTTGCGACTCCGTCACATGTGGATGCTCGTTGATCACATGATTGTTGTACGCACGCGCTGCCTGTTCTTTCTCAAACAGCGAGGCGGCTTTGCGCATCCGGTCCTTGTACATCGCACAGAGATAGCAATGATCTAACATGATTTACCTCATTTTTGCGCCACCGTAGGGTGGCTGGTATACGTCTGCAACCCTGAAATATTCTGGCTGCATCATCTGTTTGGCTGTGCCGGTGTTTCCCATAGTGTTTTTGTCCACCAGTACCTCGACTTCGTTTGAGTATCCGCCTTCGCATCGCTCGCGTTTGAGCATCACTACCAGGTTGGCCTTGTCGCTCTTCTCACCGGCTCCGCGCATTCCCGTTCTGTCGATCTTGTCAAAACCGGTTGTCTTGCCCTCTTTACTCATTTGGGCGATCATCAGGGTGGGCACGCCGGTTGTTTCGGAAAAGTTTTTGAGCTGTTCAACATTATCGGCTTCTCGCTGCCAAACATTTGATCCAAACATCTGGAGCTGGCGCCTGGACGCGGCCGCTTTTTCGAGATAATCAATTACAGCCACGTCACAAAGCCCCTCGCTAAATAAGCGCTGTAGTTCTGCGGTAGTGCGCTCCATTGACCAGCCGGGCGTATGTAGGTAGGTAATAAAACCATCCCAAGCCAATAACCGCGGACGCACTTCTGCGATTGTCGCTTTTTCTGCTGGCGTCAATTTGCCCTCTTTCATGGCTCGCGTGCTAATGCTGGTGTGCCTGGCGGTCCGACGCAACATCATCAATTTTCGGTTCAATTCGTAATGGACAAAGACCACCCGGTTCTTGTGCTCAGCCCAGAATTCAGATATTGATTCGGCGTAGATCGTTTTGCCTTGCCCGTCCGGCGCTGTAATCACACCCAACATGCCATCTTCCAACGGGTCGATTAGATGGTTCCAGGAGAACCACGGCCAGGACAAAACCTTGCGTTCCTGTTCTGGCGTGTTGGCGATCTGCTCATATTTTTCGAGCATGGCGTCTACCAGATCAAACGATTCAGACCAGGTCATCGCGGCAGTTGTATCACCGCCGCCCAAACGGGCGACTGTCTCAGTGATCCATTGGCGCATGGCTTCGGGTTCTTCCTCGGCCATACACCGGCGCATAAGTTCTTTTGCGAGTGCTTCATAAGGCATGATTTCAGGATTCATAACTGTGCTCCATCTGGGTAAAACATTCCATCTCTGTATTCCCCTTTCGGTTGTTGTTTTGTTTTCGGGTTGCTGGTTTTATATCTTTCAAGTTGCCCGGCTATATTCGTAGGTTTCCACCCGCTCAACATCCATGCGCTTAATGTTTCGTTCCAGGATTCGAGATTAGTAACTGTTTCGGCAATTGCTTTTCTTTGCACTTCGTTTGGAGTCAATTTACATATTCCACGATAAGCAATTACGGCAGGGTGATCTAAATTTTCGTCGCGGGGTTTCTTTGTCTTTAATTTGTCTTTTGTTAATTGTCTTTTATTGTCTTTTGTTGTTACCCTGTGGGGTAACACTTCTGTTACGCTATGGGGTAACACCCCGTTACCCTGTGACGTAACACTTCTGTTACCCTGTGGGGTAACACCTTCATATAAAGTGTTACCCTGTGGCGTTGCACCCGCCTCCCATTCTTCGAAGTATTTATTGAATCCGTAGATATGAATTAGGCCAGTCTTACCATTTCGATAGATAATTTTCTTTGCGATCAACCCAGCTAGAATACCGACAACGTGTTGGCGGTGCGTTAGCCCTAAACCCTCGCACCATTGACTTAAACTTATAGCATCCTCTTTTTTATTCCATCCGTATGTCTTTCGGAAAAGGAATAAGAGCGCTCTAAATTCCTGCCCATTCAAACGTGTCTTTGCCAGCATTTCTAATATCCCGAAATGTATCCGAACGAATTCCCCATTGTCAATTTGGATTTCATCGCCGTTCATACTATCAGCGCCTTATTCCATCCGAAACGCTTTGCGATTCCAAACAGCGTTGCAATCGTAATAGATCCACTGGACCCATCAGATTTGAATGATTTCCATTTCTGGTCAACTTCGCCCTGCTTTCCGTCCCCCCAACTTTCGGCCAGTGAATAGCCGACGTCGCCAAACTCCGAATGTATTGCCATAAGCACACCTACCCATTCGTCATAATCAATTTGCCAGGGCGGTATCACCTTTAGTGCGTCGCTGACTTCCTGTTGGCTGGTCGGCGCATGGTAATCATCCCGAACCCGCTTTAGTTCACGGCGTCCGGTTTCTTTATAGCTGGCAATCAGTTCCTTGACTTTTTCAAGCGGTAGAACGTTATCAAGATATTCAACCTGGCAATGTGGTGAACCGTAGAAAAACCGTACACAATCTTTGCACTGGCGGTCAGCCGTACCAAACAGCCACAAGAGCGCAGACACGGCCAGGACATAATTATCCGGTTGCAAGATCGGCTGGTCGAGCAGGAAGATAGCCCGGGCGCGCGGCTTTTCCTCTGTGTGGCTAATGGTGGTGTAAAGAAATGCGCCGTACTTCTGGATAAATTTATCTTTGCTCAGGTGTGCCAGAGTGCTGGTTTCGTCACAGTTGTCGAAGTCCAGTCCAAAGTGCTGACCGCAAATGTAATTCTCTTTTACCCGCCAGTTATTTTTATGTTGGGTAGTGATAGCGTGACCGTCATAGACCGATTGCAGAATATACTCAGCCGTTATTTCTTTGTTGATAAACCCGGCGTTGAAACGCGGCCAGACCGGAGACATAGGAGGTATTTTCTGTTCAACTGTGTATTTGGATACTGCTATCTTGTAAGTTTGCTCGCTCATGGTTCACCTGGGGTTTGATACACATAGTAGGGGTTACGATTTGATGCCATTGATCGTGATGTTTCTTGCAAAGGTAGGCGCCGGGCCAACTATCGGCTTCATCCCCAAATTTATGTCTTGGCGCCCAATGGTGATATTCTGTTCCTGGTTTCCCGCAAACTGCACAATGTTCATTTTGGCTGTAGTCCCCAATAACTGGCAAATTATCTATAATTACAAACTTCGAAACTAAATCATGAGGAAGCCATTTCGGAGGCTTGTTTATCGCGTGTTCGCAACTCTCGCAGTACCAATAAACCATGCTCACTCCGCTAGTAGTTATGTTGCGAGCAAGGAGAGCTGATATTTCTTTGTTGCAAACTTCGCAATGTTTAGATTTGTAAATGTTCATCGTTGCCAGTTAAACAAAAAGCCCTTAGGGGGCATCCTCGTGCCTCGTGGAAAAGCCTGGATCGGGCTGATTGCACAAGGACACCCCTTAAGGGCTGATCCAGTCTACCGGTTTCCACCCCGGACGGCGCTTCGTTTCAATGCCGTACTTCCATTATACCATAATATCATCACGGTGACACGATCATATCACTGCGGTATTTCATACCGCACCCGCCAAATACTGCATCAGTTGCCTGCCTATAAATTCGGTATAAGTTGGCGGAATAGCCTCGGATAATTCGTCGTTAGTCATCCAGTCGATACCCATTGCCTCGCGCCGTTCGGCTATTCCAAATTGCGCTGTATCGGCTCGGTTTGACGATCCGCCAGTGTGACCGTATACGCCAATTACCGCCGCTTTCTTGCGTGATGGGTTTTGCCCCCCACCGTATACGCCAATTGCAGATAATTTGTTATGCTGGCACGACGGAACCAAAATAAACGAGTATGAGCACTCGAAATAACGATGTCTCACTAACTGATTTCCGTATTTAGTTTGAAGGCCAAACATTGAACCGCACAACAAAATCGGATTTATCAGTTCTTTTCGAGCGCCCTCCACGTTCTCGATGACATAAGGTTTGCCGATTTTCATAAGAAGTTCGCGAATAGGCTTGATTAGCTGTGGGTGATCACCCAATCTATCTTGCCACCGTCCGGTAGTCATAGTGCTGTAAAATTGGCACGGCGGGCTTGCGTGGATAGCGTCAAACTCTGCACCGTGCTCAGCGACGTATTCCAGCGCGTCTGCCTGGTGAAATTCGTCTCCGCAATAATGGGGCTGAGGATTTATATCAATTCCGACAACATAAAATCCAGCCCTTTGGTATCCTTTTGCGGCTCCACCTGCTCCTGCAAACAGGTCCAGGAGTTTCATACCGACTGTTCCCACATCCAGATCGACACGGGCACCGGGCAGCCCAGACATTGCATCATTGGACCAGGCCCGCCGATCAGGATGGTGTGCACAGGTACAGGCCTGGCCGACATGAGCAGCAGGATGGCAATGATGATGATTTTCATTTCGCCTCACTCGGGTATTTTGTCTCCACGAATATCCAGCGACCAGCGTTGTCAGGTCCTTCCCAGAAGCAAACGCGATGCCCTAACGAGCAGGCCATTTCTCCGGACAATTCAATGTGTAAGGATTTTTTTAGTCCGTCTGTTACATCCTCCTTGCTCCAATCGGTGCCGATAAGCATTGGCATTTTTCCGGTGAACGTATGAACATCGTCGCCTTCAGGCAGCATTGCGATTGCCTCGTCGGCCGTCAGGATCATGCGGGTAAGGTCGCTCATTCTGCACCGCCAGGCACGGGCATAAAGAAGTTGAGATAATCCCCCGATGGGATAATGATCGTGATAGGCGGGTCTACTTTGAACTGGCGCTTGTATGATGCTTTGGCCTCGTCTGGTGTGGAACCTGCGCACATCCAATAAATAGCGCCCTCGACCAGATTGAGACTGATGGTAGGGACGCTAACCCCGTATTCTGCTTGGATTTCTGTCATCGTTTCACCCCCATCGCCTTGCTAGTTACTATGTCGCGTAAATCCCGCGCTAAGTTGGAATATTGTGCATCGCACGATTCGGCATATGCCGCTAGAGCTGGAATAGCATATGGATCATGCGTTAGATCCAATAC
>OCZT010000508.1_pt1 | contig 38635 bp, 43 predicted proteins | sample 1539031 | NCBI WGS metagenome assembly OCZT01 (sample SAMEA3539308, study PRJEB22396) | soil metagenome | biome: tundra; feature: field; material: soil | place: USA | collected 2010-05 | depth 0.15 m
CTGCACGGTTGGTGGCTTGTGTTCGCGCGGCAGCCATTGCCATCGAGGCTGAGTTTTGTTCATCGGGTGTTTTTGCGGATTGGAGTCGCGCTGCTGCGGCGTTAAAGTCTGCAGCCGCTGTTTTGATGCCTGGGTCGTTCGCATACGAGCCGACCGCCGTGTCGATATCGTTCTTCCAGCCTGCGATTACCCCAGGAGGCATCGCAACAACAGGTGCGCCTGTAGTCGGTGCTGCGCCTTTCGGTCCGGCTGGAGTGACGCCAGACAGTGCATTCTCTGGTGTGCTTGTCGGTCCAGCGCCTGCAGGAGTTCCTGCAGCAGCGGGCGCGCCCGATGTTTGGTTGGATTGCGCGATGTCGCGTTGGTACGTGGTGTAATCGCCAGTAGCTTGCAAGTTCAGCAAGGCATTCTTTTGGATAGTCTGCGCATTCGAGGTGACTTCCTGTCCCAACTTCGTATTTTCGAGGTGGCTCCTGTCGATCACGTCGTGGAAAGTTTGACCAAGCGTATAATTTTGAAGGTTCTGTTCCGTAATCTTGCCTTGCGTTAATTGACGCTGAAGGTCGGCATTCTTCAGTCCGGCTGCTGATGCGGCGGCGTCTTCCTTCTGCTTTTGCTGCTGCGCATTCACATTTTGTACGTAAGCACTTCCCCCTTCCCGCCCGCCAGACCCGAGGCTAGCTCCTGCAGCGGATAAGCCCGTGCCCAGCGAGTTTGCTAGCGCGGAAATCATCGCCATGAGGTTCGAATGCGGCCCAGGCGCAGCGGGAGTGTTTGCAGATGTATCGAGTCCAGGCTTCGCCGCAGGATTGGGTGGAGTGTATCCACCGCGCGCTGCCATCGACGCGGCGTCTGCAGGTTCATATTGCTGAGCGTCGGGTGCTTCAGGTTGCGCAGAATCACCTGCGCCGACTTGAGGCATGTTGGGAGCGGGTGCGTTCGATGCTCCGGGCATTGCTAGACTGCTGATGTCGTTGATATCGAAAGCCATGTTGAATCTCCTCGGTGCTGCTGAACTCTATTTACTGTTGCTGCTCGGGTTGCTGCTGATCAGGCTGCTGTTGATCAGGTTGTTGCTGCGGCCCAGTCAGCGCTGCATGATGTTCGCCGTTGTGTTTAACCTGACTGTGGAGACGGGCAACCAACTGAATCAGTGGTGTCGGTACGGCGATAAGGGCTGCGGCCAAGTCGAACGCCGACATTCCTGCGCCTGTACTCTTTGAAATCAACGCAAGCTGTGCCTTCGCCCTCTTCACTGCATCCTGCGGTATGGCCGTGTGGTGAAGTTCTTTTTCGGGCAAGATAGACCCGATGCGACTAACCAGTGTCGAGCACGCTTGAATCGCCAGTCGAGCGGGTTCACAATTCTTCGGCACGGTGGTGGTGTGCAACTTCTCTGTTGAGTGCGCAACCGTACGGCCACCATCTGCGGCGTGCGCCGAATGTGTCGCGGTGATGAAGTTTTTCGTCATTCCACCGACAGATGAGAGTGCTTTGCTCACATCCGCAACGTGATCTTCCATACTTTGCCCAGGCTGATGCGCCAAGGTGACTGATCTGCGAATGCCGAGACCATCAAGCATGTCTGTAATTTTGGCGTTCAAGTTCGAATACAGGCGCATGATGTTGACCCCACCTGCGGAGGCATCAGCAGGCAGAGGCGATTGGTCGTCGTCCTGCGCGTTCTGTTGCGGCGCTGCGTTCTGGTCCTGCGTGATGTCGTCTTGTACTGGCATAAAGTCTCCTGTATTTCTTGCGAATTATTTCCCAAATATCCCGTTCGGATTCATGCCCACAAAACCAGTCCCTGCGCTGACCAATCCGCCGATGGAGCCGAGCACACCACCAAATTCCTGGCTGGCGGCTTTCTCGGCGTCAACAGCGCCCGAACCTGCACCAGTTGCGGAATTCGCTGAGTTGGTTGCGCCAGTTATCGCTGTTCTACTGGAAGTTCCGTACGCGGAACCTACATCCTGCAATCCGCTGAGCGCCTTCCACATATTCTGTTGCTTCAACTCTTCATTGGCCGAGCTAAGTTGCGACAAATCTGTCGCCTTCGCCTGGGCTGCCTCGGATGCAATCTGCCCCACCATGGCTCCTGCGCCGCCGCCCGACGTGTCTCCGACAGAATGCGATGCGCCGTAGGCCGCTGCCTTGCCGATGGCTTCCGATGCGGCACGACTGGTGTTCTCGTTAATTGATGTTTTCGCCAGGGCTAATTGCTGGGGTGAATATCCTAAAGGATTGGAACTCATATAGGATAAACGAGCGCGCTGTTGACCCAACACACTTTGATTATTTGCGAAGGCCATTCCATAATCGGATGAGAGTTGCGCGTTCATTGCGATTTGCGAATTTTGTAACTTCAGGTCGTTGGCCTCGACGGCCTTCGATCCGCTCGAACAAAAGAGTTCCACAGGGGCGCTGTACTCGTACGTCCCGTCGTTCGAAATCCACTGCAAAGTTTCCATGTCCAACACAGGATTTTTTGTTATGCGCATATCAGGTCTCCCAAAAATTTCAATTCCTCTTCATCGCAGAGCGAGCAATTCGGACTCACGAGGCCGCGATTCACGTGCCATTGGCGGTGAGTCGAAACCACACCCCCGATTTTTCCTGCCTTAGATAGGTGCCCTGGGATCTGGGCGGTCTTAATCCCACCTTTGCTTCCCGCCACGATATGTTCGACAGTCGACTGCCCGTAGATGCCTGTGCCGTTTGCTAGGTTGACGACCGCCGCCGCGCGAGCAGCGCGTACCATGTGTCCTGGGATTGAAGCGGTTTTTAGCCCGCCTTTCGACTGCATTCCTGGTGCGAAAATCCCGACACCCCGTGAGAGGGTTTTGAGACCATTGAGACTGCGCTGTTCGTGTTTGGTCACGCTGAAACCTCTGCAAATTTCGGGATGCGAACCGTAAATCCGCCGATTTGAACGTCCAGTGTTGAGTCCTTCAGTGCGATCCTTCGAGGTGACGGGGTTGGCGCGAGGCGCTGAATTACGATTGGAAGCAATGCCTCCACCTGCGCAAACTCAGCCTCCATGGCGTGGTTCTCGGCAGCGAGACGACGGTTCTCGGTCTCAATCTGTTCCAACGAGTCTCGGGCAGAGTCAATCTTCTCGGCGCGCTCTTGGTTCTCGACGTCGAGCCGTTTGACTTTGTCAGCCTCGGCGGCTATGCGCGCGACGGCTGCTTGGTTCTCATCCTTGAGTTGCAGGTTCTCAATCTTGAGTAAGTCGACGACCTCGTGGCTGCGATCCGTATTCCAGAATGCGAGTGCAGCCTTGACGGACTTCGAACGCCGAATCTGATAGCGCATGCAGGCCGCGCCATGGGGGGACGCTTTCGGATAGGCACGCTGAGTCGCGATGTTCTCGTCCCCTGTTTCGATGAGCGTCAGCACCCAGTTGCGTTGGGCGGGGCGTAGTTGCTTGAACGGTTCGCTAACCTTCAAAGCCTCAAGTGCGACAGTCGAGTTGATTGCGGTAGACATTGAATTTTGTGATCCGACTTGGGTGAATGCCGCTGCGACGGAGATCGCCCAGGAGCACTGGTACGGCATTCAGCCTCGAAGTCGGCTCTATCTATGGTTGATAAGTCGTCTTCTTGCTTAATCTCGCTTTAAGGTGAAGATATTACAGGACTTATTGGCGAGGGTGATTGAGGGTTTTCGGAGGTACCCCAGGACGGCGCGTCGTCAGGGATCAGAACCTGATGCGCTGCTCGTCCTGGGGCGGCTTGATGAACGCAGGTTACGGCTGCGCTCCTCAAGATTGGATGTATCCAAATTTCGCAAACCACGCGAACGTGTGCAAAATCGTTAGGGGCATCGGCGGCATCGGCGCGCACGAAGGTTCAATCTTTTTGCGTGAGGCGCGTACGCGACGGCGTGGATTTGGTTTGCGCATGAGTCACACTTATGGAATGGAAAGTCGGCGTTCGTCAATCAGGCGCGCGAGAACTTCCTTGGCTGATTTCCCGTAGTCGTCGATTTGCCCAATCTCCCCGTGCTCTAGTAGGTATTCGGCAACACGTCGGATAGCAACTTCATTCGCAATCACCATCGCGAGGGATTCTTCCCTGACTCTGGCGCGTAGTTTGACGCGCGCTGGTTGGTCCATGTACGGCGACAGGCGGTCGAGGATGATTTGGATTTTGGTGAAGTCATCGCTGCAGCCCGCGTTCCTAGGCGCGTCGGTCCACAGGGATTGAGCATGCATTCCCGCGAAGCCAGCGCGCAGAGAATGTTCTGGCAGGTATTCGCACTCGATGATGTTGGTGCGCCCAGCTTCATCCTTGCTGGGGTCGGGGATGACGCTCACGTACGTGACGGATTCGGCGAACAAAATAAAAGAGATAACTGCATGCGCAGCTTCGTGGATGCACGTCATTCGAAGGATTTGCTCGGGATTGAGATGGTCGGTCACGGGACTGTTGAGCACCCCAATTGTATCACAAATTTGGTACAGGTGTCAAATCTTAAAATAGGTCAGTCAACACCACACATGCGCGACCCGTCGTTCGCACCACCACCATCATACTCGACAGGTTGGTTCAACTTCCCGAGCCACGTCAGCGCGCTTTGCGTTTGTGGCGTGGTCTCGAATCCTGCGCCGTGCGGAGCCTCTACAACCATGCCGAGGGCATCGCAGAAGTCATCCCTTTTGACTCGCGGCCATTTTATAAGCTGGTCAACAAGTAGTTGATATCCAGACATCCCCGCGCACAGCCAAAGCCGCTTTGACTTTAAGGCTTCCTGGCAATTCCCGATCCGCCTGGATTTACTGCCCTTGATGTTGCCAGCTTTTATCCAGGTGATGGCGACACGAGGGAGACCAAGTTGAATCTGACGGGCAATGACGAGATCGTTAAGGTGCCCTGATCCATTATTCTTCTCAAGGTATATCGCTGATGGGCGACCATCGGGGCGCAGCAGCATCTTCAGAATGTTATCCACCAGGGCCGCGCTTCCCCACCGACCATAGGCTGCGTCGATGACAAATATCTGACCTTGGAATTTCCTGCACAGATACAAGACCGAGAGATCGGTCATATCAGACGCATCCGAATCGGCAAGATCGCCTACAACGAAGCTGGTTGATGCAAAGTAATCAGGAATCAATCGAGCATCACGAATTGTCTGCTGCTCAAGGAGAGGTTCTGTAAATGTCTGCAGTTCCGACGACAGCGGGCGATTCTCGTATTGGTTCGCGAACGCGGCAGCGCCCAAATCTAGCTTCTGATCTGCCAAGAATTTAAGAGTGAACCCAATCGTGCCACCACGACGTGTGGTTGCGACTGGAAAGATGGTGCCTATTGCGCCGTTCGACTTGAACCCAGGGCAGGCGGACCCGCACTTGATGCATGGAGGCTGCACAATATCTGCATCCTTGTCGTGCCAGATATCTGCGCAACCACAAAATTTACAACCAGTGCTCCAGCAGTCACGAACGCTGATCTTCCAGTTTGGATTGGTCTTCGCGGACTCTTGAATCAATTCATATGTGTCTCCGAATGAGTAACGCGTTCCAGAAATCACAAGGTAACCTTGTGGGTCCAACAGCGGCAAAAGCGAGACATAATCGTCATAAACGCGCGTCAGCATTTTCTCGCTTCTGAAGTTATTTTCGTTCACAATGTCATCTGCAAAAATGACATCGTAGTGCGAGCCCGCTTTGGCTTTTTTGGCGGTGCTGATCGTCATGGTGGGTTCGGCGAACGTCACGTTTGTGCGAGCGGGGACCGTGAAGAGGTGTGCATTACCCATGGCGTCTTGGCAATCTTCCCAAATCTTTGTGCGTCGATTCTGCCGCGAAACGTAAACGTATTCAGGAAACAAGTATTTGAATCGTTCAGTTGAAACCTCAAACAGTCGTTTGACGCGCGCTAGTTGGAGTTTGGCGAGGTCGTCCGACCCGGTCAGGAAGCAAATTCGCACGTCGGGATATGAAAGAATGAATTGGACGATGTAGACGACGACACATGATGTTTTGAATGTTCCGCGAGACCACAGAATCAGCCGCTTCTTCGTCAACGGGTCGATGTCGCCGAGAGGCTTCGGTGGGTACGACATCTTTGGAAACTGCGCAAATAATTGGAAGTGAGGTTCCGGCTGCATGTCGAAATCTAAAATTTCGGCAAGGTACAGAGTGTCGGTCTTGGCTTTGATTCGATCTGCATTCCACTGCACGCGCTCGGCGGCAGGCATGCTTCTGATTCGCTGGCTGGCGATCCTCGGGAAAACCACACCATCTATCATGATGGTTGCAATATTGTCGTCGTCGCCCTCGTCATCCACGTCGACGCAAACATCCGCCTGGGGGTCGATGTTGGCTGGGTCAACCTCATCCCAGTTGTGCCCTTCGACGGCAGCATCGCGTAGGGTCGTGGCAGCGCGCATCCGTTCGTCTGAGCCCCCGACATCCGGGTGTTCGGACTTGGCCAGAGTACGGTACGCCGACTGGATTTCCTGTTGGGTTAAGCGTGTCACGACACGCCTTCAATCTTTGGCTTACCATTCTCGTCGATAGACACCACGCGACCTGTGTGGACGACACCAGCCGCATCTCGATGTGTGACGAGTTGGCCGGGATGAAAAACTCGGGGGGCTGCGCTCGGTGTGGGACTGCCTTGGGGTGTTGCAACCTCAGGTTCGTCATCGGCATCCTTGAATGTGTATTTCTTGCGCTCGGGGATGCTGCCTGTCAGTTGCGCTAAGAGTTTTCGTGGCCGATCCTGGGCGTACGGCGGCGCGCGACGAATGGCATCCAGCAAGTCAGCGACTTGTTCTTCTCGGGACGGCATGCCTTGGGTCAACACACGATACAACTCCAGAAATGAGACTACGTTCGGATGCTTGCGAACCTCGTGGGACATGCAAGAAAAACTGCGGTCGGATGAACATTTATAGGCGAGTCGCGTGGCCGCCAGTTTGTCCCCTCCATTGTCGATGAAGGCTCGGGTCCACACACGTTGCTGCGGAGATAAGGCTTCCCATTGTCTGGTGCGTTGCAATGCATCCCACGAGAACGGAATTATTGGTGTCGTTGCCATTTCAATCCCCTGTCAGGTACTCCCGCACTTCTTCGTCATCCTCACCAAGGAGGACCCAGTGCGCAGCGTCGAATTCACCGTCATGGAGGTACGCTTCTGCCATTTCAACCCGCATCTGTTCAATCGACATCGGCACAGAGGGCACACACCTAGCGGCTTCGATTTCAGCCATCAACTCAGTCCTTGTGGTTTCATCTTGCCCAGACCTTCCATGCTCGCCCCATATTGGGGGGGACGTACTTCAGTGTCGAAGGCGACTGCGGATGAGTTGGTGCGATGGATGAATTGCCGATCTTGATACACAACCCTTTGTACTCAGACTCAGGAATGCTCTTGATGAATGCCAGCAATTTCGGTGTCGGATTAAACCACTCCGCATGCACCCAACTTGCGTCGAATTGTTGATGGTAAACTCGGTCTGAATCCTCATTCGGGAGCACAGCCAAGATGGTGAGGTTATCTGGAGAAGCCGCTTGCAAAGTGCGCAATCGATTTAAGATATTCTGCGCCTTGCCTATCTTAACGAGTCCAGTCAATTCGCCTTTGATGAAATAGACCATACTACTGTTTCGTAAGTCAAAAACAGTGAACGCTAAGGCGAAAGTGGGTTACACATCAGCGGACAGAATTAAAGACGCCTTGGGGTTCCTGGCACATGCTGGGAGATCGCACAAGGTGACAGACGGCGCGGGATGTACTCTTCTAGGGCGACGGAGCAGCGGCGTAGCAGCGGCGGCTGGGGTTTAGACTTTTATGCATGGAATGGTCAGTCATGCATATTTGTTGCAAGAACAGATAGTTAGTGTGGACGGCTCGACAGCGGGTGGATAGATTTCAGGGATGACTGCATACTGGCTGGGAAGGTACGTCAGGGCGTTTCACTGCCATGGGCTGTAACTAACTGTCATCAAACATGATAGGGGGGTGCAGCCGAGCTAGGCGACGCTGGTAACGTCATGGGGTTTTTAGAATCCAAAACTGAAAGTGCCAGGGACCCCTACTCTTTTGTTATCAACAACTTAGCGATATATGACGATCACGATGCGCTGCCGAACGTGGGAATGCTTTCATGTCTGAGGCATCGCGCGCTGGGTGCGGGGTGTAATCACAAATCGCAGTCAGCACGCAGCCTTTGTAAGGACAATTACATGAAATCACGCCTGTGTTATCAATGCGTTGCAGGCATTGGCATCAGGACTTGCATCAGACTCGGACGCGCATCGCAACCCGATTTGCCGCCGACCAGCCCACCCAGGCCGACGCGGCTGTTGCGAGCCCTTGCCGATGCAGAACGCTACCTTGCCACTGTATGTACCAGTTGTAACTAACTGATTGCAAACGGTTAATATTTGGCTATGACCAGACTGTGACCATTTCAACCTTGCTGTATTGTCGCTCGCTGCCCATCCTGAGCCACTCAGCCCGAGCCCGTGGACATGAATATGCACCAATCATCCCAAGCTGCATAATAAAAACGTGGCATGTACAAGACTTATGGCGTTCAGCGCGCTCAATCTTTCATTTTGTGTCTAATCGTCCCATTTTTGACACCATTTCCATGAAATTTGCGCGCATATTTGTTCGTCGATGGCAAATTGTCGGACACTTATGCCATCCCATCGTGTATATTATGCTCGCTTGGGAGAAGACCACCAGCACATAGCAGCCCAGCCAGTGCGCCATGAAACCCAGCCCCCGCTCACAACCCGCGCTGCCGCGCGCCCCGTTCGCTACACCCGCCGACAGATCGTCGCGGCCACTCCTCCTGACGGCTCGGCGCATGTCCTTCACTGCTTCGCTTTACTCTGCGTCTGCGTCATCTGCTCTCTTTACTTGTTCTTACCAATCTACTCAGTCAGGTTAACCCTTGAAGACATACTCCCCGCGCCACTTTGGAAAGCAGCAGCAGGCAATTGAAATGATGCTGCCCCGTCCAACGTGCCGAACGCACGTCGCACGTATCTAATTGCGAATGAATGCGCTAGGGTTCGTCTGTCGCCTGTTTGCGGTGCGCCATTCCCAGTCCGTGGCGCGCTCTTCTGGCGTCATCTCCGCTGGTGGAACTGGTGGTCGCAAATCAGGTGTCACATTCGGCGTCTGCACGCCTGCCGAGTCCCGCTCTTGCTGTTCCTGAGACATCCGCTGTGACCATTGCATCTCAGTCTCAAACACCCGCACGGCTGGCGTAGGAATCTTCACTGGTTCCGCTATCGTAATCGGCTCTGGTTTCGGTGCGGGGACTGACTCGGGAATCACCTCGGCGACCGACGCGGTCTCGGTCACAATTGGTGTATGTTCTGGGGCTGGTTCTGGCTCTCGGATACGCTGAGATACGCGCGCGTCGCGTCCCGCCTGCAGAAGCCCATCACCCAAATCAATGGCAAACCCCAAATCCTGTATCCCAATCGCGGTTTCTGGCTCGGGAGACGCTTCCAGCACAGTTACGGTTGGTTCGGATACACTCTCGGATACAGGAATCACGCCAGCGAGATAATACAGCGATGACCCGCCCGCGCCCTTCACCGCGAACCAGTCACCGTGCTCCAGACCTGCCTTGATGATGGCTTGCGCGCGCTTATTTTGGACGCCCGCTTTCTGGCAGATGGTTCGTGTGTTGGCACCAGCGTGTTCCCCGATGTACGCACGGATGCGTGCCTGCTCTTCGGCTTCCTTCGTCTGTGCGTCGCTGGTTCCTGTCACACCTTGAAGTGCCTTGCGTAGTTGGTCAAACATTGGACTGCTCCTATGGGTCGTACTGTCGGGCAGGAATGAATCTGCCGTCGGTCGTGCTGTTAAATCCCTGCGAGATGCGTGCCGCCTGCTAGGGCTCCTGCCGCTGTGCGACACATCGTCGTGTCTCACGATTTGACTCCTATCGTTGTCGGCTTGATTTTTTTACGTGCTTCTGTCTCTGCACGGCTGTTCATGTCCGCTTCATCTTTTTCGGATTTGCGCCGATAGGCAAGAATGATGGCGTGTGCATTTCCGTTTGCCCAGAACGCATTGCGGTCACTTTTTGTCGTCGTCGCCTCACCGTGTTTTTTGAGTGCATCTGCGATATCTGCGAATGTATCAACCGCCAACGCTTTGATGACCGCCGCAGACTCGGGCAAGAATAGTAAGGTCTCGTACGACAGCGAAACCAACTCCGCGACCTGTGGGTCATCTGGTAACGGCGGCGCGTCCTTCGGCGCGGAGCCTAGTCGCGTGTCAATCACATTAAGATAAGTCTTGATGGGTATCTTCGTCGGCTTGGTGGATGGGTCGGCACAGTAGGAGGCGAAGTCCGCCGTGATGGCGTCAACTCCATACGCGGTGATGTACAGTTCCCAGCGGGATGCATCAATCCAAGACGGCGCGCCGTCCCAGTCTCCATCCAAATAGCTCTCCACCCCAGAATTGAGAAGTCGACGAGCGGTCATGGTTTCCGCCGTACAGTGGTATCGCTTGCAAAGCACTTCATCGCTATCAAGCCGTTCGTCTAACACGTTGCCCTCCTGTGCTTGGGTCGGACATTTTGTCCGACCGTACTTGCGACTGCCCTCTTGCGTGCATGCACTCCATGGTTTGTTGCGGGTGCGAGTTTCTCAATCGTGATATGTGACCGGACGGCGTACGGCTTGTCGCCATCGAACTCGATTTCAGCCAGATACACGCCATAGAGGCTGATGCATGGAGGAAGATTGCGAATCATGACTGCCTCGGCGACTGCTCTGCGGATAACCCTGCAGAAATTCTCATCCGGCGATTCCAGGCAGCTTCGTCCTCGACTGGCTCCTCAATGACTGGCTCAGCCGATACTGGCACAGGCTCGGGCAGGGTAATAATCTCGACAGGCGTCACCACTGCAGGCTGCGGCTCCTGCACGATCTGCGTGGTGGCAACCTGCACTGGTTGCGCGTTGACCCCCGGCGCGAGTAGCGCGGTTCCAAGATCAGGTCCTGCGATTGCTGCGTTGTTTGTAGATTGCCTTTTCAGGCAGATACTTCTGAGTCCCTCTAACATTTTCTCTTCTCCTTAAATTCTCGTACCGTCCGAAATCGTGCTGAATATTGCGCTCAACTGATATTTACGTTTGCATGCTGTCGAGCAAGCACGCTTGGTTCCGTTTCGCAAATCATCCGACCTCACAACTAAAGTGCCCCCACAGTTCAGACACCTGCAATTCCATTTCGAGAGTCTGTGATCCCCATCGTTAGATGGCGCTCGGGAGGTCACCAGTAAATACCCGAATTGGAGGCCAACCAAGTTCTGCAACACTCCCATGGATCACCGTGAGCCACGGCGTTTGCCCTTTAGGCTGGCGTTCAGATATTCCATAAAGTCTTCCAGCGGCAGGTGAAACGAAAATTCCACTGGGTGGTTCCGCCGCCCGTCGCACGATCCTCGATGCACGAACCTGATTGTGATAGGCTGCCGAGCAGTGAGCGGGTAAGTGTGAACCACATTACCTGCGCCACGACCAGAGCCGCCGAGTGTGATCGGCTTCCCGCAGACATCACAAATGAACCGTGGCTTCAAAGATTTCCGACTGATTTCAAGTGCCATTATCGTTCTCCTCCGCTGTCGCGGAATTTCTGAATTAAAACAATCTTCCTTGCTTTTCTGGTTCTACCTTCGGCACCAGGATCGGCGTGGGCTTCGGGATATCCTTTGCCAGCTTCGGCAGGATAATCAGAAAATGATTGCGGCGCGAACACATCACATGGCGCATTCCGTCACCAACATCCCAATCCTCACAGGGTATCTTTAGGCTTTCCTCGGCCAAATCTTCGGTCAAGAAGAGGGAGAAGTGCCACCGCCGCCAGTAATCATGGTGGTAGCCTCTGCGGTAGTAGCGAACGCACTTTCGGATCACACAAAATCTGCCATCGCCGCTGTCGAAGTCCGCGTATGGGAACTGGTCGCGGACCGCCGCTCGATATGATCGATGCTGAATCGAAGGGTTCACGATTTAACTCCTGGCACACTTGCTGCTTTCAACCCCAAAACACCCAAAAAGGACGTACCCCTCGTTATCCTGAACTTCAATAAAATATGCATGCTATGCATTGAATATGCATTTCTAAAGGACTTACGTGTCCCATTGGGTATCAGGACACATGCATATTGGGAATATGCATCGGCATGCATATTAATGCGCAGCTTTTGGCCTGTTTTTCGACCCGTCAGGACACCTGGAAGCCTTTGTTTGTGCAGGTTTAATGCATAAGCATGCATATTTTTCGCCCAAATAGGGGTAGCGACACCGAGTTTTTGGTTGATTTTCATCACTCTGCTACCACATTTGACGACGCTTTTGGTTCAAAATCTGACGACTCTTCGGCGAGTTTTGCTTGGTCTTCTGCCCTCACCCACCTCTTCTCGGCGGCTTCTTTGGCGACAGCAGAGCCCTTCGTGAACCCGCCACGTTTTTTCTTCGGTCGCCACATTAAAATGCTGACCATGGATGCATCTGTGAGCGGCTCCTCGACCAACCCCGCGTTAGGTCGCGCCTCGATCAATGCTTCGCGGGTGTGTCCTGCCTCGTCACCAACCTCGATGACGTTCTCGGCCTTCATCGGCGAGGTGACATATTGACGCAACCAAGTCACGGCAGCGTCGTGTGTGATGCTGTGCTCTTCGACGCGGCTGATCTCGACTATGAGATCGGCGGTCAAATGCAGATGATATCGACCATCAGTCAGCAGCAAATACTCCTTGGCGGTCATCTCGTCCAGGTGCCGATAGGCATTGCTGCGGACACATTTTAAATCTTTGGTTGCCTCATTCTTTGACACCCATGACCCGTTATCCCCACGAGCTAGTCTCAAATCCATGATGGATTTGCGGGCACCCTTGCTGAGTGTACGAACCAGTCGTCGTGCGAACTTCCCATTCGAGTCCTCAAATTTGAGCAATGGTGATTCAGGCACGCGACGACCATAGAACTGGAAAAAGATGGCTTGGGATTCTATCTCGCCGTCTTCATCCCGCTTCGTTTGTTTGTCTAGACAGACCACCAACGTTGCGTTCTTGAGCAGCACTTTGCCGCCGAAGGATGTTTCGCTGAAGTTGGTCGGACCCAGACGTTCGAGTGAGAGTTTGTCTACGCTGCGCAAGTCATCGTTCGACATGCTGCGACTGTGATGCAACATCACCACGGTGCGCCCCGGTCCCGTAGAGTTGATGCGATATCGCAGCACATCCATCACTTCACGCAGGCCGTTATTGTCGTAGGATTCTTTATCGTGAAACAGATATAAACAGTCCAGGAAGTGGATCTCACATGTTTGGGTCTGTTTGGCGTAGCTGTCCCACCATTGATCGTTGAGATAATCCAGCGTGCCCCCTGCATCGGTGTACGACCGTCCCCAAATGACAACCAAATTCTGACCGATCAGTTGCTGCTCTTCTGGTGAAAACTCTTCAAGCATCGAAGAGTACCTATCGTTCACATCTCGCGCGTCGTTTTCACCGTCCAAATATGAAATGCGTCGTGGTCGTGTTGCAGTGAAGCCGCACCATGATTTCCCGCAAGCCATATGCATTGCCCACCGCAGACCGAACAACGACTTTTCGGCTTTCTTTGCTCCGATTACCAAGGCTGAATCACCAACCGTGATAAACCCTTGGAGGATATGCTCGTGTTCGGGATGTTTCACCGTCGGATCGAATACAATGGAATCCATATCAAACTGAGCGGCACTTGCGCGCGCCGCCTCTAGGATTAGATGGACGGCTTTCGTTGTTTTGGTCTCAGGAGTCTTGACTGATTCAATCGCGGCTGCGATGGTGCGTTCTCGATAATCTTCACGCGTCTTCCATTTGCCGCGTTGCCCGAGAGCCGAAGCACCAAAATACTTCTCCATCTTCACAGGATCGCTTTGAGTGATCACCGCCAGCCGCTTCATCAAAGCAAAGTCTGCGCTCGAATCATCACCATCAAAAGCTGAGGTATCACCAAGCCACAACAACTTGAATTTCTTGTCTTTGTTTTGAGTGATGAGCATATAGGGGAGAGTCATGTCGGCGATGATGGGAACACCATCCCCGAGTGCCTGCGAGCCTGTAATTGTGAAGTACCTGCCTTTTTCGCGACCATGATAGATTTCAATTCCGTCATGACCTTTAGACATCTTCCGCCCACCCTCGGGCAGAACATCGCACTCTACGAAAGCGTGAAGCCCTCTCCCGCTAGGAGAAGTTTCGGTGTATGGACTGCCAAGAAGGTTCAGGATTGCCAAGGTATAAGGGTCGATGACACCCTTGTCGGTTATGGCGTTGTCAAAATCAATTCCACAGATGGATGTGCCGCCGAGTTCAAAGCCGATGCCTGCGTAATCGTTGCCATTGAGAATATCGATAGCATCGAGGGCGCGCTTGAAAGTGGTCCATGTTGATGGGTCGTCCGCTTTAGCTTTCCATCCGTTCGCGGCGATGTATGGAATCTTGTCTGATTTCCAGCAGACCCAATTCGGAAGATTTTTCAGTTGCGAAGGAACGGCGTTGTATGGATTCATTACCGCACCGCCGTAGGATCGGTGCTGGTCATCGCCTTCAGACAAGCTGTTGCACGTAGCAAGGCGTCCTGTCTCAATAAGGTTGAGATTGCTTTGCCTGTGCTGGCGGTTGTAAAACGGTTTTTTAGTGGATGCCGTCCCAAATTTTTAATGACGGTCAGGATAGATCCTACTGAATAGCGGTCCATCCAAAGTAGGACCCATGAAACGCCGGGGAGAGGGACGCCGGGGAAGGTTTCTTGGTATGCGGTGACGATAACAGCGTAATCTTTCTTGATTTGAAATTCACGAGATAACATTTAATCACTTCCGTTTTGAAACTATGTTGCAGCTCCACTGAACCCATCACGGCCAGAAGGAGTTAAATCTAAAACTGTGCCGATCTACTGCTGTTGAAACTGAAGAGACTTCTGTTGCTGGGCCTGTGCTGCCAATTGCTGCTTGCGCTCTCGGTCCAAATCCTTGATCGTGGTCTGAATCAGACTCTCGCTAATCCACGTATCGGGAAAACCTTGAGCATTCAAGCTGTCAATCGCTTGGTCCCTGATGTACGTCTGTAACTTCGTGCGCTTATAAGTTGCTGCGGACATGATTGCCTCCTTTCTTCAGGAGCCTGCCCGCGCCCGACACTTGCTGCCGATCTGGTGCTGCTGGCGGTGAGCCCCTGCCCGGACCCACCACCCTGGATGATCTCGATTACCGTGCCGTTTCCTTGAATGGTTCGATCTTCGACCCGAGGAAGGTTGCGAGGGCCTGCCGGGTCAAAGTCGCCGCGCTGACGTTCAATTGCTTGGCACGGGCGGCTAGTGCTTTTTTGTCCTGGACCGAGAGGAAAATGTTGGTGCGAATTAAACCGTTAGCTGATGCGATTTGCTTTGCCATCTGATTGCTCCTTGTTAGTGTGTAATCATCTACTTCTGCTTCTACTTATAGATTGCCAAGTCTACTTCTTGATGCTTAGTTGGTAAACTACGAAGGGCGGGCAAGTTGAGACTCCCCTACGTCCCGCCCCTTGATGCGGACCCTAAAACCACAGATTTGGGAAGATGTTGGAGGTCCTATCAATGAAAGCAATCAAACTGCGAACTTGGCCAGCGGCGAGACCACTGAGTGTCACGTCAAATGATGGCTCCCCATCAGACGCTTCCTGTTGACTGAGCGTCACGGTTGTCGTGGCCCCAATTTCGCTCTGCTTGATATAAGCCGTCCACGCCTCGGCTTGGGCGGCGGCGTTGAACATGGCTTGCATACTGGGCTTTTTTTCTTGTGTCGTTTTCACGGTAGTTCTCCTGTTCACTTGGTGCCTCTCTTTGATTTCTTTTTTGCTGGTGCAGGTGCAGGTGCTGATGTCGCCAAACCAATAAAGCGAGATGGATGCCAGTACGTGGCGACGTATGGCACCTGTGCGGTGACGTTGCGATATGAATACCCTTCGTCATCTGGCAATTCCACTTTTTCAAGGCGAGTGACAGTTCTTGTCAAGTTCCATGCCACTCTGACTTGCCCTGAACGAAGCCCAATGCACTCCCCTCGTAAATCTGGGGAAAAGACAACGCTTCGTGGTGTGTAATAAGGATGGAAGCCCTTGCCATATAGGTGAGGCGTAGAGTCCCAAACTGTCTCTGTCATGTCGTACTGAACTGCTTGTCCTATATTCACAAAATTCTCCTTGACAGCGAAGTTGGAGGGGCGTATAGTGCCTTCGTGTTCGCCTCTCTCTATCCTCTACCCACCACCCCAGTCATCTAATCCTGCGAGAACTGAAGCGTGTCGTAGTGTAATATCGCTATCTACCTATACTTTGGATAGTCTGTTTGTTGAGTCTATGTAAGATAAATGTACGGTACTTCGTGGTAATCTTCAATCATCGCTCTACATTATCGCGGGGTCGTTGGCGTACTCAGTACCGGCGAGCATCTTTCGCCCCGCCGCAATGGAGGTCTCAGCGCGGACACAGGCGGCCAGGAATGCATTCAGTCTCTCACTCGGCGAAGGCGTACCGCCATCATCTGTCACGCGGTCAAGTATGCTTCCGAGGTGAGCCAGCAACAGTGCGGGTTTACCGTTGATTGGTGTACGAGCTGCTTTCTGAGCCTCCCGTTCAGCCTTCCGTAACGCACGCCCGGCTTCCTGCACATCTCGTTTGGTGGTTCGCTTGGCCGGGGGCTTGGACGATTCAGCGGCAACGATTGCCGGTGAATCAGTCAGTGGCTCGGGCGATGCCGGTGGTGGCTCGGTCGGCGGGACCGGCCCTCGCAGAATTGCTATGTCTGCGCAACAAGCCTCGTCCAGTATTTGGAGACCATAGTCACGTGAGATATCGTACTTGGTGCACGCTGACGCAAACGCCGTACGCTTATCCTCAGGTGTAGGCTGTCGTCTTGTTACATCATCCGATTCTGGAAATTCAATTGCCATCAGCGAGACTTCGTATGCGGTGTCAAAGTCGGCTTTGAGTTTGTTCACCGCCCGCTCGGCGATTCGATCAGGGTGATGGGTCGGACAGAATCCGTCTTGAATGCTTTCCGAATGCGCGCAGCCGATCCCCTTCTTTGTCGTAGCGGTGCAGGTGTGGATCCGATGCATTTCCGACTGATATCGTTCCTTCATCTCGGGCGGTCTCGGGTCATCATCGCCGTCACCGGCCCACCATGCGACAAACTCAGGCGTGGCCCGCAGGTCTTCCAGCGACATCGTTGAATAATCAACGGGGGCGACAGGCGGTGCGATGTTTGCCGGTGGTTGCGGTTCGGGCCGGGCGTCGGCGGGCTGCGGGGCATCCGGCTCAGGCGTTGGATCGGTGGGCGTCGGTTCCTGCGGACCAGAGACGGGCGTCACTGTGTACGACGCCTGCACCTTGACTACTTCAAAGTCTTCAGGCTTGTAGTGATATTTCCGATTCACCGTCTGCCGACTGATTTCTTTCACCGCCCAAACTAACTGGGTTTGGTGTGGGGCAACATCCTCATCTGCGAGTACGGCTGCGCGGCGAAGCGTATCAACTGCAAGACGGTCGCCACATTCGTCACCTTCCCTGAAAAAGTTCCCGTTCTCTACGCAGAAGCCTGACGCCTTGTGTATGATGGTGTAGAACGTGGCGGCAAAATATGCGGGCGGCGGCACCGTTGCCGGTGGCGTAGCAGGTTTGGTTTGTTTGATGGCCTCCCGCAACGTCTTCTTCCCGGCCCTGACGGCTTGGGCTTCCTCGGGGTGCTCCTTCTGAAGTTTGGCGGCGGCCCGGAGTTTCTTCTCCGGCAACTTGGATTCGGCGGCGACTTCCTTCCGAGTGTCGCGCTTGGCCGGGGGCTCGACCGGCTTGTCGGTCGTTTTGGCCGACAAGCGGGATTCGGTCTCCGGGTCTTGGGCCGCCCGTGCGGTTGTCGCCCGTTCACTCTTGGCGATGTTCGACCGGCGCACTAGGATGGACGCCCAGATCATGGATCGCTGATCGTCGGTCAAGTTCCTCCGACCTATTTGGTTCTGCTCGATCCACAGCATGGCGGCCTGTCGGTCATCGACGGGCAGGTAATGGATTTCGAGCGGGGACAACTCCTCACCCTCGTTCATCAACTCCATCCACACCCGATACCTGTTGTGCCCGTCTAGCAGAATCCGCGTGCGTATGGGTTCACCAGTGGTTAGCCCGTTGTTATCCATAGGGGTGATCGACCACACGGATAGCGGTTCGCGGATGCCCTCGTTCCGAATGCTTTCCTTTAATTCTGCGATCTCTTGGCCGGTCAGCGGGGCCAGCAACGCCTCAAACTCAGGATCGATGGTGATGGTGACGTTAGCGTTCCGGTCGCGCACTTGGAATGTCTTCTCGGTGGTGCTCATATCGTCTCCCTGCCTGCACATGTGTCACAGAACTGGATACGTGGTGCCATCAATCTGGCGTTGCACTTGGAGCCATCGGGCTGAACCTTCTTGCAGCGCCTGAATACTGGCGGGTGGCAGTCGGGACAGTTGAGTGACCTAGTGTTCCCGTAGAAAAACGCCTGACATCTTTTGCACAATTTTCTGTGCCCTGTGGTTTGAAATCCCCAATAGGGCAGAACAGGCACTGGCAAACTCTCGGCAACCTTAAACATCGTCAATCTCCTGTGTAAATCTAGGCGTATGTATCGCCATCTACCTATGGAAGAGAAAGTCTAGTTCTTATGCCTTCTTGCTCCGCTCTTGGTCAATCACCGCCTGCACAGCGTCCCGAATCAGAGCCGCCATGGATACCTTGACTCGGCTCGTTGACCGCTTGTCGGCAATCCTCTGCAGGGCTTCCTTCTGGGATACATCAATCCAAATTTCTAATCTGGTCTTCATGCCGGTCTCCTATGCTGGAGATTATACCTACGTAGGGTACTGCTTGTCAAGGGAATTCGTAGTACGAAAGTTTTGGTACCCGGCGGCAGGTGATACCGGCCATCTTGCCGGGGCCGGGCGGGATCGCCGAAAACAGGCCGCTGGAGGCTCCAGGGCGTTCAGACGTGCGGGGTAGTCTTCCAACACTAAAGCGGCTGAAAAACAGCGTGGCGACGCCCTGGGGCTCGTTCTTAGGCATCTTGGCAGCATTTAACAGCTTCCAATTGAATTTCCTGCCTTCTTTTCGCATCCTCGACGGCGTCGTCAATCATTTCACACGGCAAGTCCAGAAAACTGACGGGATGCTTTTCTGCGAATCGGCTAACGATGTTGCAGAAGATTTGACTGTAGGTGCCTTTGCTAGCCTTCTCGCCAACCACATCTATCAGGTTTTCCAAAGCCTCGTCGACTCTGAGGAGAAATGTTTGGTATTCCCTCTCCGGTGTGTTTTGTTTTTCGGTTAATGCGGCCATGAATTCAGGCCCATATTGCGGCATGTCAGGCATGTGTTTTGGAAGTCCGAAGTAGCACTCCAAAGTTGGTAGGCTACAACTGCGATTTGCCCTGCATGACTCGTGGGCGAAAACTTCGTCTGGCTCGAAGTCGGGATGTTGAAGAAACTCGGATTCAAGTAGTGCGGTGAATCGGCTTCTATCCCCCGTGTAGTGGTACGAGCGAAGTTTGTTTCCAGTGTTGACGATTACCTCGTTGCAAAGACTTTCGATTTTCACAACATTCTCCTTGACATCTTCCAAAAAGGGCGTATAGTGCCCCTGATGCGATTCACCCGCCACGGCTTACCTGTTACCCCCAGCACCCCAACCTGCAGTGACTGAAGCGTGTCGTAGTGTAATATCGCTATCTACCTATGCTTTGAAAAGTCTGTTTGTTGAAAATAAATACGCCGAAATCACCATTTTAGAGCCACAGTGCTGGTTAACATGAAAATCCTGGTTTGTCGGTCAAGGTATATCCCCGCCCTTGGACTTCGCCAAAAACTCAGCGATTGCCTGTCGGACGATGGCACCACGGGATACCTTCCGACTGGATAACTGTTTGAGTGCTTGTGCCATGCTGCGAGGCATGCAGACGGGCAAGGTTACGGTGGACTCGCCGACGTTCAATGGTTTCGACATGCAGACACTCTAGCAGAGTACTACGACAACTGCAAGAGAAATAGTACGAAAGTTTGGAACCACCAACATAGTACGGGCTGGGCGGCCCATCCCGGTCGATGATCACCGGCAGAGGCTCCCGGGGCGATCTGGGGTCCTCGCTCTTGCCCGGTCCGGGCAAGCGGCCTGCGGCGGCGATTGAGCGATCCTGGCGCGCTGGTAGAGTTTGGGCGCGGCCCTGCGACGAGGGATCATGCCGTCTGACCCTTGGCCGCCGCCGCTATCGGTCGGATGTCGGCGGCCTTCCATTTGCAACTATTACCTCCTTGGTTTGGGACCGCCGTGAATTCGACTCGGTCCAATTCGTGGAGTACGATCCCATCTCGAACGGCGGACAGGTGCCAATAGACCTTACGCGCGGGTGAATCTGCCTGGATGAACCCCCAGGTTCCGTTCTTGCTGATTGCGATTGTTCCTTGTTCTCGCATACATCACCTCGATGTTAAATTTTGCTTCTGTCAAACGAATATGTAATCTGCACCGCCGGGCCATTTTCGTACAAGACACGGCCTGCCGCACTCGGACTATGAAAAACTTTATTCTGGAGCATCAACAGAGGCCTGCCTTCACCGCCTGGGCGATTTGTGTGCGCCAGTTTTTTGGCGTTGGCGGCGATTCCTACGCTGCAGTCGAGATGCTGTCTTGCAAACTCGTCGCAGGATTCACGGGAGTGCCAATCCCAAGGGTTGGCGAAATACTCCACGAGTGCGGCAGGAATCTTTCTAGGTTTAGGCTTCGATTTCTGGACGCCCTCAACCTTGTAGTATTCGTGATAGAAATCAGCTTCCTTGTTCGCATCTGTTAAGGAATGCCACACCGGATACTCCCGGCACACGACTCGGACAATCGACTGCCCGATGAAAATCTTCTCAGTTTTCGGGATATCCTTATCAACGATCAGTCGAGCCAATGTCGCCGAGCGGTTAGAACGTTTCACGATGGCTAAACCGACAATTGTATTGTCTGGCCCGAAAGAGTAAGCGTAACAACCCCATCCAAGTTTGCAACCGCCTGGATTCTTTCCATGGAAGTGCTGCGAGGCGAGCGGATGATTCATGTAAATGTCTTTGGGTATCGGGGACACTTTGCCGTTGGCAACGGCCTCAGTGATGTCTTCAGCAGTCAGTACCCGGACAAACTGATGGCTGCGATAACCTTTCTTCTGCACTTCTGTGTCATTCGTTGAGACAATCCACTTGTACTGGTGGCTGCGCTCGTTAGGACGAGCAGGCTCCATATCCTTACAGGTAGGCACCCAATTTGAATTTGGATTGTCACGATACGCTGCGTAGACGATGGGCGCACGACTGTAAAACAGTACGCCTTGCTTGACGCAATGCAGAGCCTGTGCGTCGCTGACGAGTGCCCACAGATGAAACATCGCAGGACTTTCTGGCATTCGTACGACAGTCTTGTGGGCGATGTATGCGTTTTGGCGACGTCCTTGATCGTCTCGTGGGGCAAACGCACCCCTCAATGGCATGTGCGCACAGAAACCAATGACAACCTTCACGCCTTCAACTTCAAGGATCGCCACGTGGCATATTGCTGAGGGTTTTAATTCCAGTTGCTGGTAGTGGAAATCTTTGAAGTGATCCCACTGCTTGTGAGCGCAGCCCACGAGCGTTATTTGCTCGTGGGTGGCTTGCATGATTTGCTTAGATGTCAATTGCATGATAGCAACTCGTAGAGTTTTTTCATCATGGCTGGCGTCACGCCTGCCAACTTCAAATCGTATCGCCCTGCTGCAGTCTCCACGCCACTGCTGACGTTGGCTGCTGTGATGGTGATTCCTCCCACTGCAGGGTTACGGATGTTGTCCCACTTCTGGCGCATCTTCTGAATGTCTGAAATCGTGCCTGCAGGTTTCGCTGGCTGAAGGGGATTTAATGGCTTGTGCTGGACAGGATTCTTAACAGCCTCGTCCAATTCAGGCAAGTCAGGCAGGGTGACGATGTCGTCTTCGTATTCAGCGTCAGGGATAATTGGCTCGACGTGCGTCTTGGGTGTAGGGACTTCTTTCTTAACGATTTCAGCAGACGCAGCGAGTGCTTCTTCGTATTGGGTATAGGCGACAGCGAGTTTATCGTCGACTTCATCAATTTCAGATGCGTACCCACCTCCCTCTGCCAAAGCAACACGCTCCAGTTTGTCTATTTTACGCTGAAGTTTCACCACTGCACGCGTTGCGACGTCGAGGGCAAGTTTTTTGGTAGAGGCTTCTATCTTGACGATGAGAGTTTCTTTAGCAATCTGGACAATCTTGGCTGAGGCAGCATCTGGATTTTCAATAAACGCATTCACCACTGCGTTGAGTTTAGATGGGCTGTCGAGACGTATATTTGCTTCACGACAAGTAGTCACAACCTCAGGAGTCAAGGATGAGATTTTTTCGTGGGCGTCTATGTAGACGTGGGCGCTGCTGCGTGAGATATCCAAATCAGCGCAGATGCCACCCAGCACCTTTTCCCAATCGCCATAGGGCGTGACTTGTCGCAACTCTGCGAGAATTCTGCCTACGTCTAGGATGTTGCGCTTGAGATTTTTGATGGCTGCGCTTAACTCAACCATCAAGGATTCCCTGCGAGCGATAATCTCGCCTGCAGTGTACATGTCCAGATTCTGGATATTTGAGGGGGTTTCGAATACAGCGAGTGCGGTGCTTTGCGTGTCCTTCACGATAATGTCCTCCATAATAGGTGCTGATTGCAGGGTGTGTGTGTATTACCCCTGTACTCATGGTAGAGAAAGTCTTCTTTCTCAACTTTGAGTGCAAAACGAGAGTACCAAACTTTGGTACTACGTGTCAAGTACTTTCGTACGGGGTACTCGGTGACAGGTGCCTCGGGACAGGCCAGCTTGCCGGGGCCGGTCGATGATCACCGGCAGAGGTTCCCAGGGGCGGCTTTGTCCCGAGCCTTGCCTGCTTGTTCAGGGTGTGGTAATTTTTCCCTACCCTGCGTCTCTCGCTGCTTCGCCAGGAAATAGCTCCTGGATGCTGCCAGGGGCGATTTGGGCAATCTGGGGTCTGGAAGGTCATCCAGGCCGAGATCGTGGCTCCTGGGCAGCCACAGCGCCATGGCGGGGCTTCTGGTGGCATCCAGAGCATGTTGGGGACCACTTCGAAGGGTATTTGGCTGTCCGAGGGTGGCCGGGGCGCGCACTCTATATAGGATAGTGGCATCGGGCAGTGATATGATGCCGCCATGCAGCGAGGACAGATTTACAAATCACACGGCAGTTGGTTCCTGCGCTACCGGGAGACTCATCTCGTCGGCGGGACCTCGGTCGCCAAACGCATGTGCGCCCGGCTGCTGCGGCTATCGAAATTGCAGAACCTCAAGAAGGAAGCGCGCCAGATCAGACAACTTCGCAAGGACATAGAAGCGGACATATCAGAGATTGATTTGCTGATTGTATCGAATGCGCCCTTGATCCAATTCCCTGCTCTGCCCGAGGTCAAGCAACCCTTTGAACGCTGGCCCCAGGAAGAAACCCCTGCCGAGCGCAAACGCCGCGCCTAGTACCAAAACTTTCGTTCTATTGGTTCCTTGCCTGGTGTGTGGGAGACTAGGCCTGCAAACAAAAACGGGATACGCACGGTGTTGAGACCGGGCGCATCCCTAACCAACAAGGAGAAGGACATCCATGTCAGCTACCCCAAGTATACCAGCATTTCCTTGCATTCAATTCAAAGAAACTTCCCTCGAACGCACACAAAGCAGTCCCCTGAGACATTGGACCCCGTTTGCGCAGTTGAGCGCCCTGGTCGACGAATCCATGTTGCGGACAGTAGGACGCAGAGCCATTCTCGATGCCGCAACCGATTTAGTCTCTCGCGGTGTGGACACTGCGACCGAGGATTTCGCTGAAGCCGAACTGAAATTTATTGCTGGCTGGCGACAGGCTCGACGGAGGGCACGATGATTCCCTGCCGTCAATCAACAAAAACACTCGTGTGCAGTCCCGCCGCCGCCCGAGACCAGAGACGCCGTCTTGAAGAGCGACACCCTGCAAATTCTTCTGTCCGCCGTATCTTGAAAATGATGGACGACCAGCAACTCGCTGCGATGTTCACGGAGCACGAACGGGCTGGGCGTGCTTATGTCCGTGCAGTTCCAGCGAGCACAGTCGAGTTTGTTCCGACTCGTTCGCACCTGCCGCTCGGGGAATTGCGCATGTCATCACCCGTGCCAGCAGTGCGCCGTGTTCCGCTGGCGCACCGTACGGCGCTAGTGTCTGCATCCCTGGTCGCAATTCTGGCAATCGTGGGTGTCGTGGGTTTGAGATGGCAAGCACAACGAGTTTTAATTCCGACAGAATATTCCATGGTCGTCGTCGTCGCACCTGAGCCTGCGCACGAAAGTCTTCGGGCAGAATTGGTGAGATGGGTGCGAGAGCGAATTTGATGCAGAAGTACATCCCAAAAACGAGAGGAGCCTAGCGAACGGATTTCAGCGTAGAACAAAAGTGGAGCGGCGACAGTTGGCGCTGCCATCGCTCCACAAAATTCTCCCCGCCTGGAGATTCAAAATGTCCATCATCAACAAAAATAAAACGCACTGCATCAGAAACCATCCCCTCAGCGGGGCGAACTTGGTTCGATCAATGCTGGAGAGTGCAGGGATACGGAACTGCCGAGAATGTTGGAACGCAAATCAAAGGCGTAGGCGACGCAGAAATTCACGGCGGCGATCTTGCCCAAAATGTCAAGGTCCGCTCGTTCGCAGAATAGGCGGATGGCGGGTGTGCCCCGCCTGCACGGTCCAGCGCAAGCCTGCGGTGCCAAGTCCTGATGCGCTGGTGTGCCCGTTCTAGGAATTTTTCTTCCCTTCGTCTGGATACATGCTGTCGACTGCCTTGCGAATCAAATCGGCAATAGACAAACGTGTCTTTTCTTTTTCCGCTTTCAGTTTCTTGAACTGTTGCGGGGTTAATTGGAGTTTGAAACTTATCCATCTGTCCATGGAAAAAGCCTAGCATAAAACTGACCCCAAGTCCACACCAATGTGGTGTGGTACGAAGGTACTATTGACCCCAATTTGACCCCATGCAATAATCAGTACATCGAGAGTGGGTCAGGGCAGTAACGCACCAGAGAAGACCCCATCGAATAGGAGAAACACCAAAATGAGATTCCACCAGACCAGCCCGATGTCAGACGAACGAATTCAAAAAGTTGCGCCGTCCGTGTTCAGCGGGCAGGCACATTCCTCGATGTCGGATCGGTATGCCTTCATCAGCACTGCCGATGTGCTCGGTGCGTTGCGCCAGTCGGGTTATGAAGTTTTCGATGCCCGCCAGTCCAATGTGCGCCTCGCCGACCGGACCCTTTTCGCTAAGCACTCTCTGACCCTGCGCCAAGCGGGAACGAACCTCGCCGCCGTGGGCGACGCTGTCCCAGGCGTAACGCTCACGAACAGCCACAGCGGGTCCGCCGCATTCTCGCTGGCTTTCTCGATGCTGGTCTTGAAGTGCCTCAACGGACTGATCGTGGCCGATGCGACAATCCGTGCGTTGCACATTCGTCACACGGGCGACCTGCTCAACCGTGTCGTGTATGGAACGCAGGACCTGCTGCACCAGGGTCCTCGGGTTCACGAAACGATCAAACTCTGGAAGACGATCACGCTGTCCGCTCCTGAACAAAACGTCTTCGCCGAGGAAGCGCACGCTCTGCGATTCACCGAAGGCTCGCCCTTGGCGACCGCCATCACGCCAGCCGCATTGCTCAAGGTTCACAGGACGGAGTCGGATGGCAATTCGTTGTGGGACACGTTCCAAAATATTCAAGAAAATGCGCTCTACGGCGGCAACCGTGGATATGCTCACTTTCAAACGGATAGCGGCACTTCGATCCGTCGTGTTCGCACCCGTGAAGTTAAATCCATCGATAAATCAAACCGCCTGAACAAATCGCTCTGGTCTCTCGCCGAAAAGATGGCCGAACTGAAGGGAGCCGCCATCGCTTAGCCCTCTGGATGCGGGGCAGGCAACTGCCCCAACTCCTGAACGCTAATCGGAGGCAACACACAATGATCGCACGTAAAGATGCAGTCCGAAAATACGCCATCCTGCTGCCCAGGCACGCAGGCATCAAGTACTCGTCGGCCAGCGATATCGGGCAGATGAAACTGGGGATCGTTCACAAACGATGATTTGAAGTTCCTGGCGGCGATTGGCGCGCGCGAGCCTCGCAAGGTGCGGGCAAATCAGGATGATGATGCCATCAACAACGCCCCATCGGCTGGGGATTGCGGCGAACCGAACTACACTACGCCTGACGGCATTCCAATTTGCGATTGTGGCAGGCCAACACAAAATCAAGATCGGCTGATGTGTGATCGGTGCCGATCCGTTCTGCTCGATACAGACGAAAGCGAAGATTAGCGCAGAAACGACCCTCTACAATTGAATATGAGCGATTTTACAAAGGCACCGGGGCTTGCAGCACATCCGATTTTAGCTAATCCTCTCGTGAATCCAATTCTGCATCCGCACCCAAACACCAAGAATCGTGGCTATGATATGTCCCCAAATCGTAACGTGCATAGATGAAACTGACGCGATCCGTGCGATACGTGCCGTCTGTGCGAGTACCGCAGCATGCGCGATCACTGGCGCGTCCAGTGCGAGTTGTGCCGCCCGAGCGAGTGCCACAGCGTGTGCGCGCCGGACGACCGCGAGCGCATCACGCTGTATCATATCCTGGTGCGCTGCATAATTCGATTGTGCCTGCAGTGCAAGTTGCGTTTGAATGGCGGCGGCGCGCTCGACAGTCCGATCTATGACGGTGTGCGCCGAAATGCGTGATATCGTGGGCGGCATTTATTTGTTCTCGTTCGATCCTGTTGTTGTGGTGACTCGTGTGCGCCGATAAACGCTCGTGCTCACGTACGATATGAACGGCATGCGGGTTGCTGCGGTGACCGTGAATGGCACGGGAGCACTGGATTCACCATTTACGACGACGATGACATCCCCGCTCGTGGCTCCAGTTGGAAGCGCCACCACTATCAAGGTATCGCTCCACGATATGATCGTCGTCACCAATATCCCATTGAAAGTGACCGTGCTCGTGCCCTGCGTATTCCCAAAACCGAGGCCGACGAGGTTGACAAATGATCCCACTGATCCCGCAGACGGCGACACCGAACTGACCACTTCCGTAAAGTCGGTGGTCCTCCAATTGGTGAAGTGGGCCAGAGAATCGCCAGAGGTGGATGTTGCAAACAATATGACGCCAGCCTCGGAGACGTTGTACTTCACGCCAGAAATTGTTACGGCAGATTGCCCAGCCAAAATCGTACCTGTCACTGTTCCTGACAAAAATCCAGAACCTACGAAGACGGTCAACAGGATGTGCGTATCAACCAAAACTGGGCTCAAAACATCATAGTTGTCGAAAGATTGTACGACCGCAGAAAACGCGGTATCCGTGAACGCCGTGGGAGGCGCAGTAACGTACGCGCGCGAGGGGGGTGCAGCGACAGTGAACGCCGCCGCAAGAGTGCCTGTTTGGGTATCCGCGTTCGTAACGATTACGTTTCGGGGTCCCTGGGCAGCGCCGCCTGCTATCGTGATGCTGGCAGTCAAGGTTGTCGCATTCTGAACTGAATATGAATTGACGGTGATTCCCGTGCCGCTGAATGAAAGCGTGGAAGTTCCGCCCGAGTCAAATGCAGTGCCTGTCACGGTGAACGTCGCTATCGTTGCACCCTGCTGTCCGGTGGAGGGCGCGACGCTCGCGGGTGATGGTGGAAGTGCCATAATTTTTCCCCTACGTGAGGTCCCCACTCACAATCCAGGTATTTGTAGAAGTCTTCGTCAACACGACCGTTGAGTACTGCGTTCGGGTTGTCAAAGAACCACCAGGAGAGAGAAGAGTTACTCCACCTGCGGCAACTATCGTCGTTTGTCCTGTTCCTATCTGCGAGACGGTTAAAACAGACCCGATGGGAAATGCGACGCTAGAATTCAGAGGTGCGGTGAAGGTATTCGCAGAGCCATTGGAGATCGTGACCAAGTTCTGATTGTCTGCCAGCACAGCAATATAAGAGACCGTTTGCGGATTAATTGACAGTCCATTGAGTCGTACCGTGCCGGAAGCGGCGGGCAAAGTTATGGTCGTTGTGCCTGCAATTGCCGGGGCATTGATGGTTATAGAACCGCTGGTGCTACCCGCGAGCGTCAATCGCTGGGTGGTTATTCCCGTATTGTCGAGCAACGGCAACCCCGTCCCGTCAACAGTCGGGTCTGCGCCGTTGTTGTTGAGACTTGTATATGTCGCGGTCAGCGCAGTTACCGGAGTGTTATTCTGCCGTTTCCCGTCGATATAAACGTTATAGCCTTTCACGCCTGCGACAGCAGACCAACTAATTTGGATACCTTGCGCACCACTGGTGGTGACTAGTGGACCGCCCGTTCCCTGGCTTTCGCCACCGTTCCAGCCCACCGCTGAGACGTTTACCCAATGCACTCCTGCCGCGAAAGACCCTGAGCCCGATGCCGCAGAAGTTATTCCAGTGATCGGTTGATACTGCCACGCCAAAGGAATATTGACGGGACCTGACATGATGATCGGAATCCCTATCTCTTCAATGATCGCAGACGAGTCGCTCCCTAACCCGAAGTCAGCCTGACCTTTATTTTCAAACGTGTACTTGGTATTCTGTCCGATGTTTTCAGTCGGGCAGTCGATGACTTCTAGCCCTGGAGCTAGACTTCCAGTCAAGAGACTGACGCCGCCCGATGTCATTACCTCATCCAGAGTTATCATCACTGCGCCGCTATCCGACCAGTTTGCAACAGCCGCCCCAGGTTGAGAGTCCATATTCGCGTTGCTAATCTTACAGATAGACTTTGCGAAAGTTCCTGTCCCGTACAACATGACTAGGGCGGTCACTGAAGCCTGACACTCATAGGCGTCTACTGTCTGGTTATATCCAAGCTGGCCGAAGCTGCCATCGAAAAGTATTCCTCGACCGTGGAACTCATTCACGCCCGTCATCAGAAGCGCAGTGATCATGGACGCGCCTGTGGAGTTTCCTTTTATCCACAGAGTAGGAATGTTTGGACCGAGATTTATGTTTCCGTTGTCTGAGGCATTCCCGAAAAACCCGTTGCCAATCCCCCAGAAGTGCCCGACGAACATACAAGAATTAATCTGGACTGATCCCGTGATCCCAGAGATACCACCAAGCACAACGGGTATCGAAGTTCCGATACCTTGTTGACCGCCCCAGAAGGCACAGTTATCTAAGTTCAAACCATAGACACCATTGTTAAACGCTTGCAGCGAAGTTTGGCTGGCGGATGATGCCCCACCTAGAACAAGTCCTTTTAGCGTTAACGGACCAATCATTGACAAGAAAAAAGGGCTGGCAAGTCCAGTTACGAGGACACCCGTTGTTCGAGCGAATTGACCGATGGAGACATTCGAGACGCCAGGAGCGGCGACGAAAGATGCTCCGTATCCCGTATAAATTGTTTCGTTGACGACCAACTGGTCGCCGAGCAGGTAGCTAACTGCCGTGGGCGTGGTAAACGGTGCGTTGATGATGAACTTGCCAGCCGATGGTGGCACGTAGACAGTTCCGCCCTGTACTGCGAGGGCAGCAGCGCCAGCCGCCACGAACGCAGAGGACTCGTCGTGCATCGCTGTTTGACCAGACACAGCCGTTGGCACGGTTGGTGTTACGACCAAACTTGTCGTGCCCGCGCCACTGACGATTGTTCCTACATATAGCTTGTTTTGTGGACCAGTGTACGCAGATAGAGTCGTAGGCACGTAGCCAGGAGCCACGAAGCCGTTGGGTGATCCCTGAGTGCTGTAGTAGTAAGCGCCACCTTGCCATGGGCCGTAGTCTGTAAATGTGGAGTCCATCCACCCATGCAAAGTTTTGCCGATTAGATTATAGGTTCCTGAACCGTCGTAGTCAGCATAGACGTAATAATAAAGAGTCGTGCCTACGACGGTTGGACATACTACGTTCACGTACTCGTAAACGGTGGCGGTCGGTTGCCATCTTCCCGTACCTGACACGTCTCCTGTCTGTGTAGAGTCGATGGCTGAGTCGAGCGTCATCGTGTTTCCAGAGGCAGTCAGAATGACGTATTGACCATTAAGATCGAGCGAATCATTCGGAGACGGGCCTTGCCCGACACCTTGAATAACGCAGATCGTTCGGCTGTAGGGACCGTTTATTCCGCCCGATTGAACATGGAAACCATGATTGACGTTTGTCGTCACGGTGATCGTGGTTCCACTCCGAGTGATCGCTGTAATGTTGAACGAGTTGCTCAGACGGGCTGTCGCCTGAATGGTATTGAGAGTCGCAAGCCCGAGATTTCCCGCAAGCAAATATGTGAAGTGAGTCGAGTCGCTGCTCGCGTCCACAGGATAGATGCCGTTCAGTCCCGCGAATGCGCCACTAGCGCCCGATACGACGATCTGCGCCCCAGCAGTCAAGCCTGTCATCGGAGACGACAGAACGACTGCTACGGTTCCCGAGGTCTGCGTCAAAGATGTAATAGCGATGGGAATGTCACCAAAGATTGTAGGAGCATCTGTAACCGTTCCAGCAGAAGAAGCCGCTGTCAGACCGCCCATAACGTCCACGCCAACGATTTTGTAATTGATGGTCCGTGAACCCTTGACAGCCGGACTGGTAACAGTCGGCGCAGCGGGGGTGGATTGAGCGGTTGCAGCGCCAGCCTTCCAGATGACGATGCCATCCCCATTCACGAAGTCTTCAGCAGCGGTCAAGGTAACAACCGTGCCGGATGTCGAAGCGGTTGTGGTCAAGAATGATGTACGCGCCTTCGCGCCGTAAGCGGTTACGTCGAACCAGGGACTCGGGCCAGCGAAGACAGCAGAACCGCTAATTAATGCGCCAGTGTTCGCGGTGATCGTGCCTGTTGATCCTGGTGTGCCCGTCGAGCCTGTTGCGCCCGTCGCGCCTGTGGCTCCAGTTGCGCCTGTAGGTCCTGCTGGAAAAAGGGGATAAAACATGGGATTGCCTCCAATGTCGTACATGGTCATCCTGCTGATATCAACGGAGTCGCCTGCATTGTTCGGAAATATCCACCACATAGGCTGCGAAAGACGAGCACCGTTCGAGTCATAGATCGTTACCAGATAGTATGTCCCCAAACTCGTCGCGGTTCTGGGGGCAAGTTCAGCGTTGCTGTAAATCTGCGCAGGCGGAATCAAATTTCCCGCACCATCGAATTGAAACACAACCGATAGCTGAGCTGGAACCTGCCCATACGGCGGCGCAATAACGCGCGCATCCATGTTCAACTGAAATACGATGCTCCCGAAGGGCTGAAACAACCCATTAGGGTTTTGGATATTTCCATTAGTCAGAAAAATCATTGCCGTCTACTGTCTCCCAAAAATCCACGCGAATGGTCGGGCAGATGTGATATCCGCTCGCCCTTCTGTTTCTCGTTCCATCGCAAATTGCAGATTGCGAATTTCTTGTATCCAATTACGTCGTTGACTCTTCAAAATATCCAGAGACTCTCCGTCAGCGAATCGCATGAGGAATGCATCGCGTGCAGTGCTCCGAATACCGTCATCGGTGCTCGGCGGTGACCCGTGACGCGGGGTCATTGCGACCACAAATCGCAATGCCTGTCGTTCTGTTTCTGTCGCGCGTGCGAACGTCTGGGTATGCTCCAGTTCCAATTCCGTCAGCCCATTGTTTATGAGGCGGGTCCCTCGTAAAAACTTGAGGATATGCCGCGCATAAATCTCTGCGACGGAGTCTCGAATTGTAGTTTCGACAACCATGACAAAGAATCCTTAGCGACCGAATACGCTGCTCGATGTCCTACGCGGCTAAGCCGCCACCAACTGAGACTGGCGATATGCACGAAGTGCGGCATCACGCATCGGCTTAAAATGGTTCATGGTCTCTTCAAAAGTGTGGTGCGAATTCTTCCAAGCGTTGCATCCACCACAGCAAACCACCGTGTTCGCGTCGGTGTATCCTACTTTGTTGTCCATGCGGTCAAGACCCGATCCGCCTTCCGACACATCGTGCCGACAGTAAGAGCACATTCTCGTTCGCCCATCAGGGTAGAGAACCTTCTCTTTATAGCGTTTCAAGGATAGCGGGCGACTTATAACGCCTCGCTTTCTCAGTTTCTTGGACCTAACTAGCATGCGTTCGTGTCTCGTCTCAATCCTGCGTTTGTGTTCGCGCCCATACTTGCGCCTCCACTTGCGCATCTTCAAACTGCGATTGTATTCTTGGCGGTACTTGCGCCACTTCGGTCTTCGACTATATTTAAGGTGGTACTCGCGGTACTCTGCGGTGCGTGTGTGCTTTTGTGTATACTCGCGACCTTTCGCACTATGATAGCGTTTGAGTTGGTACTCGCGGTTGACCTTGCGCCTCTTCGCGCTGCGCGCATACTTGTGCAAATATTCCCGTCTGTGGTTTATTGTGCACGTCGAGCACCGCCTCTGGCTCCAAACCGTAGCGTGAACCTTCTTCCCGCACTTGTGATCTTCGTGACCGATGCATTCAATTACGCGCTTTAACTTCTTGACGCGTCTCGGGGGACTCGTCCCAGATTCTATGTGTAATGCCGACGTCATTTGGTCTTCCTCTTAACCTTAGCGACCAAACAATCCGCTGCTTGGTTGCAAGACAGAGCGCAATTCGTACGGGTTCTTGGTATCTGCAATCTGAACTTCAAGCTCCCGCTCTTGCTGTCGTGCCCTAGTTGCAGGAGTTTCAGCCACGAGATTGTGTTCTCGCATGTGATCGTAAACGGCAACAAGGTTCTCGACAGATAGCGAAAGACTATTCTCGGACAAGAGTCGTGAGGCGGTAGCAAGGTTCGCATCTCCTCCAGGCCAATCTTGCCCAGGGCCGTTCAGAAACGCTTGGACAATTGCATCCCCGCTCTGCTCGACTTTGGCGCTCGTCACGTCACGCAGCGCGTCTACGCTTACGCCCTGTTTTTCAAGATACGAATCAACAGCGCCACTGCGCTCTAAGTAATCTTGGACTGTGATTTGACCCAAACTGAATTGGAGTGAAAGCGCATCTTTCTCGGCATCGCTGATGGACGGAGTTGCGGTGAACTGTCCACGTTCATTCCTGGGCTGTTCGGTCGCGATTGCGGCTGCATGATGATTCACGGCGGATCGGTATAAATTTGTCTCCGCGATGGCGAGGTCATGTTCATTGTCCGCAACAAGGTTGTAATTTAGGCCGTCGATGGTGACGTTCTTGGTAAACTGCTGACGTGCTGCATTTGCACGCTCAGTCGGAATCAAAACTGCGGGGTCATATTGATCACGTTCGACGAGACCCTGCGCGACCGCTTGCTCGGCCATGTACACTTTTATTTCTTCGAACGAGGCACCCTTCAGTTTCTCTTCCAATGCCGCATCCACGCGGATCGCGCTGCTTGCTGGACTCAATCCACTCATTGTATGTCTCCTGCCTGTTAGGGCACTTCTGATATTGCTTGTTGCTCCGAACTAATCTAAATTGTGCGTTCCATCTCGTGCTCTAGCGCCTGCAAATCTTCCATCGTGTTGGCGCGAAGCATCAGCGAACGACGACCTGACGAGGGTGCGTATCTGAATTCCCTCTCGAAGCGAAATCCATTCGCGGGCATAGATGAATCAGTCTGTTCCTGCCGACTAATCCCACGCGCGCCGAAACCGAGGTCCTCGCGATCCCCTCGTTCCATTCGACCTTCACCAACGAGGGCGGCCTTGCATGCCTCACGAATCGCTTCAAATGACGGCTCTTTTCCTGCACAGACTGCCATTACTGCCGCGTCAACATTTGCGCTGGGTTTCATGAATTCCATATCGTGCCTCCTATTACTTCTGCACTCGTTTGCGACGGGCGAACCAAGCGTTGATCGCGATACGGATTAGTTGAGCCGAGCAGAGACCCTCTTCTTTGGCCGCCTGAGCCAGTCCAACGATTTGAGGTTCTGCGAGAAAAATAGTCGTTCGCTTCATTGCCCATCCTCCGAACTAGCGTATGTTTTGCCTGCCTACACTATTGATTCATTAGTCTGAAACCTGCAGCTCTTGCTGATCCTCGATCCCTTTTTCTGCAGCTTCGAGGCGGTCAATCAAGAACTGTTCGTCCCCAGGCCATTCCCATTTTGGCCGCTGCGGCTCCTGCTGTTGTAATTTCTCCGCTCGCCCTTCAAGTTCCGCGCGTCGCAGGGACATGTAATGCGGCTGACACCTGCCCCGACAAAACCACGGCTTTGGGCATTGCCCTGTCGGCGAATTCGTATCATAGATTGTGCAGGTGCGTGACTCAGGTGCGTATCGTTTAGCCATGGCGTCACCGCGCTTTTGCTCCCCAAATCCAACGAAAAAGGACCCTCTCACGAAACTGTTCTCGCGGGAACAACTCCGCATCTATCCGCTGCGCTCTTCGTACTCGTTCGGGAATCCCACAAATCTGCGCAACAACATCACGGTGCCCTATGGGTGCGCAACCATCTGCGTACTGAATCAAAAAGTTGTCCATCGTGGCAAGAATGACCCGATCATCTTCTGAGATGGGACGGATGTGCATCACCTGGGCCGCCACGAAACGCAACGCGTCAGCCTCTCGCTGGTCGGATCTGGCATAAATTCTGGTTAATTCCAATTCTGCAAGAGACACTTCTTGCCGACGTGAGCCTTGGAGAATCTGCAGCACGGCAAAACTCCAGTCACCAGATTTCTCTGCCCATTCTCTGCGCTCGCGATCCCCGGCGGATTCAAAGATTTCCACGATGGGGCTAGTCATCAGCTCGGGTTGCACAATCACTTTGGCTTTGCTCACTGGATTCCCCTTTACGCTGTCACTTGCCGTGCAAACTGACCCGTCTTGAAGTGTGGATTTTTATCGCCAAACCTATTCGTATCGCTTTTCTCTTTCAAACATCCACATGACCGAATCGCTTCGTCGATAAATTGCCCACGCCGTACGATGGTCGTCTTGCCTCATCTGCACAGGCACAACCACAAACAATGCCGAAACTTCAGGTCGAACCCACAAACTTGGATTGCCGTAAGGAATCCTTTCGTTTGCGTACGCCCTGCGATATTTCTCCAGCGGTTATGCTTGATTCCCCCGTGCTCGCGGTTCATCTGGCTGGTCCTGTCGCGATTCCAACACCCACATGACTTCGTCGAATTGTCGGGGCGAGTCAAATCAGAATCACACACAGTGGTAATTTTTCCGCAGATGCATAGGCACTCAGACCTGGGTCTGCCCCATCGACTCGGAGTTGCAGGTCCGATTATCGTCAGTCGAGTAAAAACTTCACCAGTGTGAACGCGGGACATGGTTGACTACTTCTCCTCTTGGTTCGCTACGTCAGTTAGGTACTTGAAAACCGTTTTATTTTTCTCTGCTAAATCCAGAAGGCGCGGGTCCATGGCGGCCATCCGATGAATTGCCGTGATGATTTTGTCGACATGTGTCGGGACAGGGTCGTTGTACTTCTTTGCGTTGACCAATTGCTGTTTCAAATCCTCAGGCAGTGGAAGACTATGGAGTCTGCCCGTCAGTTCTGCCGATGATTTTGTGGTGTGAAAGTGATCCCAAGCACCCGCTTTTTGGTCTTGTGTAATCGGCGCGGGTGTCAAGATGTCCTTGGCGTGGTCATGCAGACGGTTGTACATGTCCGTGGGAATTCCCTGTGTCGATCCTGGGTCAGCAGGATCGTCTGCTATACGAAACGGCGTCGTAGGAGAATTCCGAATCTCGTCCGCTCGTTCGGGCGATATCGCGTACTTCGATGGTGTGTTCAGCATTTCAAAATACCTCTTGACAACTTGGCGGTTCCCGTGCTATTGTTCTATGAAGGAGAACTTTGATGATAATCATAGAACTGGCTGCCGCGTTTTACTTAATAAGCAAAGTGATCGACGCCGTTTGCGGATCACTTTAGAACAGGGACTTAACCTTGGAAATCTGAGACGGCAGTGCTGTCAATTCCGCAATCGTGGCGGCACTATACCCCAAGACCTTCAGTCTGAGTCTATTCTTCGCTACCCTCGCTTGATTTGATTTGTATCGTGCCAGTGCTGCGTCATCAGCAGCCTTGTTCTGCACGATGGTCTTCCCTTTCGCCAACTCCGACCGATATTGACTATCAGCCGCAACTGGGTCACGGGCAATGTTGCCCAGTTTGTTATCCAACACTGAACGGACTTCCAAGTTTTTGGAGAGTATCTCGTTGAGTGGCTTCGTTCCTGGTATTTCAGTAGACAACTGATTGCTAAAACCACGACGCAACGTCACGCGTGCGGCATCGGCAGCCCTCGCAGGAGAGTCAATAGGTTCTTCTGGAGCCGTGAAACTTTTGATGCGTGCATCTAAATCACGCTTTGCCGCGAGAACCTGTCGAGCATCATGTGAGTTAATCGCTTCGCCATATCGCGCCACTTCCTTGTCAATGTCTTTTGCATACTGATCTTGAACGCTGGCGGGAAGGTCTTCTTTCAGCTTCGCGATGTCGTTGATGTAGTTTCCCTCTCCGTATGAATTGCGCAGAGGGCCAGCATCTTCAACCATTTGGTTCAGCTTCAAGCCGTTTGTTGTAATGGTGTCGTTGATCTGGGGAACAGCCTTCACGAGATGATTGTTTGGTGAGGATCCCGCTTCGATGGTGTCCCCCGCAGCATCGCGTAATGTCTGACGCGCGTCTGGTCTCAAATCTTTATCCACTGTCTTACGAATCGTCGCGTCATCAAATGATGTGTCAACATCAACGTGCGGGAAGTTCGGTTTCTCCGTGGGCGTGGAGTACACAGGTTCTTCGGGTGTACTAAAAGTATGTTTCATTTTAGCAATTGCGGCTTCACCCTCATCGATGATATCGCCCTTCGATGCCCCAAGTCCGAGCACCTTGGACATCACACCTTCAAACAACCCATATTCGGCTGCTGTGACACCCACTTGTGTCAATCCTTCTTTTGAGATCGGCGAAGGTTCTTCATCACCGAAGACGGCACGGTTAATTGCGAGTTCGGTTGCCGTTCCCGCACCCGCACCCGCACCGACACCGAGAGGCGTAGTAACGACACCAGGGGACGCGACAGCCCCACCAACCGCACCACCGACAAGAGGAAGCAGTCCGGTTCCCTTGCGGGTAACAGCAGGCAGCGCACTTGGTTCCATACGTTCTATCGAAGAACCAGATAGTTCGATTTGTAATCCAGGGTCGTCTCGCCGAAGATCACCAATACGAGCGAGTGGACCCGTTACGAGTTCCCCTGTGGAAAGGCGAACAGCCGCCATACCATGTGCTAAGGGAATCTCTTTTGCCCCTGGGTCATCCTGCAGCAAACCGGGGAGGCTTGCGCGAGGACCAATGACCTTGCGACCACTCGATAACTGAACGACAGTCTTACCATCCGGCTGTGCGGAGTCGGGCTGTCCAGAGGGTGTGGGCGCTCCTAATCCCACGTCCGTATGACGGAAGGGATTATACCCAGCAGGCAAGCCTGGAGGAGTAGGTGAAGACAAATCTGTAGACGGCGAGCCCGCCCCTTCGGGCAGAGCGATATCGGCCTCTGCGGGTGCCGGGGCGTTGTACGGTTTGGCTCCTGGAACCGCGTTCGTGTTTCCTATCAGTGTATTGTCGACGGTAGCCATTTAGTTGAACCCATGTTTCTGCGCGGCACTCCGCGCTGGTGTTTGCGAAGCATCAGGATATGCAGCCATCAACGCAGGGTTATCGCGAACGATACCCTTCTTACGTGCGGCGACTTCAGCCGTCAAAACATCCAACGCGCCGAGACCTTGACCCCTGCTATACGCCTGCTGAATAATTTGCAAAGCATGTTGGAAACTTTCGTTCGTGCCTGCGCCGCCTGAGATGATCTGAGAGTATTCCCCAGCCATACCAGTGACCGCCGCTCTGAAGTCTGTAGTCGACTGACCACCGAATTCAGTCGTTACTCCTGCCATAATGCCGTTGAATGTCTTTTCGTCCATCTTCCCTGGGATTCTCAGGAATGCTTCTCGGGTAAGGTCGATACTGCCCTTCGGTTCTGTCAACGCGTCAATCAGGTTGAGAGTCTTTCGTACGGCTGGGTCTGTGGCCTGTTTGTAATTCGCTTCATTGGTCACGGCGCTGAAGTGTTTGCCTGTTCGAGCCATGGAGAGTTTATCCGTAGCATCGTAGGCGGCTTTCGCGTCTTCAGGCTTACGTGAAGACACAACCTGTGACCACGCCACATCGCCACGGAATAATCCTTCAGCGAGTGCAGTAGGGTCACCAACTTTTGCGGCCTCTTCCAGGCGCGTCTTGCTGGCGTTTTCGTGTTGGAAAACATCCACGTCAGCCTTGGCGTTATCCGCCACCAGTTTTGTTTGCGCGTTCGGAGTCGCTTTGTACGCTTCCTGCGCCTGAGTGAGTCGACCAACGGCATCGTTCAAATCTTTCGGGCGTGCGCCAGCAGTGACATCCTGTTGCACCTTCTTGGTTTCGGCCTGACCCTTGAGCGATGTATCAACCTTACCCAAAGCCGCTGCACGGTTGGTGGCTT
>OCZT010000509.1_pt1 | contig 38631 bp, 35 predicted proteins | sample 1539031 | NCBI WGS metagenome assembly OCZT01 (sample SAMEA3539308, study PRJEB22396) | soil metagenome | biome: tundra; feature: field; material: soil | place: USA | collected 2010-05 | depth 0.15 m
ACCAGGATCCGGTCGTGCAGGGGGGTAAACTTTGTTGTTGCCATTGCGTATGTCTCCTTGTAGCAAGATGAGTTGGTTACAGTTGACTATGGCCTTTGTGAGCCATCGCACATTACGCGCAGATTAGTGCGCGTTGGGAACGGCCTGAAGTGGCATTTAGCACTCAAGCCCTTCGATTGCTAACGATAGGCCAATTCTGTTGGGCGTGTCAACTCGGCTATGTTAAATGTGAGTGAAAGTCACGCAGATCGAGCAAAATCAGCCGTATAGTAGCCATTTTTCATCCCTTGGGATGGGCCGTTAAAGTACTTGCAACGACCGAATCAGTTCGTTCGCGGAATGACGAAGATAGCGGACTGGCAATCGATTCCTCGCCCGGTCCGGGCTAGCGTAAACTAGGCGGATGTTGTTCCGTGTCCGTCCCAGCCGCGCCTCTGTCCTCTCTGTTGTCACCACGCTCGTTTTATTCGCGTCATTTTCTCCCGTCCGCGCACGCGCCCAGGACGAGGACGGGAAGCCGGAGCAGCATGGCCGCAAGTACAAGGCACCTCCTGAGACCTCGCACATCGAGGTCACAGTCATCAAAGGCTTCAACAAGAAGCCCATCGATGGCGCCCACGTGATCTTCCATCCGGTTAAAGACGGCCATGACGAGGGCAATCTGGAGGTCAAGACCCATCCCGATGGCAAGGTGACGATCGACGTGATCCCAACCGGCAGCGCGGTGCGGATCCAGGTGCTGGCGGACGGGTTCGCTACCTTCGCCGAGGACTATTTGGTCAAGGAGCCCAGCCGGGAGATTACGATTTCGATGGTGCGGCCGCGGGCGCAGATTTCCACGTATGTTGACAACCAAGGCAAGGACGCGCAACGGGAGCCGGGGGTTCAGGAACCGATTCGTCCGAAGAGGGCCAAAGCCCCAACGCCAGCTTCGACACCTGCATCATCCTCCACTAGCAGTACACCGCAACAATAGCGGGCGGCGATGCGAGAAGCTCCGTCCGTACAATCCCTCATAGATTCGAAACCGCTCGCAGGTAAGACTGCGTTGGTAACCGGGGCGGCTAAGCGAATCGGGCGAGCGATTGCGATTGCGCTTGCGGCGAGCGGCGCGAATGTGGCGATCACATATCGCAATTCGCAGGTGGAAGCGGAAGAGACGGTGCGCGATCTTGCTGCGTTCGATGTCGACGTGCTAGCCGTGCGAACGGACCTTAGCGATTCCGAGAGCATCCGCCAGACGGTTGCCGCCGTGGTCGAGGAGTTTGGGCGTCTGGATATTCTGGTCAACAGCGCGGGCGTGTTTGAGTCGGCTGCGCTGGAGAGCATCACGGTCGAACAGTGGGACCACATGTTCGCGACCAACACACGCGCGCCGTTCCTGATGGCGCAGGCGGCTTACCCCCATCTGCGCGAGGCTGGCGGGCGGATTGTAAATATCGGCTCGCTGGGCGGCACACACCCCTGGGCCACGCATGCACACTACTGCACGTCGAAGGCGGCGCTGCACATGCTTTCGCAGACAATGGCCAAAGCGTGGGCGCCGGAGATCAGCGTGAACTGTGTCGCACCGGGGATGATCGTGCAGGGCGAGGTCGACCCCGCTTACGTTCATTTCGCCGAGAAGACGCCGATGCGGCGCAATGGGACCGCCGAAGATGTCGCGGCGGCGGTGCTGTTCTTCGCTACGGGGCCACACTTTGTCACGGGACAATTGCTGACGGTGGATGGCGGGTTGGGGCTGTAGCCGGCCATCTGAGCAACGGATCTACTTCCTCATTAACATTCCTGTGAGTCGCTGCCACCAGTTCGGTTCCTTCACTTCTTCGAAGAGTCTGCGTGGCTCTTCTTCCACCTCGAATTGCTTGCCGAGGAAGACGGCGAGCGGATTGGTGACGCAGAGGGCGTGCGCGTAGCTGGCGCCGTATTTGTTGGCAACGAGGTTGTGGGCATCGCGCAGACGTGGCGGGCGCGATGTGGTGTTGTGCGCGTCGGTGGCGAGGAAGTGGACCCATCGTTTTTCGAGCAGATCGTGCGCCATGCGTTGCGCCGGCCTTCCCTTGTGCCCGGTCAGCGAGTCCGCGGTCACCTGGATGAGCACGCCGCCGCGCAGCCAGTCGATCAACCGCGCGGGATCGTTCTGCAGGGTGGGGTTACGCTCTGGATGAGTGAGGATCGGCGTTAGTCCGGCGAGTTGCAGTTCGTAAAACGTCTCGGTGAGCCCAGGCGGGAGACCGTAGTCGGGAACCTCGACCAGCAGGTAGCCCAGCCCGTTGATGCTGAATCGCGCGGGATCGGTTTGCGCCCGCTTGACGTTGTCGAAGGAGAGATGAAAGTCACATCCACTGCCTAGTGTCAGCGGGATTTTCTGCTCGACCAGGCGCCCGCGCAACTCCTCCGTCTTCGCCGCATTTACTGCGGGATCGAATTCGTAACGGCCGTTCGCGTGGGGCGTGCATACGACGTGCGTAATGCCCTCGTCGGCCGCGAGGGCGGCCATCGCGAGCGAGGTCTCCATGCTGTTGGCGCCATCGTCTAGTCCGGGCAGAAGGTGATGATGAATGTCTACCATTGCACCCGCAAGACTAACATCGCATGGTAAGCGTCAAGGAAATCAATGACCCTTGATTCTCGGGTTGATGTGGATTGCGCGAGGCATCCCTCTGCAGGTCTGCTATGCCGTAGTCAGGCTGCATGCAATTGACTGGAAGAGCAAGAGCCCGTCTGCCGATCCAAGCAGCGCCTCGCTCGAACGATCGGGGTGGGGCATCATGCCGAGCACGTTGCGTCCCTCGCTAAGCACGCCGGCGATGTTGTTCAACGAGCCGTTGGGGTTCGCGTCCGCGGTGATTGCGCCCGCCGCCGTCGCATAGCGAAAGGCGATGCGGTCGCCCCGCTTCAGCGCATCGAGCGTCGCGGCGTCACAGAAGTAGTTACCCTCCATATGTCCGATGGGCATGCGCAGGACCTGGCCGCGAGTCAGGCCACCCGTGAATGGCGAGACGTCCGTCTCCACGCGAAGGTGGAGCTGGCGGCAGATGTATCGCTGGCCCGCGTTGCGCATTAACGCACCGGGAAGCATTCCCGCCTCGCATAAGATCTGGAAGCCGTTGCAGATGCCCATGACCAGGCCGCCCGAGTCGGCGAAGCGGCGCACACTTTGCATGATCGGGGCAAACCGCGCTATGGCGCCGGTGCGCAGGTAATCGCCGTATGCGAAGCCGCCGGGTACAAGGATCGCGTCGCAGCCTTCGAGGTCGTGCGACTCATGCCACAGATAGGTCACTGGCCGGCCCATCACTCCGCCCAGGACATGATGTGTGTCGTGATCGCAGTTCGAACCGGGAAACACAAGAACGCCGAACTTCATGGGGTTAGATTAGCATTGCGCGGGGGTGTGAAAGTTCCTCCCCGCCCTATTCGCGCTACCACTGGTGGCTCAGGGCAAGCCGGATGACACCCTGATCGGCCCCGAGTTCTGATATCTCTGCGTCGCGTCCCTATTGCCTGGCCACTTCAGTCGCGCAAGGTCGGCTGCCCTCAAATCCGACACCAAACGATTAGAGGTCGCTCTGCGAGCGCGACTGCTCCAGAGAATTTGGTAGGCGGCGAAATTGCCCGACCCCGCCTTATCTTCAGTTACCCCAGCTTCGCCAACTCCGAACTCGCTTGCTTGCCCGCCTTGGTGTCGGGTGCAAGAGTCGCGGCCTTTTTCAGGTGCAGCTGGGCACCGGCTTTGTCGTTCAATTTGCTGTCGGTCATACCCAGATGGAAATGCATTGCGGCATCGTCCGGGTTCGTTTTCAGGGCTGACTCCAGAAGGCCTCGTGCCGCGCCGTAATTTCCCTTGTAGTAGTAGACCCAGGCCAGCGTGTCGGCCGTCTGGGCCGAGTTCGGCGAGACGCGCCGCGCGGTCTGCGCCAGCGAGAGCGCCACATCCACATTCTGACCGTTCTCTACCATCAAATAAGCCAGGTTGTTGGAGGCAACGAGGCTGTTCGGGTCAAGCTGCAATGCTTTCTTGTATATTTCCATCGCCTTCGACTGGTCGCCCTTTGTTTCCTCCAGCACCCCCAGCATCTCGTTTGCGTGAGAGTCGGTGGGATGCGAGCTGATCCAACCTTGCCATGCGGAGATGGCAGGATCCAGGTTTCCAAGAGCAACCTGGGCCTGAGTATAGGTCTGCACCGCGTCGGAACTTGCGGGGTTCAGCTGCATCGCCTTTTGCGAACTAGCCAGGGCTCCCTTTGGGTCTTTGGTCTGCAATTGAAGGAGGGCGAGCTGGCTGTAGAAGGTGCTATTTCCCGGGACCTTCGCAATTTGTGCCTGGATACGAGCCATCGCCTTGGCAGGCTGCTTCGCACGCAAGTCGTAGGCCGCCAGGATACCCAGCGCACGGCTGGAATTCGGATCCTTATCGAGCGCCTTTTGCAGCAGCGCCTCGCCTTCGGCAGTTTTGCCCTGAGCCATGCGAATCTGGCCTAATTGCACATATGCAGCGACATATTCCGGGTTTTTCTTCAGCACCATCTGCAAGTCGGAATCCGCTTTGTCAAACTCTTTCCGGCTGGTCTCGCTTGTTGCGCGCCAAAAATAAGCGTCTGCAAAGTCCGGGTGCATTTGGATCATCTTGTCTGCGATCTGGTTCAGAGTGCCCGCGTCGTTGCGCCGGATCGCGATATCCGCCAGCCCACTGGCCGCTTCAACGCTTCCAGGATTGAGTCTTTCAGCCTCTCTCAAGCTCGTCTCAGCAGCGGGAATATCTCCCTTGGCTGCCGCGACCCGAGCCAGCAGAAGCTGTGTCTGAACGTTGGTGGGGTTTTCCTTGGCCGCCTTCTTCAACAGGGCCAATGCATCGTCGATCTTGCCTGTGTTCATCAGCAGTAGCGCGTTGAGGGTTTCCACCTCGAGATTGCCGGCATCGGTCTTGGTCAACTGATTCGCCAAAGCCGTCGACTTGGCATAATCCTTCTTGTCGAAGAGAATTCGAGCATAGGTGATCTTGATCGCGAAGCTCTTCGGATACTTTGAATAAAGATCCGTGAATATCGTCTGCGCGCGGTCCAGTTGCCCTGTTCTTCCGTAGAATTCCACGAGCATCGTGGATGCAGCTTCTTCGTCTGGATTATCGTCGACCGCCTGGCGCAGCGTCTGCTCGGTCTTGGTCTTGTCCCCGCTGCGGAAGTAAAGCGTAGCCAAGGCCCCGCGGGCCTGTATATTTTTCGGCGCGACCCCGACAGCCGCAATAAATTGCTGTTCCGCTCCCTGGTGATCACCCTTCTTATCAAGTAGTTCGCCAAGCAGGAGATGTGGAGTCGCACTCTTGGGGTCCAGCGACGCGGCCTTGTTCAGTTCTTCTTGCGCATTGCCCTCGTTCGCAGGATCTCGCGCATCCAGCACCGCCATGGCGCTGTGGAAGCCCGACCGCTTGGGATCAATTTCAAGCGCGCGCTGAAGATTTTTCCGTGCCTCCGCGCTGTCACCGCTTCTCTGTGCGATCAGGGCGAGCAAGGCGTACGCATCCGCATCGTTCGGGTGAATGGCCAGCACTGCATTTGCCTGCACCTTGGCCCGTTCGGGGGCGCCCCCGGCAAGAAGCAGATTCCCCAGACTCATCCTGGCCTCCACGTTTGATGGGGCAAGATCAACCGTCCTCATCAGCTCTGCGTACGCCGGCATCGGGCTATTCATCTTCATGTGCGTTTTAGCCAGTTCGAAGTGGGCGTCGGCAAAGTTCTTGTCCACCTTCAACGCGTTGGAGAACTGGATCGCGGCCTCTTTGTACTTGCCACTGGCCTCGTATCGCTTGCCGCTTTCCAGGTACTTCTGCTTGCGCACGTTGGGGTCGCGGCTACAGCCGGAGGTGAAAACGAGCGCAAGCGTTACAATCAGCCCCGCCGAGATCCGGGCGGTATGCACATTAGGTCGTTTGAACATGGAGGTATTCCTCATCTCTCGATCTTTTCTCTTCAACCATTGTTTTCAAGCAGCGGGTACGTCGCAGAAATCCCGCAAACCCGCCTAATCTTCTTACGCTCAATTCGGCACGTACGCCGGCAGGAGCGAGGCGATCTGCTGGGCGAACCCCACTGCGCGATTGCGTGCCTCCACCCTGTCCTCGCCCGGATTGACGCGGGTGATAATGCGGACAAGCGCCGCATCGGTGCGGCCGTAGCGGATCGAGTCTGCCAAAGTATATAACTTCGCCTTGTAGTCGCTAGCGATGCTCCGCCCATGCAACTGGTACCAGTACAGGGCCTCTTGCGTCGAATTTCCATCCGTGATGAGGTAGTCTCCCACCTGGTATTTCTTGCCGGCGGCGTCGGTCAACTCCGTTACCCCAGACGATTGGAATATCCATCCCGCGCCGGGAAGGCAATTTTGAGGAGAATGGATCGACTGGCCCGTCCGCTGCGTGGGAAAGTAGGCGATATACAGCCCGATTTGCACTCGGCTGTCTGCGGCTGCCCCCGGCTGCGGCACATAGATCCTGTTAAGAAAATCTCCCTTGCCCAGAACCTGCAAGGCCTCGGGATCGATCGGGACGTCTGTCGCCGTCATCGTTCCAAGGGTAGCCGGGAACTCGTTCAACGGCCGGCTCTGCAGGATACGATCCTCGTCCCCGCGCACATGCAGCACGAGGGCTGTGAACGTCATCAGCAGAGCGGCAACCCAAAATCGCGCGGATTTCATGCCGTACGCCTTCCTTCCCTCGCCACCAGGCGCATCGAAAGATGTACAAGATAGAGACACGCGAGCGAGACCAGGAACATCAGCCAGCCGGAAAACTCATGAAAGAAACCCAGTGCCTTGTCGGGATCCCAGTACTGCACGCACAGTCCGGTGCCGAAGATCCTTGCCACATTGGCCGCGACCGCGATGGGCAGACTGGAGAGCGCGAGCACTACACGACGCCAAGTCGTCCTCTCCAGAAAATAGCCGTAGATGACAGCCACTGTGAAGAGGCTCATCAGCGAGCGAATACCGCTGCATGCTTCGGCAACCTCGAGCGGCATCGCCGGCAATTGAATGATGTTCCCCTCCTGCAGCACCGGAACTCCAACCCATTGCAGCAGTGTGCTTGCCAAACGCGAAGCCAGCAACTGCAAAGGGAACGTAATTTGGTTGAAGAGGATGGTGGGCAGGGGAATTGCCAGAAGAAGCACAAACAGCACAAATTTCACTCGGCCCAGCATCGCCTTGCCAAACAAAGTCCAAACCAGCCCCGCGGCCAGAAGGACAAAAGAAGTGCGCTGAAGGAACAGATCTGCGCCAAGTACTCCTATCAACAACTCGAATAGGCCCATCACGATCAGGCTAAGTCCCGCCCAACTCGGCGCAATCGGAGTGCTGCGAATTTCCTGTCGCTTGTCCCACAGCAGGAATGCGGCGAAGAAGGGAATCAGAAAGCCATGGGAAAAGTCAGGCAGGTCGTACCAGTCCGTTACCAGCTTGACTGCGATCCCGTGGTACAAAACCACGAGCAGCAAGCTGAGCAAAATAACCGGTCCCCATCCAATCGACCACCTTGCCGCATTAAATCTGCCGCCATCGCGATCATTGCGCGAAGCAGGAGCGGCAGCGAGATCGACCACCTCGGAGGTACGCTCTTCCGAGCCACTCGTGGCTGCGGACTGATATTCGGAGGAAGGCGACACTACTGTCTCACGCATGGGATTGAGGTTACAGGCTCCTGCGAGCAATTTAAAGGCCTATCGCGATTATCTCATGCGTCTTTCGTGCCAGAGCATCGCAGCCATCGGACTTAAGTAGATCAAGGCCACACACTTAAGTGGAATTACCATGCAGGCGCAGGTAGGAATAGGGTTTCCCTGGATGAGTAAAGTTAGCTCCCTGTAGTTGCCGTAGCCTAAGAAGGTACCAAACGTGCTTCTGCCCACATTTGGTGTATCTTACGGGTGTAAAATCTCAGCATACATCTCCAGTGTCCCTGGTCGAATCCCAACCATGGGATATTGACTCAATAAAGCCGGATCTGCGGTCCTGGCATCCAACCAACAGTATTTTGAGCAGGGGGCCGTTCGCCATAAGGACTTTCGCTTCAAGGAAATCGTTGTCCAGCACCTCCCGCAAGAGAAGCAGCCGCATCCGGCTAACCAAACGAATCGGTGGGAATATGAACTTTCTCCGCTGCACTCTTTATTCGATCCTGCTCCTCCCGACCGCAGTAACGGGCCTCGCTCAGCAGGCAGCGGGAAAGCCTGTGCTGAGCGCCGAACCCTCCTCGGCGCCGACGTCCGCCTACGTGCCGCAAGCCGCTGGGGGGATGGCGGTATCGGCCAACTACATCATTGGCCCGGACGATTCCGTGCAGGTGACGGTGTGGAAGGAGCCAAACCTGTCCGCAGCCTTGCTTGTACGGCCGGACGGAAAGATCTCGCTCCCGCTGGTCAGCGACATTCCTGCCGCCGGGCTTACACCTATGCAACTCGCCGCGGACATCACCGAGCGGCTCAAGAAGTTCGTTACTGATCCCGTGGTTGAGGTCACTGTGCTCGCGGTGAACAGCAAACACGCCTTCCTGATGGGCGAAGTGATGCGCGTCGGTCCTCTGGCCATCGCACCCGGTATGACGGTCCTACAGGCAATCGCCAGCGCTGGCGGGCTCACCCCATTTGCCAACAAGAAGCACATCTACATTCTGCGCGGGGAACCCGGCAAGCAAGAGAAGATTCCCTTCGATTACACAAAGGCCCTGAAGAAGGGGGATATGCAAGGGGTCTCGCTGCTTCCCGGCGACACCATCGTGGTCCCATGACGAAGATACCCCAATCCGATCTCCAGCCTGCGCGCGGGAAAGCTGTCGATCTTGCGGCACAGTGCGACATTCAGAAGGCTGCCACTATGCGTTCCCTCTTGCTGGCCGTGCTGCTTATGATGATTGCCCCCGCCGCCATCGGACAGGCCCTCCCGACTGCGGAGGCGTCGCCCATCTCCACCGGCTTCGCGTTGCCGCGTGTCGCGGGCACTCTACAGTATGCAGTGAGCGCCTCTGAGAGTCTTACATGGGGCTACTACGGCAACTCGGGCCCAGCGACCTCGACCAACCTGACTGGCGACGTCGCCTACCTTTCCAATAGCACGCGGAGTCCGTTCAGTTTGGTGTTCGCCGGCGGTCATTCCTGGAGTGGGTCAGGCCAGCCCTCCTTCAGCTTCCTGAATCTTGGTATCTCTCAGGTCGCCAACGTGGGCAGGTGGAACTTCGTAATCTCCGACAATGTCAACTACACTCCAGCAACTCCAACCACAGGCCTCTCGGGCATTCTTGGCGTAGGCGATCTTGGCCTCAACCCCGTTCAAGTGGGTGTCGACAACGGCCAGGGAGTACTAACCAACTACGCCACTCGGGTTTCCAATACCGTCGTGGGTAGCGTTCAGCGTCAAATTACGGGTAAGACGTCCGTCAACGCCTCGGGTTCCTACGGCATTATTCGTTTCCTCGATAGCAACGTTAGCTCCAGCTCCACCGGCCTGGACAGCGACTCGACGACGGGCGGGGGCGGCGTCAGCCATCGGATTGATGCGCGTACTACGCTCGGCGGCAACTACTCCTATTCGACCTATAACTTCACGGGCAACACATTCGGCATCCCGGCCCCCAGCTTCGTCAGCCAGACTGCCAGCCTGGTGTACACCCATCAGTTCACTCGAAAGTTCAGCGTCAACGCCTCAGCCGGGCCCCAGTGGACACGCATTGACTCCCTTAACAGCACGCAAGATCTCAGTCTGTTCGCCGACATATCCGGCGAATACACCGGAGAGTTCTCCCATGCGTCGGTAGGCTATGTGCGAAGCACTAACAGCGGCTTTGGGGTTACCGGCGGGTCACGCTCCGACAGCGTGATGTTTTTGGCGAATCGCGCGATCGCCCGGGTTTGGAATACTGCTCTTACCTCGTCGTACACCCGATCCGAGAGCCTTCCTTCGGCGTTGGTCATTCCTTTTTCTTTCAATACCACGCTAGGGGGCGTCCAGGTTTCGCGCGCCATTGTTCGAAGCCTGTCTGCCTACGCCAGCTTCACCGTCGCGAATCAGTCCAGCAAGGGCGGCGGAGCCTCCGTCAATGCGTTCAGCGGCTTCTCGCAGGTGCTCGGCCTCGGGCTGACTTACTCTCCCACGTCAATACACGTCGGGCGCCCTTAAGGAGAATCTATGCTTGGTCATCGCGAATTGAAGGCTGAAGACTATCTCACAATACTAAAGCGCCGCTGGTGGATCATTGCCTTGCCGATGATGCTTCTTCCCATCGTCGCGATCGGCCTGACATACATCCTGCCCGCCCAATATGTGTCTCAGACCCTGATCCTCATCGACCAGCCGAAGGTGCCGAACGACGTTGTCAAGTCTGTGGTGACAGAATCTGTCGACAGCCGACTCGCCTACATGACAGAGCAGATCATGAGCCGGTCGACGGTTCAGCCCATCGTTGAGAAGTACAACCTCTACGCAACCCAGCACCTTTCCATCGATGCTCGCGTCGACCTCGCGCGCAAGAACATACAAATCCAGCCCGTTCATTCGGAGATCATTGGCTCCAACGGACTTCCCGGCTTCAGAATCGTCTTCACTGCAAACGACCCGCACACCGCACAACAGGTATGCACCGACATTACCTCACTCTTCACGGGCAACAATCTCCGGTCCCGGGAGCAAGCGGCCCAAGGGACCACTGATTTTCTCAAGGAGCAACTCGACGGTGCCAAGCGAAACCTGGATGATCAGGACGCCAAACTCGCGGCGTTTCAGAGTATGCACTCCGGCATGCTTCCAGAAGATTCAGGCAGCAACATGAACATCCTGGGAAGCCTGAGCTCACGGTTCGATGCGGCCACCCAGCAAGTCCAAACTCTCGAAAACAATCAATCGGTCATGGAGGCGATGCTCGCCCAGCAACCGCAGTCAAATTCGACAACCACGTCTCCCGCGCAATCTCCACTGGTTCAACAGAAGCAACTCGATGACCTCCAGGCGCAGGAGGCCGAACTCACTGCCCACTACCAACCCGACTATCCCGACGTCAAAGCTGTTCATCGCAAGATTCAAGACCTGCAAAAAGAGATGGCCAAGGTAGCCTCGGCCCCGCCGCCGGTGAATTCCGCCACGCCTTCTCCAACCCGAGCCGATTCTGTCGGCGTCCAGGCGCTCCGCGCACAGCTGCGCGGCATCGCAGTTGCAATTCAGGCCAAGCGCAAAGAACAGGCCCAACTTGAGCAGCAGATCCGCGGCTACCAGGGCCGCATTCAGTCCACCCCGGAGGTGGAAGCTCAGTACAAGCAATTGACCCGCGATTACCAGACGGCCCAGGCCTTCTATGACAGTCTGCAAGTCCAGATGAATAAGTCTCAGATGGCCACCGATCTAGAACACCGCCAACAGGGAGAGACCTTCAGCGTGCTGGATTCACCCAATTTCCCATTTGAACCTACCTTTCCCAAACAAAGCATATTCGCGGCGGGTGGTCTGGCGGCAGGTCTTGCCCTTGGAGTGCTGATTGTCGCCTTCCTGGAATACAAAGACACCGCTCTGCGCACCGAGCGCGATGTTTGGGAATTCACCCAATTACCGACCCTCGCCGTCATCGCCTGGTGTGGGAACGCGGCTGACCTCGAGCACGGAAAGCTGGCCCGCCTGAAGCGGCTCTTCGGCCGCAAAGCGCCCAAGAAATTGCTCGCCAACGCTCCAGGATAGCCATGTATAAGAGCTTTTTCAACCTCAAGACGAATCCCTTTGGCAGCAGCCCTGACCCGCGTTTCCTCTACATGATGCCCCATACGCGCGAGGCCCTGGCCACGCTGGAGTATGGAATCTCCGCTCACAAGGGGTTTATCGTCCTCACCGGCGAGGTGGGTACCGGCAAGACCACGCTCCTGCGCCGCGCGCTCGCGTCGCTCGATCAAAGCCGCGTCTTCAGCTCCTTTGTCTTCAATCCGCGTCTCGATGTGCTCGACTTCCTCGAATTCATCCTCTCCGACTTTGGCATCTCGCCCCAGAACCGCACCAAGTCGGGAATGCTGATCCAACTCAATCGCTGGCTCATCGAGCGCTTCCGCCGCCAGGAAACATGCGTCATCGTCGTCGACGAGGCGCAGAACCTCGAGTGGGAACTGCTCGAAGAGATACGTCTACTCACTAACCTGGAAACCTCAACGGAGAAGCTGGTCCAGATCGTCCTCTCCGGCCAGCCCGAACTGGAAGAGAAGCTGCGCGCTCCCGACGTCCGCCAACTACGGCAGCGAATCGCCCTCTGGGCCCGCACTCACGCGATCACATCCGAACAGACCGCGAATTACATAGCCCAGCGTCTTCTGATCGCGGGCACGGCAGAACGCATCTTTCCCGACGACGCGATCGCGGCCATCCATCGCGCAAGCCGGGGAATTCCGCGACTTATCAACCTCATCTGTGAGCACGCCCTCATTCTGGCGTACGTTGAACAACTCCATCAGGTCCCAGAAGCGCTGATCCAGGCAGTTGCCTGTGACCTCGACCTGGACCCGCAGCCTTTTATGGTTTCGACGAGCCACAGTGGATTTTCCACAAACTCCACGCTTCCATCGCAGAAGCACCCAGGAAGGGAAGAGAGATGAGCAAGATCTACGAAGCATTACGTCAAGCGGAACTGGACCGGGCCAAGACCGGTGCGGACCAGCCCGATTCCGGAACGAGCACACCAACTACCAGTCAAGCCGTGCTCGACCAAACACCCGCGCCCGAGTTTCCCAGGGACGGTCGGGCGTTTGCGGCATCCGCGCCCCTTGCAAAATCGTTCAGCGACAAGACGTTGGGTTCGGCCCTTGCGGATACGAAGATGGCCGCCGACGGGATCGCGGATCTCGCCGTAGACTCTTCGATCGATTTCACCAAGATCCCCCAATATACCTGGCACCCCTCGTTCCAGCAGCTTCCCGCACTCGACGAGCGGGGCAGCTCGGTCGAGCAGTTCCGCAGCCTGCGCTCTCGCATGCAGGAATTTCGCGACCTGAACAGCCTCAAGTCCATCCTTGTTTCCAGTGGCCTGCCTCAAGAGGGCAAGAGCTTCGTTGCCGCCAATCTGGCCATCTCCTTCGCCCGTCATAAGGCAGGCCGGGTACTGCTCATCGACGGAGACATGCGCCGCGCCACCCTGCACAAGGTGCTCGGTTGTTCGCAAGGCCCCGGCCTCACTGAATACCTCGCCGGCGATGCCTCGATCCTTGAAGTCATGCAGCGGCCCTATCCCGACGAGCCTGCTCATCGGCTGCCAATCGCACTTGCGTCGCTGACTTTCATCCCCGCAGGCACGGAACACGATAAGGCTGCTGACCTCTCGGGCAATCACCGATTCGATCGCCTCATTGCGGCCGCTGCCACCTACTTCGACTGGATCGTGGTCGACTCTTCCCCGGTGAACCTGGTCTCCGATGGTGTCAACCTCGCCCGCGCCTGCGACGCCGTCCTGCTCGTAGCGCGGGGAGGTGTCACCAAGTTCGAAGTTGCTCAGCGGGCCCTCGCCGAGCTCAAAGCTTCAAAAGTGCTTGGGTTTGTGCTCAACGCCGTCCAAAACCCGCCCGTCGCCGGAGGCTACTACGGATACGATGGATACGATGGATACGACAAGATAGAAGAGTAACCAGGGGCGCCCCAAGCAATGATTCGGTTCCTGAACGTTTACTACCCCACACGGACAGTCGTTCTCCTACTTTGCGAGGCCTCCATTGTCAGCGGCTGCTTCCTACTCGCGACCTGGATCATGCGCGGGCCCGACACATACATCGCATTGCAGTACGAACATGGCCTGCTCAAGATCGCGGCCATCACCATTGTCAGCCTGATCCTCTCCTACTACTTCGACCTCTACGAACCGAGCATCGTCTCGGGCCGCCTGCAAATCTACTTCCGCGTCCTGCTCGTGCTCGGCTTCGACTGCTTCATCCTCTCGGCATTTCTTCTTGTCGATCCCGACGTCGCCATCGGCTCTTACGTCTACGTGCTCGGCTTCGCCCTGCTCGCACCCTCGTTGATCATCATGCGCCGAGTCTACGAGTGGGTAGCCGGGCAAAAGGTCTTCCGCGAGCGCGTCTACATCCTCGGTGCTGGGGACTATGCACGCTCCATCGTCGAGGCCATCCGCGCACGGCCCGACATCGGCCTTGAGGTGGTCGGTTGGGAGGACGTACAACTCGAGCCCTCCGAGCGCAGAAAAGTCTGGATCGACGCCCTGGACAACATCAGTAAGGCAAACCCATTGGTCCACCGCATCATCGTCGCCATGGAAAGCCGGCGCGGGGAGCTCCCTGTGCAGGAATTACTAACACTCCGCTTCCAGGGCATCGCGGTCGAAGAGGATGGCACTCTGCGAGAACGCCTCTACGGCAAGATCCAGCTCGACGGACTTCGCCCTTCGAGCTTCCTGTACAGCGAGGGCTTCCGCATCCGCGCCTCGCAGCAGTTTACTCGCCAAGTGGTCTCCATCTGCGTGGCCGCCTTTGGACTCTTGCTCTTCCTGCCCTTTTTCCCCTTCGTGGTACTGGCCGTCAAGCTCTCCTCGAAAGGGCCGATCTTTTTCCGCCAGACCAGGGTCGGCATGGGTGGACGAGTCTTCGAAGTCATCAAGTTCCGGACCATGTTCACGGACGCGGAGTCCGATGGCGCCAAGTGGGCAACCAAGAACGATCCGCGGGTCACCAAGGCCGGCATGTTTATGCGCAAGATCCGCCTCGACGAGATCCCTCAGCTATGGAACGTCCTGCGCGGCGATATGGGCTTCGTCGGGCCCCGCCCCGAGCGGCCCGAGTTCGTCAACTGGCTCACCGAGGAACTCCCGTTCTACTACATGCGCACACTCATCCGCCCGGGTCTCACCGGATGGGCCCAGGTTCGCTACGGATACGGCGCCACACTCGCCGAAACCAAGGAAAAGCTCGAGTACGACCTCTACTACATCAAGCACATGTCCCTGGGTCTTGACCTGCTCATCATGTTCGAGACCATCAAGACCATTCTGCGCCGGCGCGGCGCACAATGACCCATCCCGGCCTATTGAATCAGGTTGGTAGGCTCATTTGCCGAAGAAAGACCAGTTCTCGGCTGCGGCTTCGCTCTTACAGTTCCGCCATTCAGCTCCCCAGCATTCTCTGCTCCTACCTCATTCAGCTTGTAAAGCAGCGACCGATAGCTGATCTTCAGCCACTTCGCCGTCTTCTGGCGGTTCCAATTATGGGCCTTGAGCACCTTCAGGATGATCTGCCGCTCCAGATCGTGAGTGGCCTTCCTGGTTACCAGCTTCAATGAGATTGGTTCGCTAACATCCACATCCGCCATCGCCGCTGAAACAGGCTTTGCTTCTTCGACCAACTCCGAAATCAGCGCGTCTTCGCTGCCCATCAGCACGTAGCTTCGGATCAGGTTGTCCAACTGGCGGATATTGCCGGGCCAATCATGCTTCTGCATCATGCGCACGACATTCCGGGATAACGGTGCCGGATTCATATGAAACAGGCGCGCATGACGACCGATCAGATAGTCCACCAATTGTGGCAGGTCCTCCGTACGCCGCCGCAAGGGGGGCAGATGAATCGTCACGGCATTGATGCGATAAAGGAAATCGAGCCGAAACGTCCCGTCTGCCACCTGATCGCGCAGGTCGCGGTTCGCCACCGAGACAACCCGCGTCTGGATGGTCCGCGTCTCATGCCCACCTACTCGCATGAATGAACCGTCCTGCAAGACCTGCAAGAGCTTCGACTGGACGCCGATATCCAGGCTGCCCACCTCATCGAGGAACAGTGTCCCGCCGTGGGCCTGCTCCAACCGGCCGCGCTTGGTGGAATGCGCCCCGGTGAACGCCCCCTTCTCGTACCCGAACAGCTCCGTCTCGATCAGCCCTTGCGGAATAGCCGGGCAACTCACCTTCACCAACTCGCCGACCGCCCGTTCTGAGGTTCCGTGGATCAGGCGGGCACACAGTTCCTTGCCGGTCCCACTCTCGCCTTGGACCAACACGGCGATGTTTGTCTTCGCCACCATCTCAAGTTTTCGCCGGATTATCTGCATCTCTGCAGTACGGCCAAAAAATGCCTCCACCGGAGGGAGATCAAGCTGAATCTCGTGGTCTGAGAAACGTACAATAGTCATATTTTCCTGTCACCGATTGCTCGCGTCGTCTCCCGAAACCGGGCAATCAATCCGCCGGGCAACAATTTTACCGCTCCTGGGGTTATAAGGGCTGGAGCACGTTGGTTACCAAACGAGTACCTGAGTTTGGAGCTTTCCACCCCTCAAAGATGCCCGGGAAAAAAGTTATTCGCGATTTCATGTACTATTTTTCCGAACCTGAGGTAAACTTTCTGCACAATGGTAGGAAGTTTATTACCACTTTGAGCATAATCCCTGAAGGTCTTGGTTGTTCGGCGCAGTGAACTGGAAATCGGAGTAAGGGCGACGCGAGCCATTCCTGGACATTTCAGGATGTGGATCCTTCCTCTGTTCCCATTATCTGCCACAGATACACCAGACACCGGGCATGACCGGTGTCGGCGCAATGGAGTCAAATTATGGCAACTCATTCTTCTTTCTCCCCTCAGAAACCTGCCTCGGTCGCGCGGCCCTGCCTCTTTGTGTTCGAGTCGAACCTCAGGGTCCTGAACTACCTGAAACGCACTTTTTCAACGCTCTATGATCTGCGTCTATTTTCAGAAGAGCAGGCCTTTCTGCGTGATTTGGAAGTCATGTACCGGCCCAGTCTTGTGCTTCTGGCGTGGGACGGTATTTCCCATTCCATGCCTCTGTTCTCCTGCGTCCGATCCACCAGACCGGAGGTTCCGGTTTTGATCCTGGCCACGACGGCTGAGATGGCAGACTACGAGGTTTTTGCACGCCTTGGAGCCAGTGGCGTTGTGCTGAAGCCCTTCGTCGACGACTCTCTCGAAGTAGCCATCGCCAAGCATCTCCTCGTACCCAATCAGGAAGCCGGCGAACCCAAAGAGATCCTCCTGGAGGGAGGACACTCCTTCGTGCGCTCGAGCAAGCGTATGCGCGAGGTAGAGGCCCAGGCACAGCTCGTCGCCCGCTCCGATATCCCGGTCCTCATCCTGGGCGAAAGTGGCACCGGCAAAGAGATTGTCGCGATGTACACCCATCAGATGTCGCGCCGCGCCGGTCGAATGTTTCTGAAGGTGAACTGCGCGGCCATGCCTGCGGACCTGCTCGAGAGCGAACTGTTCGGATACGAGCAGGGCGCCTTCACCGGGGCCACAAAGAGCAAGCCAGGCAAATTCGAAATATGCGACGGCGGCACCATCTTCCTCGACGAAATCGGAGAGATGCCGGCTGCTCTCCAGGCCAAGCTGCTGCATGTGCTGCAAGACGGGATGTTCTCGCGGCTCGGGGGCCGCGGGCCAACTCGCACCGACGTTCGCATCATCGCTGCGACCAACGTCAATATGAAGGAAGCGATGGCTCGCAAGACCTTTCGCGAAGACCTCTACTACCGCCTTAATGGCCTCTCCCTCATGCTTCCGCCGCTGCGTGAGCGGCTGGACGAGATTCCCGCTATGGCCACCTATTTCATGCGCAAGGGGGCCAAGAAATACGATCTGCAGCCGCTGCCGATCTCGCCCGCGCTGCTAGATGCTCTGAGCCAATACAACTGGCCCGGAAACCTCCGAGAACTCGAAAATCTCATCAATCGCTTCCTTATCCTGCAGGACGAGAAGACCGTGATCGCCGAATTGAAGCAGGCGATGAGCACGACATTAGCGCCGGAAAAGACGCAGGATCATGTCGAGGCTGGAGGGCTCAAAAATCTGGTACGGGGGCTCAAAGGTGAGGCTGAGTCCTCAGTCATTGCCGGCGTACTTGAGGAGACAGGATGGAACCGAAAGGCGGCCGCAAACGACCTCCAGATCAGCTACAAGGCCCTGCTGTACAAGATCAAGCAGTACGACCTGAGCCCGCGGTCTGCATGATGCAAGTGGACAATAACGACAACTCGGAACTCGACATGCTGGTCATCCAGTTCGGAGACCACACCGTTAAGGGCTATGCGGCTCGAAGTCAGTGGCCGCCCGCGGAAGACCTTAACTTCCACGTGGTGCCCCCGGTCTTCCGGCGCCTTGGATCCGATATCACTGAGCAAATTCCATTGGATGGCGTCAAGGCCATATTCTTCGTCAAGTCCTTCGAAGGAAAATGGCATGACGACCTACGGTTCCACGACCATCTCCCGGCCCCGGAATGCCTTTGGGTGCGCGCAACCTTTTACGACGGCGAAATCATCGAGGGCCTGATCGGCAACAACCACAACCACGTGGTCCATCCTGGCTTCTACATGTCGCCCATTGATCCCGAGGGCAACAACTGGCTCATCTACGTCCTCAAGAACAGACTCAAGAACTTCCAGATCCTGGGACTGCGCGCCGCTCCGAAGAACATGCGCGGACTCAACGCGGTCAGATCTGTGCAGGCCGAACAGCTCACGTCCTGATACGCCGCAGTGTGGATGCGCGTTTGGAAAAGACAAGCGTTGCGGCTCTTCCGCTTAGACCTCCACCAACTGATGCGCGTACCGTTTCGCCACGTATTCGTCAAGGATCACCTGAAACTCCTCGACGATGCGATCGCCCTTGAGCGTGGTGAACAACTTGCCATCGACGTACACCGGCGCCTTCGGCTCCTCGAATGTCCCGGGAAGCGAAATCCCGATGTTCGCGTGCTTCGACTCGCCCGGCCCATTCACTACGCACCCCATCACGGCCAGCTTGAGTTCCTCCACTCCTGGATACTGCTTCTTCCACTCCGGCATCTGCTCGACCAGGTAGTTTTGTATCCGCTCCGCCAACTCCTGGAAGTAGGTTGAAGTCGTTCGCCCGCACCCTGGGCAGCTGGTCACCTGAGGCATAAAGCTGCGTATGCCAAGCGACTGCAGAACCTGTTGCCCGCAGCGCACCTCCTCGCTGCGATCGCCGCCCGGCGTCGGTGTCAGGCTCACACGAATCGTGTCGCCAATGCCAGCCAGCAGCAGCGGAGCAAGCCCGGCGGTTGACGCCACAACCCCCTTCATCCCCATGCCCGCTTCGGTGAGTCCCAGATGCAGCGCATAGTCGCAGCGTGAAGCGAGTTCCGTGTAGACGTCGATTAGATCGCGCACACCTGAGACCTTCGCGCTCAGCACAATCTGGTCGCGTCGCAGTCCATACCGCTCCGCCGCCGCAGCGTTGTCCAGAGCCGATACCACCATCGCCTCCATCATCACGTCGCGCGCCGGAAGGGGATTGGCGCTCTTCGAATTCTCGTCCATCATCTTCGTCAGCAGCGCCTGGTCGAGCGAACCCCAGTTCACGCCGATTCGCACCGGCTTCTGGTACTCGACAGCAACCTCGACCATGGTGCGAAAGTTGTCGTCATCCTTCCGCCCGATGGACACGTTTCCGGGATTGATGCGGTACTTGGCCAGCGCCCGGGCGCATTCCGGATAGTTCCGCAGCAATTGATGCCCGTTGTAGTGGAAGTCACCGATGATCGGCGTCTCCCAGCCCTTGGCCCAAATCCCCTCGACGATATGTGGCACCGCCTTAGCAGCGGCGTCGTTGTTCACCGTCACCCGCACCAACTCCGAGCCCGCCCGCGCCAGCGCCGCAACCTGTTGAACGGTGGACTCCACGTCCGCGGTGTCCGTGTTAGTCATCGACTGCACCACCACGGGCGCATCCGACCCCACCACCACCGAACCAACCTTCACTGAAATTGCGCGTCGCCGCTGTATCTGAGGCATAAGTTCTCCGACTCTAGTTTACCAGTTACACTAGCTGGAAGGCCCGGTAGCTCAGTTGCATAGAGCAGCGCACTCCTAACGCGAAGGTCGCCGGTTGGACTCCGGCCCGGGCCACCACTCAACACCCTATTGCAACGGCGAGCACTTTACCAGGAATTGCAAAACACACGCGATGCTTCCGTTAAAACACAACTGAGGTGAGTGGGTTTGAGTCCTGGTGAAGGGAAGCTGCTTCCATCCACACATCGATCTGTTCCAGCGCAAGCTCGACGATCTCGTCCTGTGCTGCCGCCACGCTGGGGGTGAGAACTGTTCCCCAATCGGTGGACTCTGGTTGTACGCCAAGCAGAACGGTCTCGGCTGGGGCGGCATCGATCAGGTGCAGAACCCCCAGAAGATCGGAAAAGCCGAGCAGATGAACACTCTTTGAGGTGGGCAGACTGGCCATCTCGTCGTCGGCGAACCTCACCACGGTCCCTGGCGCGGCGCCTGTCTCGACTGCATCGATTGCCAGAACATGGGTGATGTCCCGGAGGCTGTTCAGCAGATCGAGGCCGAGCGTACCGCCCTCGATGATACGAACCCCCTGCGGCAATCGGATATCCTTGGCCAAACATTCCAGGACAAGCATTCCGAAGGCATCGTCGGTGCGCATCAGATTCCCCAGACCGAGCAGCGCGATTCGGCAGGTGACGGCAGAGGTCATTTCTTAACGCTCCGTTTGCCTTCCCTCCTGGATGCGCTTGCCGAGAGAATTTTCCTCAATTGAGCATTCTCCTCATCCAGCAGTCTGCGCGGCACAAACTTCCATCCGCTGAAGATGCTCTCCATCAGGCCATTCTTCTCTTCAATCGATACCAGCACGGCGCTGTATACGTGATGAATCAGGAAGGCCATGAGGAGGAACATGATGATGAAGTGGGTTTCGCGGATGTATTGAATATCCACATAGCGCGGAATCCATCCGACCAGGAAAGCCAGTATCGGACTCTGCACTACGCCGCTGAAGAGAACCAACCCGGTGAGGCACGCCGCGCTCAGCAGCGTGAAGATGACAAGGTAAGTCATCGCAGCCAGAAAATTATGGCCAATCACCAGGTCGGGTTCGCGACGGCGGAAGCAGTAGTAGCTGAGCATGGTGACAGCACCATCCCACTGGCGCTTGCGGAGTGGGAAGAAAGAGCGCCACGTCGCCCATTGATTCCCGCCGATCACGAACCAGTACAGGCGCAAAATCAGCACGGCAATCAGAAGGAAGCCGGCACACTCATGCAGAAAGCGCACCGTGCCCATCATCCACGAGCCTTCGCTGTGTACGACCAGCATCGGCCCGTGCATGTAGAAGCCGGTGAGCGTGAGTACGAGCAACGAAAGCACCACCAGCCAGTGAGCGAGGCGAACCGGCACCTCCCATACATAGAGGGCGATTGGCCGCCTGTCCCCCAGTATCTGTGTCTCAGGCCCTACTTTCGAAGTGTGTATCGTCGGCATCGACCCAGGCTCCTATCAGAGCGCAACTAAAGTACCAGTGACTTTCGTCCATAGACGCGGCCTTTTCCGTTTGCCTCCACGATATGCACGGCACAGGCGAGGCAAGGATCGAATGAATGGACGGTTCGCAGAATTTCAAGTGGACGCTCAGGGTCTGCGATGGGCGTACCCCGCAGCGCGGCCTCATACGCTCCCGGTTGTCCCTTTGCATCCCGCGGACCGGCATTCCATGTAGATGGGACCACCGCCTGGTAGTTCACGATCTTCTTGTTTTCGATCTCGATCCAGTGACCCAATGAGCCGCGCGGAGCCTCGTGGAACCCAAAGCCCGCGCAGGACCTCGGCCAGCTTGCCGGATCCCACATCCCCCCATCGTGGATACGCACATTGCCGTGGGCCATGTTGTCATCCAGTTGCGCCACCCATCCCGCAAGGCGGCCCACCATGATGTCGGCTTCAAGCGCGCGCGCGGCAATGCGGCCCATGGTCGAGAACAGCGCCGTGGCAGGAAGGTTGAGTTTGGCTAGTGTGCTGTCGACGAGTTGCTTCACCTGCTTGTCGCCGGAGGCATAGGCCACCAGCGCTCTTGCCAGCGGACCCACCTCCATTGGCAAGCCGTCGTAACGCGGCGACTTCAGCCATGAGTACTTCTCGTCTGTCTTCAGGAACTCGTAGGGAGGCTGGGGCCCGGAGTACTTCGGCTTGGTTTCGCCCTGGGAGGGATGCTTGCCAACCTGATCGCCCTCCGCATATTCGTACCAGGAGTGGGTCACAAATTCGCTGATGTGCGTGGGGTCCAGGGGATGGACCGTCGCAAGGTCGCGGCCCAGAATGATTCCGCGCGGAAAAGCGAAGCCGGCCGAATCGTTCACGCTGCCGGAGGAATAATCGCCATAGGCCATGAAGTTGCCCAGACCCTCGCCCAACTCGAACCACTCCTTGTAGAAGCCGGCGACCGCCAGAACATCGGGCAGATAGACCTGTTGCACAAACGTCTGCGCATTCGCAATCAACTGGTTCAGCAGCGTGATGCGCTCCGGATTGATGCTTGCCTCGGGCTCGTTGGCGTCCATCGACGTGGCCATGCCGCCGACCAGGTAGGTCTGCGGGTGCGGGTTCTTGCCACCGAGCACGGCATGAATGCGGATGAACTCGCGTTGCAGGTCGAGCGCCTCGATGTAGTGAGCCACCGCCATCAGGTTTGCTTCGGGCGGCAGATGGTAGGCCGAGTGACCCCAGTCTCCGCTGCTGAAGATGCTCAGTTGCTTGCTGGCAACCAGCGCCTTGACGCGATCCTGAACCGCCTTGAAGTAGACGGTGCTGGACTTCGGCCAGTCGGAGATGGACTGCGCCAGCGTCGAGGTCTTCGCCGGATCGGCCTTCAAAGCCAGGGTTATGTCTACCCAGTCCAGCGCATGCAGATGGTAGAAGTGGACGATGTGGTCCTGCACATTCTGGGTGCCGGCGATGATGTTGCGGATCAGCCGGGCATTCTCCGGAACCTCGATGCCCAGCGCATTCTCAACCGCGCGCACCGAGGCCAATGCATGGACCGTGGTGCAGACACCGCAGATGCGCTGGGCCCATATCCAGGCCTCTCGCGGATCGCGCCCGCGCAGGATCAGTTCAATCCCGCGGAACATGGTTCCCGAACTCCAGGCGTCGGTGACATGGCCGCCGTCGATCTCGGCTTCAATGCGAAGATGCCCTTCAATTCGTGTGACGGGATCGATCACCAGGCGTGACATTTAATTATTCTCCTCATTGCTTGCCGTGCCGGAAGGCGCTTCCTCAACATGGGTCGGTTTAACCTTGTGGCGGATGATCTGGCCAACGCCATGTATTACGGTTGCAGCCGTCACCGCTCCGACCGCGGTCCATCCAATCTCTTCCGCCGTCACGTCCACGCCGAATCCGGGAGGGTGTGGAAGGCGATCGTAGAAGGGCGACTTGGTATCCCAGAAGCGCGGCGACGCGCATGCGATGCAACCGTGTCCGGCCTTGACCGGCCAGCTTGTGCCGCCATTCCAGCGAACCGTGGGACAGTTGTAGTTCGCCTCGGGGCCCTTGCAGCCCATCTTGTACAGGCACCATCCCTTGCGATGTCCTTCGTCGTCCCACGCCTGCACATAGCGCCCCGCATCGTAGTGAGCGCGGCGCTCGCACTGGTCATGGATGATCTGCCCATAGGCAAACAGCGGGCGGTTGTAGGAGTCGAGCGCGGGCATCTCGCCAAAGGTGATGTAATGCACCAGCACCGCCGCCGTGTTGGCGGGGTTGTGCGGACAGCCCGGCAGATTCACAACATGGAGCCCCGGAACCGCCTCCTGCAAGCCCAGAGCGCCAGTCGGGTTCGGATTCGATTTGACCAGGCCGCCATCCCAGGCGCAGGCGCCAACCGAGATGGTGGCGGCTGCATTGGCGCAGACCTCGCGCGCGATATCGAGCGCCGTGCGCCCGCCAATGGTGCAGTAGACACCGCCATCCGCAGTCGGGATTGCGCCTTCGACGATGGCCAGATACTTGCCCTTCTCCTGGGTCACGACACGCTGGAGCGCAGCCTCGGCATGTTTGCCGTAACCGGCCATGATGGTCTCGTGGTATTCCAGCGAAAGGGTCTCGAGGACAATGTCTTCCACGGTCGGGTGCGCCGATCGCAGCATGGACTCGGTGTTCCCGGCACAATCCTGAAACTCCAGCCACACCAGGGTTGGCTTCCTCTTCTGGCTGAGCGCAGTTGCGATCGTTTGCGCATAACTGGAAGGCAGAGCGAGGATAGTGGTAACGGATGCACAAAACTCCAGAAAGCGCCGCCTTGAAATGCCGCGCCTGCGACATGATTCGAATACGGAATTCTCCGTCATGTTGACCTCGCACCGCACCAGCCCCTTGGGTAGCTGATCGATGTAAGTTACGGGAGCGAAGAAACTCTCGTATGTGATGTGCGTCACGCCATAGCGTAACTACGAAAGGAGAGGTGATAAGGGCCCGGCAGAACTGTGGACCTTTGACTGAAGGCTGCTGCCTCAGGTAGCCGCACCATCCGTGATCAAGCCGTATCCATATCCGCGTCCCAACGAACCCATCGAAGCCTCCGGCGACAACTTTCATCGATACCTTTAGATCGCGGAGGAGCCAACTCAATGTCTACCTGCTTGTCAACGGGTTGGTCTGATGAGGTTGCTGGGACAAGCGCTTTGTCAACCGTCTTGCTGCTAGGGACGTTTCACCAGAGATTTCCTTGGGATATCGCGCTCAGGACAAGCGTCCATACTTAGAATCATCTGACAATATCCTGCCCCATCAGATGTTGTTGGCTTTCATCAGCTCCGCTGCCTTCTGTATTGAATCCACTGGCGTACAGCGAAAGAGCGTCTTGCTCATGATGTCCTTGACTTGCATAAAGCCTCCCTTTGTCCGCACCGTCTCCACGGCGAACGGACGCCCAACCTCCTCACGGACGCCCAACCTCCTCTTGGAGAGGCCGATTCTCACACTAGCATTTGATTGGGAACGATTGATTGGGAACGATCAAACGTCTTGCATGCATGCCCGTCAGGAGGTTGACAAGCGTTATAACCTGCGCAGTTCCGACAGCAGGCCAGCGTAGCGATACCACTAACCTAAGGTAGATGGCATCACACTTATTCAGATAGTTTGATGGTTGCGAGTTTGATGGTTGCGATAGGAAAAGAGATGTCCTAAGACGTTGAGCTATCGTGCATGGAGTTTGCGGGCTCCTGGGGCGAGAGCCATGACTTTCAAGAATAGAGAAGACGCCGGACGCCAATTGGCAAAGCAGCTGGGTGTCTATGCCCATCGGGAAGATGTAACGGTACTCGGAATTCCGCGAGGCGGCATCGCTGTTGCTTTTGAAGTAGCACGCGCGCTGAATGTTCCCTTGGATATATTTCTCTCCCGTAAACTCGGTGTTCCGGGACATGAAGAGTATGCGTTCGGCGCGATCGCGGCTGGCGATGGACGATATCTGGATGCGCAGATTATCAAGGCCACTGGCATTTCCGAGGACCAGATCGAGCGCGTCACCCAAGAGGCGAAACAGACGCTGCAACGACGCGCCGTGCTTTATCGAGGTAATCGTCCACCGCTCCAGGTTGCGGGGCGAACGGTCATCCTTGTAGACGACGGTATTGCTACCGGAGCGAGCATATATTCCGCGATCAACGCACTCCAGCAGATGAAGCCCGCCAAGCTCGTGGTTGCGGTTCCGGTGGCGCCGGCTTCCACCTGCGCCTGGCTCAGGTCCGCATTGGATCAGCTTGTCTGTCTGCACGCTCCGGAGCAGTTTCATGCGGTGGGTCAGTTCTACCAGAACTTCATGCAGGTCGAGGACGATGAAGTGAAGAACTTGCTCCACCGGGCCGAAAGGTCGTCCGCGACGGGGATCTCTACGTTTGAACCCGCATGGAATGAAAGTGAGCACGAAGTCTCCATCGATCTGGCGGGCGTCCGGCTTGAGGGCACCTTAAGTCTTCCGAAAGATCCGATTAAAGACATACGCCGGACTAGCATCTGCACAACCCCGCAGCCTAGTCCTGAATTACCTTCGTCCTTGCCGCGAAAGCCCAGCTATGTCCCAGACAGAAGTTAACAATCGAGCAGCACAGAATCGCGATACTGTTCGATGCGAGTAGCGGTATGTGTGCCTGATGGACCAGTATTCGCATCAGCACAAGATTCCCCAGCATGGAAACCAACCCATTTGAAAGATGAAACCGCATTAGCCGAACGAGCAGTGCGGAGTCGTCGCGGCGGTCGCGCCACGTGAAGTGCAGGTGCCAAACAAAGTTGTGCAACAGCGTGAGCTCTATGGCCGCAGCCGTAGCATAAAGATAGTGGCCCGCTGCCCATCGACTAAGGAGGGCGAGCGCGGCAAGCTGCACAACCATCCCCATGGCCCCCACCAGATTAAACTTACCCCAGCGGATGAGAGTGTTCACGGCAACGGCTCCTGCCGGTAGAGTTCCGCAGTATGGCGCGCGGTAACGACAATCGCCATCGCAAACATGCTGACCGCTGCTATCGTTCCTCCCAGATCGAAGAGCAGCATCCTATGCCCGAACAACGTTGAGTACGGACTGCGCAAGAGTGCCAGATTGCCGATGATCAGCAGAATTCGAATTTCCGTCGGACCGAAGATGCCTTGCGATATCTGAAAACACGACAAGGAATAGGTGGCGAGGTAGCTCTCGCTCGACAGGATTAGAAACGCTACCAGCATCGCGATCGCCGTCTGCCAGTGCAGCAGTCCGGAGTAGCCAAGTCCACACATCAGCGCGACGGATCCGAAGATGTCCACCATGTGATCCACGTAGAAGCCATAGCGGGGACGCTGCTGCCGACGCACTCGGGCCAAAGTTCCATCCATGCTGTCTCCGAGCCAATTGAGCACCAGGCACAGAATCACCAGAAGCAGGGCGTACCGGTTGTAGCGAGACAATGCATAGCAGATTCCAGCTCCAACTTGCGCGCCAAGACCGAGTATGGTCAGCTGGTCCGAGCTCAGCCACTTCGGCGCACGTTCGGCCATCCACTGCAAAGCGCGCTTCTCTATAGAAGCTGTCAGCGCCTGGTTTACCCGGCGCGCCGTTGTGAATTTCACTTCATCCGTTGTGGCTGATTTCACATTCATCCTCGTCTCCTCCTATTTCCGTAACGCGTTGCATGTTGACCGCAATGTGAATTCCAACGATTCGCGTGGAACACTCTCCACAAAAGGCCCGATCGCCCACCCGAGTCCGCTTGGAATGGAACGTGTGAGCGAGACCGACTCGACCTGCATGTAAAGTCCGTCGTCTCGCTCCTCGTAGCTCCAGTAGGTATCTAACCGCCACAGAAAGCCGTGCTCTTCGCTGGAAGTCAGCGCGCGCTCCGTGCCGGTGCCGGGCGAGTCGATCTCGGAAATCCGCGTGCTTCGCGAGATGCTGTATCCGTGCTCCACATCCAGTCGTCCATAGGTGATGTCGTAGGTCGTATCCATCACCACCGTGATGACGTGCCTCTGGCGTACCCGCATCGATGCCTGCAGACGATCGTCATGTTGCTTGAGGACTCTTGCCTGAAGTACCTGCGGGTAGAAGTGTTGAGGATAGGCGTTGAAATCCTTCATCAGCCGCTCAAAATCCACAGCTTTGGCTCCCGCGGCAAACGCAGTACCGCGCCAGTGGTGCAGCAGCGCTCCGGACAAGACTGCACCAGTGGGAGGCGTGAGCTGCTCGACGATCAACTCGCCCCGGTGCTGGCGTATCTCGCTTTGCGGAGCACTAGCCACGGGAACGAGGAAGGCATTTTGTGACCGATGCTGTTGAGCGAGGCGCGACTCCACCGCACTGATATAAGAGTTGAAGGCTGAAATAGCTGTGGGCGCGGGTTCTCCCACCGCGTGGCCAGGAGTGGCCAAAAAGAGCACGACAAAGAGTAGTAGCTCGCCGATGAGGGAGAATGTTCGAGAATCTGAGAATTGGTGTCGCTTCATGCACTGCACCTTGCACCGCTCCGGCTTCCGAAGCAATGCATGGAACCTCACCCGATGAAGATTGTTTCTCACTCAGCAAGTAATTGCAGCGACTAGACTTCCGAGGAGTTGTACATTGCGCAATAGTTTGGATTGAACTCTCGATCGAATACACTCGACATGAGACATGACGGACCCAAGGCCAGCCCGGCGCTATCGATTCGGAGCATTTGAAGCAGACTCTACTACGGGAGAGCTTCGAAGGCAGGGGGTCCGCATTAAGTTGAACGCGCAGCCCTTCCAAGTGCTATTCATGCTCTTGGAACGACCCGGCGAGTTGCTGACTCGAGAGGAAATCTCCCGAGAGCTGTGGCCCGACGGAACTTTCGTCGATTACGAACACGGTGTGAACTCAGCTGTAAATCGCATCCGCGAAGCCCTCAGAGATACGGCGGGCAGTCCGAGATTCGTGGAAACTTTGGCCCGCCGCGGCTATCGGTTCGTGGCTCCCGTTGAACGGATCGTCCCAAGTGAAGATCCGTCACCCCCAGTGTGCGAGTCCCCATCCTCGGTTTCGAGGGGGCAAGCGGCAGTTCCGACAGAGCCTGAGATCAAACTTCTCAGCCGGATTCTGGCCTCCCCGCACGAGCTTCCGAAAACCTCGTACCCAGTTGTGCAGACGCTCTTCGTCCTGTTGCAGTTGATGTACGTAAGCTTCTATGTTGGCGCACTGGCAAATGTGGCCGAGATTGAAGATCTCTTCTCAGCAGTTCCGAAAGCAACGCAGGCACTTACTGTCATGATCGTAACTGCCGCGATCCTGATTCCTGTCCGTGCCTTCGTGCTCTCCTCGGTGCTCTTGCGTGCGCCCTTAGTACGCGAAAAATTCCTCAGGATTTGGCCGTTTCTGCTGCCGCTCGATGAGCTATGGGCGCTCTCGCCCTTCCTGCTATTGCACCACATCAGTTTCGGACTGGCGCTGTCATGCACTGCGCTCCTCGTCTATTCGCCCTTTGCTCAGCGTTCGCTGATACTGATGGGCGCAGGCGGGGTTGAGCATGAAGTCTCAGCAACAGTCCACTGAACTTATCAGGTAATGCCTTCTGAAACTTGGGGGCCTGGCGCTTATTGGGAGTGTTCTCGCGAGTTTGCGCACCTGTCCGGGCCACCGTCATTCACATTCAAGCGCGGACCGCTCAAGACCGTCTAGACACTGGCCAGAGATTCCGGCGTCACCATCTTGTGATCCACGTAGTTGTATGGCGGGACAGTCTGTCCGCGCAACAGCGAGAGTCCCAAATGGATCAGGTTCGGCCCGTACGATCCCGCCTCGTGTGAGACCGACCCGATGAGCGGCGAGGTTGCCTTGCTCATCTCCCCTACCGCCTCTGCAATGCAATCCTGGCCGACGATGGCGACGTGCTTCTCGCGCTTGCGCTCGCGCACGGCATCGAGTGCGCCGAGGGCGCTGGTGTCGGTTGCGGCGGCGATCAGGATGTGCCGCTCGCGCGGATGCCGATCGAGGAAATCCGAGACCAGCTTGGCGCTGCGATCGCGCATCCCGCGTCCATCGATGCGGACAAAGCACTCGACCGGGAGATCGGGGATGCCGCTGCGCACACCTTCGAAGGCCCCGGTGATGCGGCTTTGCACCAGCAACCCGGCTTCCGGCAGATCCAGGCCGAGCACCCATTCCACCTGGCGGTTCCACGATTTCACGGCATGGGCTGCGAGCACTTCGCCCGCCTCAAAGCCAACACGGTAGTTGTCCACACCGAAGTACGTCGCGTGTGGGTGGGGTATATCGATCGCGATTAACGGAATCTTCGCGGCGGCGATCTTGTCTGCAATCACGGGCGCGGCATCCTGCTCTACCTGGAACTCAATCACCAGGTCCACGCGACTCTTGACGAACTCTTCCGCATTCCGTATCGCGGTAGCGGCGTCATAGCAATTGTCGAGGATCAGGAGGTCTACGCCGACCGAGGCAGCCGCAGCGATCAGGCTCTCGGTCACCTCGACGGAAAAGGGCATGTCCACGCTTTGACCGCCGAAACCGAAGCGTAACTTCTTAGGCCGCGTCACCTGGCGGTAGAGCCCGTCGGGAGATTGCGACAGATACCCGCGGTGGACGAATGTCTTCAGTACACGGTAGACGGTCGTCTTGGAGATCTTGGTCTGACGATGGATAGCTTCGAGCGTCATTGGCTGGTTCTCAGCCTGGAGAAGCTCGAGGATATCGAGGGCCTTGGACAGAACAGGGATGAGGTAAAGGCGTCGCGATTTTCGTAATGTCATAGGAGAGATATCACCGGCGAAAGCCATTATGCGGCATGGGGGCGATGTTTCGCTAATGAAATTTGAAGAACAGTGCGCGATTTTGCACGATTGTGCTCTTTACCGCCGGATCGCATCCACAGCACCTCGCCACAACGGCGCAGTTCCAGTAATAAGTGTGCCATGCTAGGACTGGCAGGGAGGCTTCTTGGCAGGCATCGGTGAAATCGCGGAACTCGTCGGCGCGCCCGCGCCACCCGCAGCACGCGAGATATTCAGGGTCTCGAGCATAGAAGCCGCGACGCCGGAAGCCCTCGTCTTCGCCACGGATGCGGGCACACTCGACGCTGCGCTCAAGTCGCCCGCCGGGGCGATTCTCACCCGCTCCGGCCTTTTGTCATCCACGGAACACGGTGGCGAGGCACTGGCTGTTGGCTCGTCCGATCCCCGCCTGCTCCCGGTCGCCGACCCCCGCTACGCGTTCGCCCTCACCGCGCGTTTTCTTCGGTCCCGAGAACAAGCCTTGGCCGAAGGGATCTCCGGTGAAGCGAGTCTGCGCAACTCTGCTCCTCGCATCCACCCCACGGCCGTGGTGGGTAAGGGCGTGCAACTCGGATGGCGGACCAGCATCGGCCCCCACGCAGTCCTTGGCGACGGCGTTGTCCTTGGCGATGACTGCGAGCTCATGGCCAACGCCACCATCTATGCGGGCAGCGTCCTGGGCAGCCGGGTCATCGTCCAGGCCGGCGCCGTGCTGGGATCGACAGGTTTCGGTTACGCACGCAACCCGGCCACCGGCGAATACGTTGCTTTTCCGCAACAAGGCACCCTGGTTATCGGGGACGATGTAGAGATTGGTGCCAACACCGCCATCGACCGAGGAGCGCTTGGCGAGACCCGGATCGGTGCCGGGACGAAGATCGACAACCTCGTCCACATCGCCCACAACTGCGTCATCGGCCGGAACGTCATCATCGCCGCGCAGACGGGTATCTCCGGGTCCAGCATCATCGAGGATGGGGCGATTCTGGGTGGCCAGGTCGGCCTCGGAGAGCACGCTCACGTCGGCCCCGGCGTGATTCTCGGAGGAGGCGCCGGCGTTTTGAGCCACAAGAAGGTCCGAGGTCCGGGCGAAGTTTTCTGGGGCAGGCCGGCCCGTCCTCTGAAGCAGTACCTGCGCGACCTCGCCCGTCTCAGCCGGCGCTGACATCGAAGGGGAATATGGCGATCGTTGTCATTGGCGGACATACGCGGAATATCGGCAAAACCAGCGTCGTATGCTCGCTGATCTCGGCGATGCCGGAGCGATGCTGGATGGCCCTCAAGATCACCCAGTTTGGCCACGGTGTCTGCTCGGCCAACGGGAAGCCCTGCGACTGCGAAACCGCAGACCACACCATCGCAATCTCCGAGGAACGCGATGCCACCACGGGCACGGATTCCTCCCGCTATCTCGCGGCAGGAGCCGCTCGTTCTCTCTGGGTACGCACTCGGCAAGGTCTGCTCGCCGACGCCATGACCCGCATTCGCGCCATCATGGCCGGCGAGAAAAACATCATCGTCGAATCGAACAGCATTCTTCGCTTCCTGAAGCCCGACGTCTACGCAAGCGTCCTCGACCCGAAAGTCGCCGACTTCAAAGCCTCGGCCCTGCGCTACCTGGATCGAGCTGACGCGATTCTTCTATGCGGAGAAACTGCTGGGCCGCTAGGCTGGACAGGGGTGTCTCTCAAATTGATCGAACGCATCCCAAAGTTCCAGATCGCGCCGCCGGCCTATGGCTCAGTAGAGTTTGCGTCGTTCGTGGCGAAAAGATTGGCGGGCGTAGACGGATAACTTCTCGCGCTCAGGCAAACCTGAAGTCTCCGGAATCGGAATACGCGACCTGCTCAGTTCGCGTCGTCGGTCAGCGCGTCCATGTAAGCGACGTCGAGAGCCGTGCCCTGCACCTTGACGAACTGGTTGTCGATCTCTGACCCGTCTGTGGTCCGAAATACATGCACCTGACCACCGTACGCGGTATAGACCTTGTTGTAGTTCTGCACCCAGCAAATGCCGGTGAGGCTGCCGTAGTAGTACTGGTTGTTGTTCTGATTCGGAAAAGGAACAACCGTCGTTGAGCCCGGGGTTACGTTTGGCACGATCTGGGGAGAAAGCGTCGCACCGCCCAGGACAACCATGGTCAGGCAATTGTAATTCTGTCCCAGCTTGGCTCGTTCGCCGGTCGCACAGAATTGCGATCCGATCCATAACGTGCTGTTGTCCGCGAAAAGCATCTTGGAATGGCTGCCGTCCGAGATGGAAAACTTGCCTATGATCTCATTCGACGCCTGATTCATCGTGGACAAAAAGCCCGCGAACAGACCGTCCGGCTGCAGTTGCTGCCCCGCCAGGTAAAGGGTCGTCCCGTCCGAGATTGCGGCTGTCACGCCACCGGGCACAGGCACGTTGGCGATCATGGGGTTGGGCTGCACCGGCGACGAGGGGATCGCGTCCTCATTAAGCGGGCCCTGCTGGAGCAAGGTGACACTCGCCGTCGTGCCTCCGCACTCCGGACCGCAATTCAGGACATATGCCGTTGTGCCGTCCAGTGAGAAGTAAACGCCCGAAGGCTGATCGTAGGTCCCCGGGACCGCAACCGCGCAGTAGACGGGAAGCAACGTCGGTTGACAATCGACGGAGCCGGTCGCCTGAATGGCCAATTGGGAGGTCGCATACTGATTCTGGTTCAACTTGAAAACCCGGTAGAGCACGTTGGAGTTGCGCACCATCGCGAGCGCAACCGTGTCTCCCTTGTTTACCACGACTTTGAACACATTCGGGATGTTCAGTGCAAAGCCGCCCCCCCTCACATTGTCGATGACTTCAAGTACTCCGGCAGCCTCTTCCGCGCCATAATAGTGGGCGAACGTTGGCGGCACCGCAACGGCGCTCGATCCAGATTCGAATGTGCCTGCCGAACCAGAAGAGGCTTCAGTCGAATAATTGATGTTGGTCAGACTCCCGTCGCTGTTGGAATAGACGTATGCACGCAACTCCGACGGGAAGTTCAGGATGGTGCCGGGAAACCCTGAGGAATACCCGGTAATCCCAAATCCTGGGATGGTGTCCTGAATATTGCTGCGAATGTCGCGCAGCGCGTCGACGATCTGAAGGCTTCCAGAGCTTCCGTTTGCAGACACACCGATCATCACTCGCTGGGCGAGTTTGCTGGGCGGTATAGGACGGCCCGCATAGGTGAACTCGGGAAACTTGTAGTAGTAGTAGCTCGCGGAATGGCAGGAGCTCAGTCCCACCGTAGATAACGCAAGCAGGAGGCCGCAGATCAACTGGAACCCAATGGGTCCGCGTCGCAACGACTGCTCTTGAATGGACGATGCTTGAATCAAGGGAGCATCCGACGACTGGCTGGGGACCGATTGCGTTTCGGACCCGCGGACAAAGAGACTTCGATTCTTCAACGTGGACAACTCCAACCTTCGTCGTTCAAGGGATTCCCTGAGCTTACCCACTTACTATACCAAAAGTAAGTGGCTCCAGAAGCGGTCCTGCGGTGGTTTGGAACTGGCCTCGAACGTCGCTTTAAGATAGAGCAAGAGAATTCAGGAACATGCGATGACCGGTACGGTATTGAGTGCGACGGAGACGACGACTTCGACGGTGAGTGTGTTAGGCAGGCTCTTCGCGGGCGGTCGTGTACTCTGCGACGGTGCGATGGGGACGATGCTCTACGCTCGCGGCATCTTTATCAACCGCTGCTATGACGAGCTGAATCTCTCCGAGCCGGAGACTGTGGCCTCTGTGCATGCCGAGTATCTCCAGGCCGGCGCTGAGATCATCGAAACCAACACCTTCGGCGCCAACGCGTACCGACTGGAACGCTATGGCCTTCGCGACAAGGTCAGGGACATCAATCTCGCCGGCGTCCGCCTCGCGCGACAGTGCGTTGCGCAGATCGCCGAACAGCAGGCGGCAGAGGTCTGCGTGGCCGGAGCGATCGGCCCGCTTGGCGTTCGACTGGGGCCACTGGGCCAGGTCGGCTTTGACGAGGCGCGTGCTGCCTTTGCGGAGCAGGTACGCGCGCTGGCCGACGGCGGACCGGGCGTCGGAGTCGATCTCCTCATCCTTGAGACGATGACGTCGCTGGCTGAAGCTGGCGAAGCAATTCGAGCCGCGCAGCAGGTGGCTCCCGGGCTGCGCATCGTGGTCATGATGACGGTGGATGAGGACGGCAACTGCCTCGACGGAGCATCCGCCGAGACTGCCGCGGTGCGGCTCACCGAATCAGGCGCTGACGCGGTCGGGTGCAACTGCTCGGATGGACCGGCGATCGTGCTCAGCGTCATTGAACGCATGCGGGCAGCGACTCATCTACCGCTTGCGGCGATGCCCAACGCGGGCATGCCGCGCGCCTTCGAGGGCCGCAACATCTACATGGCGTCGCCCGAGTACATGGCCAGCTTTGTGCGGCAATTCATCCAGGCCGGGGCAAGCCTGATTGGCGGCTGCTGCGGCACCACCCCGAACCACACGCGCGCGATGAAGTCGGCCATGCGCGCCATTGAAGCTTAGATGGGAACAGCCGCGAAGGAAGCGACTGAGAGCATTCGGCAACTACGGTGGCGCGGCACAGGTTCCAGGCTGGAACGGCTTTATGCTGATGGTACCCCCCTCCCCCCCATATATATGCTAAAATCTAGTAATAAAATGACTTAGAAGTTCGTATATACCAATTGCGATTACTACGAGGGAATTATTATTGCCGGCGTTCAGACCGCCGGTGCGGTCGGTTAAATGCAAGAGTCCGGCATCTGCGCCGGACTTTGTCTTTGATTACTACTTTAATTATAAGGGATGGGGGAAGAACTAGTATGCCAACTATTTTTCCCCGCTAAGTGATTGTTAATTCGAGGCTTAGAGGAAGATTGGGACGTTCCAGGGCTTGACATTCGTAATTGCTGGGTTTTTCGAATAATGTTTTGGGTTTAATAAAGACAAGGAACAAATGCGGAGATCCTGGCTGCGTCAGAATGACGGCGCCGGGAGGAGTGGCGTGCGGGGAGCCAGGACGGTTGGGAACGGATTCGGGATAGACTTTTGGAGACTGGGAACGGGGCTGAGCGATGGCTGGATTTGAAGAACATCTGACGAAGTTGGAGGCTGTGGTGGAACGCCTGGAGCGTGGCGATCTGACGCTCGATGAGTCGGTGCGTCTGTTCGAGGAGGGGATGAAGCTTTCGCGGTCCTGCAAGGAGGAACTGGAGCAGGCGGAGGGTCGGATCCAGGTGCTCGTGGAAGGGAAGGGCGGGAAGATGCAGGTGGCGGAGATGGACGTGGATGGGGACGACGAAGTTGATGCGGATGAGGGTGACGACGAGGAGTAGGATTTTGATATGGCCGAAGACCTAGAAAAACTCGCGCAAAAGATCGCTGAAGCTGCTCGTCAAGGCGTCCAGGTGGAACGCATGTGGCAGCAGAAGCTTGAGGCCGAACAGAAACAGAAGCAGGCTACAAGTTCGCGGTGACACTTCCGATCCTAACCATTATTGCGGGGGCGAATGGCAGCGGAAAGAGCACGCTCACTAAGTGGGCTCGGGCCTATTTCCAGCAAGCCCCCACTCTCGATCCGGATGCATTCGCGGTCGAGTTGCAGGCGCAGTCTTATTCGGATTTGAGCCAAATCGAAGCTGGCAGACACGTTCTTATGGCGGCAAGAGTCTGTCTGGAAAAGCGCGTCAGCTTTTCAGTCGAGACAACACTTTCCGGTAGCACGTACCTGAAGATGCTGGTCGAAGCGAAGACGCTGGGGTACCGCACTCGCCTCTTCTACATCGGAACTGAAGATTTGAGCATCAACATCTCTCGTGTGAAGGCGCGGGTACGGTATCTAAGGAAAGAGCCATGAGCGTGTGCAGGAGTCCGCAGAATTCTTTGCTACACGTTCCTGCGTCGTCGAAGCTCATGCTGTGTAAGGAAGTCGTCACGCGCCGACTATCGATGACCTTACATGTACCTGCTTGTAGTAGAAGTCCTCTTGCTTCTTCAATATCGGTGATCCAGCTCATGCAAGATAAGGTAGCACCCTCTTGAATCAGCCCCGGGCAATTCAGCTGACGCGGAAGAGGCAAGCGGAGAAAGCGTACCTCAGCGGCTGAAGCCGAAGCGCAATGGAAAGTGCTAGCGGTACGGCTGAAGCCGGTACCCTTAAGCAAGACAGGCGAGACCCACCTCCCAGAGTTCAGCTGTGTCGCACGTGGCGCTCGGAAATTCCTGCTGGAAGATCGAGGCATTTCCAGTATGTGACCAGATTCGGTAACATACTGGTAGAGGGCCCGTGCGGGTCTCGGCTGAGGAAAACGCTCTGCTCAGACGGAGTTTTCCTTATATACTGGTAGTTACCTTAATTGTTCAATTCTGTCCCTGACGCTGCGTAGTCTGCTAAGGCGGACGTGTCGATGCGATACCGGAGTTGATTTCCGGTGCAGAACCATCATCGTTGTGTCTCCCCGGCCAGGAAGCGAAGTCCTTCAACGGAAGGTTGCCATGAAACGATCAGATAGCCGTCAACGCATCCCCGACCCACAAGGGCTTTACCATCCGCGTAATGAGCACGATGCCTGTGGCATGGGACTGGTCGCGAGCATTCGTGGAGAGAAGAGCCACGACATCATCTGCAAGGGCCTGGAGGTGCTGATCAACCTCACGCATCGTGGCGCGGCCGGGTGCGATCCGGAGACGGGTGATGGCGCGGGCATCCTGATACAGATTCCGCATGACTTTTTTACTCTCGAGTGCGGCAAGCTCGGGATGACACTGGGCGAGCCCGGGACGTATGGCGTGGCCATGGTATTTCTGCCGGTGGACAAGCACAGCCGCTTGCAGTGCGAAGGCGTCTTCGAGCGCATGGCTCAGGCCGAGGGTCTGACTGTACTCGGATGGCGCGACACCCCAGTGAATGGCGACGCGATTGGGCGCGAAGCTCGCGCCTCTCAGCCATATATCGAGCAGCTTTTTGTGGTTCGTCCGAAGGGGATGGAGGAGGACGCTTTCGAGCGCCTGCTCTACATTGTCCGCCGCCGGACTTACAACGAGATCCTGCATTCCGAAATCGAGGACAATGGCGACTTTTACGTCCCGTCATTTTCCTGCCGCACGATCATCTACAAGGGCCTGATGCTGGCTCCGCAGATTGAGAAGTTCTATATCGAGCTGGGCAACCCGCTGGTTGCCAGTGCGCTGTGCCTGGTGCATCAGCGCTTTTCGACCAACACGTTTCCCAGCTGGAAGCTTGCGCATCCCTACCGCTACATTGCGCATAACGGCGAAATCAACACCATCCGCGGCAACATCAGCTGGATGAATGCGCGGCAGTCGCTGCTGGAGAGCCCGCTGTTTGGAGACCACATCGGGAAGGTATATCCCGTGATCACATCCGGCGGAAGCGACTCGTCGGCGCTGGATAATGCGGTGGAGTTTCTCTTCCAGTCTGGCCGTTCGCTGGCGCACGTGATGGCCATGCTGATTCCCGAGGCGTGGTCGGGCAATCCGGATATGGACGAGGAGAAGCGCGCGTTCTACGAGTATCACGCCTCTCTGATGGAGCCATGGGACGGGCCGGCGGCGGTTGCGTTTACTGACGGCCGAATGATCGGCGCGACGCTCGACCGCAACGGTCTGCGCCCTGGCCGATACATCGTGACCAAGGACGATCTTGTGGTGCTGGCTTCGGAAGCAGGCGTGCTTGATGTGCCCGCCGCAGATATTCGCAAGAAGGGCCGCTTGCAGCCGGGCCGGATGTTCCTTGTGGATACGGTTGGGCATCGCATCATCTCGGACGCCGAGATCAAGAAGACGCTGGCCGGTCGCCAGCCCTACGGGGAATGGCTCAAGGAGCAGCAGGTTTCGCTGAGCCAGTTGCCGGAGCCGTGGCGCGTGATCTCGTCTGATCCTGAGACGCTGCTGCGCCGTCAGCGAGCCTGCGGGTATAGCGAGGAGGACTTGAGGGTGCTGCTCGGTCCGATGGGCTCGAAGGGCGAGGAGCCGCTCGGCTCCATGGGCACGGATACGCCGCTGGCCTGTTTGTCGGATCGGCCGCAGCAGTTGTTCAGCTACTTCAAGCAGCTTTTTGCGCAGGTGACGAATCCGCCCATCGATCCCATCCGCGAAGAGATGGTGATGTCCCTGATCAGCTACATCGGCACCGAGCGCAATATTCTGGACGAGACGCCGGAGAACTGCCATACGCTGAAGCTGCCGCACCCTATCTTGACGAATCACGATCTGGAGAAGCTTCGCCGCATCTCGTCGGGTGATCTGCTTGCGACTACACTGCCGACGCTGTTCCGCGCACAGGATGGCGAGGCTGGCCTGAAGCATGCGCTCGATGACCTGAGCACACGCGCTGCGCACGCGGTGGCTTCGGGCTACACGCTACTGATTCTTTCGGATCGCGGCATCAATGCCACGCTTGCGCCGGTCCCCAGTTTGCTGGCGATGGCGGCCGTGCACAACCGCTTGGTGCGCGATAAGACGCGGACGCAGGTGGCGCTGATCATCGAGAGTGGTGAGCCGCGCGAGGTGATGCACTTCGCATTGCTGATCGGATATGGCGCGAGCG
>OCZT010000510.1_pt1 | contig 38590 bp, 56 predicted proteins | sample 1539031 | NCBI WGS metagenome assembly OCZT01 (sample SAMEA3539308, study PRJEB22396) | soil metagenome | biome: tundra; feature: field; material: soil | place: USA | collected 2010-05 | depth 0.15 m
CAGCAGCGCTTCCTATGACTGATTGAGATGGATCGAATGTTGATGTTCCATTATATCCAGGCGAAAATTGAGGAAGTGTACCTGGTGAAAGCGTAGCCATTATGAACCCAACACTTTAGTTAAATGTATTGCAGATGGAACATAAATTGTTGTCCCCACAGCAAAATTCCAAATTGGATCAGGACGCAAAAACGGATTTCTAATACAAAAAACCCACCAATAAGTAGGAGTTTTATATAAGTCTTGCGATAGTTTATCTGGTCTATATTGATATTGTTGTGATAATGTAATTATACTATCGTCTGAAGCTGGTTGAATAGGACGAAATACAAAATTACTGATATACCATGATGTTTGTGGGGTTTTTCCGTATGGATTATTTGCCGGATAGTTTATAATAGCCATTTATTTTCTCGGATAAATATGTATACATATATTTAGTTATTTATAAAGGTATGACATAATAAATCATTATGCGAAAACGATTATCAAAACATGAATTTATAATGAAATGTGAAACGATTCATGGAAACAAATATGATTATTCTCAATTTGAATATCGGTCAGTTATTGGCATGGAAATCCTGAGATATATATACCGATCCATTTGCATGGAATGAACGAACTAAATGTTTTATGTGTGTTTTATACGAACGCACATTAAAAAATGATAAATTAATTAAAAATCTTGGTTATAATTTGGTTGTTATGTGGGAAAATGATTTCAAATTAAATCCATCCTTGAGAATTTCCTGTCATTAGCTGACCGTTTGCAAAATCGGAAAAATTGAACGTTTTTCTCATACGAGATGGAGTTTGAATAACAGTTAGACTGCACGATATATTGAACAATACAGGTATTCTTGCGCCACCTCCAGTAATACCTAGAAGACTATTAATAGCACTACCAGCCAAACCACTAGCCAAACCACCCAATGAACTACCAATCGCAGAACCAGCGCCACCAATCAATGCTCCAACACCAGCACTTGCTAATGAAGATAACGGACTTGCGCTAACATTGATGTCCATCAAATCTGTTCCTTCATCAAATGTCCAAGAGTGATCAGTCAGAATACAGTTCAAATAATTGAACATATAGTTTCCATAACCAGACAATTTCAAAACTGGAGGAGGCAATCCGGCCACAGGGTCTTTTTCACCAAAATGACTTTTAGATGCTGTTCGTAAAAAATGTATCGCTGCTAACGCATACAATCCTTCTTTTTGACTTTGAACAGTAAATTTTCCATTCAAACTAATCTTTGTTGATGGTGTTCTTGTATATGCTTGATAATCAGTATTGGAATGCGTTAATGCTATATCCATATAATTTACTTGTTGTGAATACGTTATAGTTGGAGTATATGGAAACATCATCCCATTAGTGTTTTTGATTGGAGCCAATATAGGAGAATTTCCATAAACTTCATCTGGATTATAAGCAGCCAATCTAATACGACTGTCGTTATTTGTTCCATTTATTAGATTTGTTAATGCGGTTAAGCCAGCCGTGCCAGCAACTTGTAAAATGGGGTTGACTTGAGTCCCGCTCAAAGGAATGTTGAATAAAGACATATAATCCTCGAAATCTTCTATTATACCAGTATTTATATCTCTATTATATCCCATTATAATAAAGTTTGTATATATGAACTTTTTGTGTTATCTTTATAGTTCCCTATAACTCATTGGAATAAAATGGCATATTTAACAAACAAGGAGTTGCTAAGCGAACTCCAAAGAAGCAAAGCAACATATTGTTATTTTGTATCACCAGAATACATTATATATCATGAAGTTTTACCTTCTATCGAACTATTAACTCCAGAATATTTAGATGCTGTAATAACAAAAAAAGCATCGAAAGCATCAACGAAACTAAACCCCGTAGACCCTAAAAGCATCGATCCTGAAAGTATTGTCTTTAGAGTTATGACTGATGAACATTTACCACCAGAAACAGACGAAAAAAGAAGAAGAAAATCCAATACAACAGGAGAATGGGTAGCCAAACCAAATTTTCCTCCATTCAAACATTATATTTTGAAAGATAGCGTCCCAACGGAAGTTGGACGATCACATTGGAAAGATGGTCTGCATAATGGTCATTTTAACCGTGATCATGGAAGAATGACAAATAAATTAGCTCAAATGTTTATGCTCTTGGTTGAAAATCTATCACATAAAGGAAACTGGCGAGGTTACACTTACTGCGAAGAGTTCAGAGGGCAAGCACTTGTACATTTAATGCAAGTAGGATTACAATTCGATGAATCAAGAAGCTCGAATCCATTTGCTTTCTATACCCAAATTATTAAACATTGCTTCACTCGTATCCTCAACCTAGAAAAACGACATCAGAGTATACGAGATGATGTATTAATTATGGCGGGGGTACAACCAAGCTATTCAAGACAAATTGATAACGAATTTGATCAACGACAAGAAGCCCAAGTTAAGATAGCATCCATGAACGATATTCATGTTGTTGGCGCAGCCATTGGTAGCGATCCAGAAGCCAACTTAATAAAAAAAGAAATGAAAAAACGTGGCAGAAAAAAGAAGATTGATTGATTTCGAAAGCATTATGTGTTATAATGCTTCATGATTCGAAATGATTTTATAAAAAAATGTCATGATACTCATGGTGAACTATATGATTACAGTTTGTTCGATTTTGTAAATCAACGGACAAAAGGTATTATAATATGCAAAAAACATAAAAAACAATTTGAACAAAGCGGCGCATCGCATTTACAAGGTCATGGGTGCCCTCTTTGTGGAAAAGAACGCATAGCAATATCAAATCGTGTGAATGGCAATACCAAAAGATTGTCTAAAGAAATATTTGTTGAAAGAGCAAAGCAAATTCATGAAGAGTTATACAACTATGATTTGTTTGAATATATTCAAAGCACAATTAAAGGTTTAATACTATGCCAGAACGGTCACGAATTTAAACAATCAGCCAATATGCATCTTCTCGGTCACGGCTGTCCTAAATGTGCTAAAAAACAAACAGCTAATATAAATCGTCTTAATGAAGAGACAAAAGCAATTAGACGATTGCTGTTCATAGAAAAAGCAAAACAAGTTCACGGCAATCTTTATGATTATGATTTGTTTGAATACTGTAATGCTACCACCAAAGGTAAAATAATATGCAAAATCCATACTGTGTTTGAACAATCGCCAAATACTCATATACAAAACCACGGTTGTCCTTTGTGCGGACAACATAAATCTTCTATATCAAATAGATACACTACAGAAGAATTTGTAGCTAGAGCCAAACTTTCTCATGATGAAAAATATGATTACTCTAAAGTTGTTTATAAAACAGAACATGAAAATATAGTAATATCGTGTCCGATTCATAAAGAATTTGAACAAACTCCTAATAATCATCTTTATGGCTTGCAAGGTTGCCCAAAATGTACTTCGAGAGTTTCAAAACCAGAAACATTGTGGTTGGATTATCTCAACATTCCTGTAAGACAGCATTCAATAAAAACAACAATTCGAAAAATATTAGTAGACGGATACGATCCAGAGACCAACACAGTTTATCAATTCCATGGTAATTACTGGCACGGCAATCCAGATGTATTTGATCCAAATGAAATGAATAAAACAACCAAATGCACATTTAAAGAACTATACGATAAAACGCAAGAAACGGATCAATTGATTAGAGAATCTGGATATAATTTAGTGGTTATATGGGAAAAAGATTGGCGTCAGCTAACAACCAAAATGGAATAGTTCTGAATTTGTTGCTTTTTGGTTTTCGTTTATGATACCAATATTTCATTATGACTGATTTATTTGAAACACAATGGGAAAAAGTTAGAGACCAACAACATAAACGCAATGTTATGCAACAAGTATTAGAAAATACAAGAAAAGCATTAGAAAAAGAAGAATTTCCTGTTGTGTATTCATCCAACAATCCTATCAAAGAACTTATTGATGAAAATGATCCTTGGATAAAAATACTAAATCAAATACGAACTAAATTTATGTTTAGTTCGTATTTTCCAAGAACTGATGCTGCTGATCGTTTAGCTGAAACAAGTAAAATTATTCTTCCTGTTATTCGGAGAATTGCGGCAATGATCATGGCCAACGATATTATTGGTGTTCAACCAATGACAGGTCCAGTAGCGCAAATTTTTACGATGCGTGCTCGTTATGGCGAAGATTATCATCTAAAAATATTAACTCTTTTGAAACAAAGATATAAATTATGATTGTTATAGATGAAGAAAATCCTTGGTACAAAATAGCCCGATGGGTAGCACGAAAAGCAGCATATCCAGAATTTGATGCGGCGGCGTATTATTGTCCATACATTCCTTTGACCATGAGTGGTGTTGTTAATCCAACAACGTTTCAACCAAATATTTCGTTTCAAACCAGATATCAAGATTCTTTGAACTCTCTGGTGAAAGTTTATAGTCCAAATCTTGCTCCAAACACATCCGTTATGATACCATACAAACATGGATAAACTTTTTAATAAAGCAATTACAATCTAATGTTCATTTATAAAATAACAAACACTGTCAACGGCAAGGTTTATATAGGTTTGGATAGCGGACCCACAAAAGCTGAAAGACGATGGAAATATCACAGAAGAAATCATAGAACTGGAAAACAAACAATTTATTTTGCTATGAGGAAATACAGCATAGATAAGTTTTCTTATGAAGTTATAGATGATAATATTTCAAACCGAAACGAACTTCTTAAACGAGAAATATATTGGATTGCTTATTTTGATTCGACAAAAAGAGATAAAGGTTATAATAGAACGCTAGGCGGCGAAGGTACGTATTACGCACTATTAGATGACGCTGGTAAAAAGTTATTCAGTCGAAATATTACATTGAGAAATCTAAAAAGATGGGCAACCATCTCTGATGCAAAACGAAAAGAACACGGAAGAAAAATTAGTGAAAACGCCGACAGAATAAAAATAAAAAACGAGTGAAACAAGAATGGGATTCTATGAGCATTGATGAACGATATAATAAGTCCAATGGATTGCGTTCATATTATAAAAACATTGATGCAGTAATACTTAAAGAAAAAAATACTAAAGCATCTATCATCGCCGCCGAAAAAAGCGCAAAATCGTATGAAGCAACATCACCAAACGGCAGCATTATTAGTTTCAAAAATTTAAGAAAATTTTGCAGAGACAACAACTTGAGTTTTAGTGGAATGAATAGTGTTGCAAAAGGAATACAAAGTCATCACCGTAAATGGACTTGTTATGAACTCTCTGAAAATGGAGAAAGAATTATTTCATTTGTTTGGACTAAAAAGAGAGTGTCAGAATGGATTTTAATTTCTCCGAACGGAGAAAAAAGCGTATGCGACAATTTAAAGAAATTTTGTAAAGATAACTCGTTATCTTATACAAGCATGTCCAAGGTCGCAAATGGAAAAATGAAACATCACAAAGATTGGAAAGTTGAACGAGATGGAATTATTTAAGAAGTTGTTTTGGTGTACGGATCAACATTTCGGAAAAAAAGGCAACGATCCTGTTGCTCTAAAAGATAACATGGATTTTTTTGATTGGGCAATAGATGAAGCATTAACATGGGGAGCAGAAACTTGTATTCTTGGTGGTGATTTGTTTGATAATCGACATCAAATTGGCGTGATAACAATAAATGCTGCTTTAGATACATTAGATAAACTATCGAAATCATTTAAACGTGTCTACATATTATTAGGCAACCACGATTTACCATATCGTTCTCAACGTAAAATGGCTTCGGTAGAATTCGGAAGAAATTATCCCAATATCACCATCATTCGTGAGCCAACAATAATTGGCGAATCAATCCTTTTGCCATGGTTGATGGAAGATGAATATAAAACTGTAAAAGATTTAAAAGGAAGATATATTTTTGGACATGCTGAAATACCAGGATTTTATTTCAATTCCAAAATTTTAATGGAAGAATCAGAAATCGCTGTTCAAGCAAACGATTTTAATGCGGATTATACTTTCATGGGACATTTCCATGGGAGGCAATATAAAACAACCAAAAACAGCAATATTATCTATACTGGAAATATTTTTCCATCGTCGTTTTCAGATGATGGGGATGATGATAAGGGCATAATGCTCTTAGAATACGGCAAAGAGCCTTCTTTTAAAAAATGGCCAGGGCAACCACTATACAGGTCTATGAAGCTGTCGGAGATGGTCTCAGAGCCTGACAAATTGCTACGTCAGAACATGACCGTTCGTGTGTCTATAGATTTGCCATTGCGATACGAAGAAGCCCAAGAAATCCGTGATGAACTAATAAAGGTATATAGTTTGAGAAAAATTGAATTGATTAATGGAACTATTGAGGAACAAGATTTTGTTGATCCTGATATAAAGTTCAGAAGTGTAGATCAGATTATCATCGAAGGTTTATCTGATGTTGATAGCGCTGAATTAAACAATCAAAGATTGATTGATATATATCTGAGCTTGCCGAAATGAACGAATTAGAAGCGATCCAGGATAAAGAAGATGCGTCTTCAAAAAATGATTAATGCATTATTTTGGAGGAAAATATAGGATAGCTGATAAAATAGCAGATTTTATTAATCCGTTATTCAAACCAAACCAATATTATGTTGAACCGTTTGTTGGTGGAGCGTCTATCTTGACAAAAATAACAAATCCATTAAGAATTGCTTCTGATGCTAACGAAACATTGATAACTATGTGGAAAGCATTAGCAAATGGATGGACACCACCAAATTTTGTTTCAGAAAACGAATACGCTGAAATTAAAGAAAAAAATGATAAAAACGATCCATTAACTGCTTTCGTTGGTTTTGGTTGTTCATATTCCGGAAAATGGTTTGGTGGTTATGCAAGAGACGATACAACCAGAAATTATGCAATGAATGCTGCAAATTCATTATACAAAAAAAATAAATGTCTTGTAAATGTAGAATGGCAATGTGGAGATTATAAAAACATTGTATCCAAACAATTCTATAATATATTGCGATCCGCCGTATGCTAACACAACGCAATATAATGGCGTATCTGAAAAATTCAATACTGAAGATTTTTGGAATTTTTGTAGACAAAAAACCAAAGAAGGACACATTGTGTTAATTTCAGAATACAACGCACCAGAAGATTTTGCTTGTTTGTTTTCAATTGAAACTAAATTAGACATTCATACAAAAAATAACAGTAAACGCACAGAAAAAATATTTTCATTAAATGTAGAATTATCAAGAAAGATCGGTGGACATGATTTTTTTAGCTAAAAAAGGTCTAAAATTCTTTTTTATAAACTCTTCATCGTTTATTGATGTGGATGTTATCAGTCCTTTAATAAATCCATTTCGTAAATCTAGTGTTTCTCCAGTTATAATATGATTATATAACACATCATGTAATATTTTATGATTTTGATAACAAAGATGAGATTCCCTTGGATCGCTTTTATCCATGGTGTTATTCCATAATTCTTTATCAGCAAATTCATCAATAGTAATATCATAAAGGAAACCTTTACTAAAAGTTATATTGCTATATTTTTGTTCCCACAAATCTTTATAATTATCCGGCTTTTCATTACTAAACACATTCAAAACGATGGATTTAACATCCATGCTATTCAAAACAGTTAGAAACAATTCTCTAAAAGAAATAATTGGTTTGGTGTGTATGTGTGTATGTTTGATGGCATTTCTTTCATTTTCCGATACATAATATTCACTAGAAGAATTCCATCTTTGAGTTGATGCACGGTCTACCGAATATAAACCAGTCAATCTCGGTCTATCTTGAAAAAACCATTTTCGACCTATTTGAGTGTAACAAAATATTACAATATCACCCTTGGTAATATTGTCCATTTGTTCGTGAAATTTATGAAAGCAATATTCTAAGCCAACGCCTGCTAAACCAAAGTTTTTTAGTTCTGTATTGATCGATTTAGCAAGCATTCTCTGCCACGTTTTGTCGTCGTTGTCTTCATAGGCACAACTGGCGCCAAATAGCCAAATGGTCATGATGTTTTAACGACGGTAAAACCATCTTCTACTAATTTGGTGAAATATTCTTTTATACAATCAAGGTCACCATGGGTATCATAAAACTTTTTTGCTTTCCATGTAGTTACTTTTTCCGCTTGCAAACCATCATCAGATAAAACAAATTCAGTAGAAATCCTTTCTTTTGCTTCTTTTGCTCTGACAAATTCATTCAATACAGCGCTTTTGTCATATCCTTCCATTTTAAAACCATTCTCGACCAAACTTTTGATTTTTTCCGCAGAATTATCGCTTCTTGTTATAATTAATGTACTAACATAAGCCACTTTATATCTCCTATACAGTGTTTTTAAAATATTTGATGATGCCTTTATGCGATCCATCCCATTTATTATTTAGCATTTTTATAATGTCATTATATTCTGTAAGATATATAGCTAATGATGTAATTGGTTTTTTTAATAGCTCTCGACGTATATTTTTAAGTTGATTGCCGAGTTGTTCAAAACCACCATATTTCATTCTGCTACTAACAGGAAAATATTTTTGGTACATGCTTAATTTTATTGTCAGTCCAGTAATATCAACATTGGATTTTTGTGTATTTTCTTTGATCATATTGACGAATGTGTCATCTTGTATGAAGCTCAATAACAGTTCCGGTGTGTATTGAAAAAACCGTGGAACAGCCATTCTTTCTTTACCAGTCATAAAAAAATGACGATACCAACAACAACCATATTCTTTTTCATATAAATACCATTTATTCATGTGTTTCTCTATAGGACTGTCGCCGCTGCCTCCTATCGGTATCCCATCCACTTGATCCGCCAACCACATAGACGTGCTTAGCTCTGGACTTGACAGATTAACTCTTGTACAATAATCAAACACTTCTTGTTCTAAAAATTTTAAAATATCCAATTGAACTAGTTTATATGGAACATTTAATTGATTACAACACACTATAGCGTAACTTATATCAAAAATATTCAGATTGTTATTAAATTGACATATCGCAACATTTATTGGGATTCCTTGATCATGAAATGACCGGAGAACAACTTCGGAATCTACACCACCACTAAACAACAAAGTTAGCGGTCCTGTTGTAGTATCTCTGATAAGGCGAGCGGTCGCATAACACTCTGATTTAAAATCGCTTGCCTGCCTTTCACATGCACCATAAGATGCCATCCAAATATCTTCTGATGATTGACGACTATTAAACCATTCGTTATTATAACCAAATTTGAAATAATTTTTATATGTCATATCCATACGATTTTATATCATAAAATGCATCAAAACATCAATCAAAACGTGTTGAGGCACATCTAATAAACATTGCTATATATTTTTGTTTGTTGTATTAAAAACTTGAGGATCATAGCTGCGGAGAGTCGGGTATATGAAAAAACAGACAGCAATTTTCATCAGTGGTAGAGGCTCTAATATGATGAGCATCGTAGAAGCCGCAAAAGACCCAGACTATCCAGCATCGATAGATTTGATAGTATCAAATAATCCCGATGCTGCCGGATTAGAATTTGCACGACAGAACGGTATAAAAACATTCTCACTAGATCATAGACATTTTGGTAAAGAACGAGTTTTACACGAACAGCATATAAATATAGAGTTGCAGAAAAACAATATTGAAATCGTTTGTTTGGCTGGATATATGAGAATTTTATCTCCGTCTTTTGTCAATCAATGGGCTGGTAAAATGATAAACATTCATCCTAGTTTATTACCATCGTTTAGTGGTCTATATACTCATAAACGAGCCTTACAGATGAATGTAAAATATCATGGTTGTACAGTTCATGTGGTTACAAAAGAACTTGATATGGGGCCTATTATAGATCAAGCGTTAGTTCATGTTTCTGAAAGGGATACAGAGGAAAGTTTAGAGAAAAAAGTTCTGAAACAAGAACATATTTTATATCCAAAAGCACTAAAAAAGTTCATTAAAAATCTAAAATAATATATTGACATTGTTGGAAAAATTTGCTATAGTTCACGTGTGTTATGAAAATAACATATTGGCAAAAAATGGCAAATGGGGCAAAAATGGCAAATCTGTATATTCCAAAAAAAATAAAAACAGGCTTTCAAGAACGTCAAGGAACTTTCACAGGAAAGCTTGCTTATATCATTTATTTTGATGATAAAAACGTTCTTCGTAAAGAAAAATCTTGGCAATCATGGCGAGATTCAAAAATCGAACCAATAGAATTTGAAAATACTCCACGTAATGGATACCTTTTTAATAAAGGCGTCAAGCGTGATGGTTATTATTGGGGAAGCGGTCGCTCTGTCATAAGAGTATATGATCCTCGTGATTTTGAATTTGAAGTCACGGTGGATAATCTCATTGGTATTTTGATGCATTCTGATGTTTCCAAGCGAGACATTGTTGAAGAATGTATCTTTGCTTGGGAAGGCACAGAGTTAGTTCTATTACCAGTCAATTCTGAAATCTATCAGGCTTCGTTGAATTTTACCAAAAAACAGGGCGAAAACTTGTCGGCCAAAACTTTGGTAAAAGGTTATACCTATAACCAAAAGAAAACCGAAGAAGTTCTCACATATATTGGTTATTATAAATGGTATGATTGGAAATATGATGCTGGATATTATACTCATAAATCCATGGGCAAAAAACATATTTTCTTTGATGGAAAACATTATGTAACACCAGCAATACAAACGTTTAGTTCTGTCAATAATGAAGAGGTTGCGGAAAATTATTCTACTTTGGTAGAAAATTTTTTCAAGACGATGAACTCTCAACCTATTGTGTCTTTTAAGATTGTCTCTAAGCCAATAAAAGATGAGAAAAATCATAATAGTTATAGAGCAATCCATTTATATAAAACAGAAGACAATTTAGTCAAAACTTATAATCTTAAATATAGAGATGATGATTATTCAAGAAAACATAATTCAGTTTTCTCTGATGGCAATGTATCAGAAACTCAATTTGTGTTTGAAGACAAATCAATGGGTCAGATTCATACTCAAAATCAATACAGATATTGGCAGAGTGATAATAACGGCCCTCTCCATAAAACTTTGATTGCCAAAGCAACAGCTTTGGGATATCAACCAGAAACCATAAAGTTCGAGGAATGTGTGGCAGTTCTCGAATCAGAACAATTTACACATGGTGATTTTGTTTTCGTTTTAGAAAACGGCACAGAATGCCAATACTACATATAATAGGAGAAAAACAATGGCAAACATAGACGACAAAATAACAGAACTTTTCAAGGTGGTTCGCCGCCAAAAAGAAGAAGTAGAGACAGCAGAAAAAGAAAGCAAACAATCGTGGAAGACGAATTGCTCAATCCATTTTGATATAGTAGTAACACCTATCAATATTCAAACAGCAAGCGAAATAACAGTCAAAAAAATTGTTATTGAATTACTAAAATACAAAGAATTTTCCAGACAAGCAGAAGAACTTCTTGGTTTAGAAAATACCACGCATTACGATGGATTTTCTTATAGCGATTGGTTCGCTGATTGTAAGAAGCGCATCACCGTGATTGGATTGAGAGCCAAGAAAGACAAACTTGCGGAAGTGGAAAAGCGTTTGAAGGCAATCATTTCACCAGAGCAAATACGTCAAATGGAATTGGATGCTATTACAGAATCTTTGAACGTTTGATTTTGACTTGACTACCAGAGGAAGGGTATAATGCCCTTCCTCTAATTTTATAAGTAAGCAATGACAACTATTTCAAAAATATCAATCAAGAATTTCCTTTCTATCGGCAATATCACACAAGAGGTAAATCTCGCAGTCCAAGGACTGACTCTTATCCTTGGTGAGAATGTTGATATCGGCGGCGGAAACAGCCGGAACGGCGTCGGTAAATCTACTATACTCCAAGCAATCTCTTACGGATTGTATGGAGAACCGTTGACCAAAATCAGACTCGACAATCTTGTGAATAATATTAATAACAAAACAATGTTGGTAAAGATAGAGTTAGAAAGCGAAGGTAAAAAATACATCATAGAACGTGGTCGTAAACCAAATCTTTTGAGATTGTTCGTCAATGGTGTAGAGAAAAAGGACAACGAAGCCCAAGGCGAAAACAAACATACCCAAACCGAAATAGAACGCATCATCGGTATGTCTCATATTATGTTCAAGAATGTTGTTGCTTTGAACACATTCACAGAGCCATTCATGCGATTGAAAGCAGCCGATCAAAGAGAAATCATTGAAGAGTTGCTTGGTATAACACAACTAAGTCAGCGTGCCTCCTCTCTCAAAGAACTTATGGATCAAACCAAAGATTTATTGAGAACAGAGGAAGCAACAATCAAGGCCAATAACGAAGCTAATACTCGTATTGAACAAGCAATAGATCGTGCCAGAACCGATGTTGAAGTATGGAAAATAGCTCAAGATAGACAAACGAATATTTTAGTTGAAAAGGCAGAACAACTAAATTTGATTGATATTGATGCTGAAATTTCGATATTTGATCAGATTGATGCGTGGAATCAACAAAAGAAAGAAGTTGATGATTTAACAACTTATGCGAAACAAGAGATAGAAACTTGTTCTGTTGAAACATCACGACTCAAAAAAGAAATGTCTCGATATGAGGATGAAGCGGCCAGAGTTGATAATGGAGAAATTTCGCGCCTTGAAGCACAAATGCGCCGATATATATCTGAATCAGAAGTTGATATATCAATACAAATCAACCGATTGATAACTGAGGTTTCAAGAAAACGCAAAGAAGCTACGGCAAGAATAGATCATGCGGAAACGCTCGCTGTGGAATTTAGTTCATTGCAAGAACAAATAGAAAATCCAAATGCTCATACATGTACAACTTGTGGTCAAGGATTGGTTGGAACGAACCACCTTGAAAAAGTAATGGCTCGTTTGACATCGCAGCATAAAGAGTTGTCAGATAAAATCGAAAAAGCAATGGTCGATTCTGATACTTATAATGATGAAGCCGATGGCATTGAAAAAGAGATAACTCAAACCACAGAAGCATTGACTGTTCAAAAAGAAGAAGCAGCTATCAAAGCAAAATCCATCAAACAGGATATTGAAGTAGCACGCACAGTTCTACAAACGGCAAAAGAAACAGCAGCAAATCGTGTATTAGAATTGCGCGAAATGCTTGATAAAATCAATGAAAAACTATTGGAAAATAAATCTGTCGTTGAAGAAGGTAATCAGGTATTAGAAGCGATTGGCAGCAAACCAACTTCAAAATATCCTAACAGAGAATCAATTTGGAAACTTCAACAAGACAGAGAGGTTTTATTGAATCAAATTGAATCAGAAATGACTAAAGAAAATCCACATCTTTCTAAAATAGAAGGACTCCAAAGCACACTGGTTGTGATAGATTATGACCCAATCAACGAATATAACATTCGTCTCAAACACGAAGCGTTCTTACTCAAACTATTGACAGCAAAAGATAGTTTTATTCGTAAAAAAATCGTTGACCAAAATCTGTCATATCTAAACAAGAGAATGAATCATTATCTTGATAAGATTGGATTGCCACATGAAGTATCCTTCAAACCAGACTTGACGGTTGAAGTAAATCTACTTGGTAGAGATTTGGATTTTGAACAACTGTCCCGTGGCGAAATGAACAGAGTTATCTTGGCTACATTTTGGTCTTTCAGAGATGTGTACGAAAATTTAAACAAACCGTTTAATTTAATTTTTATTGATGAGTTGCTTGACAACGGTCTTGATGGGATTGGTGCAGAAGCAGCCGTGGTTATCTTACAAGGAATCGCCAGAGATAGAAAAAAGAATGTATTCTTGATATCTCATAAAGAAAATCTAATTGATAAAGCAGACAGAGTAATGTTGGTAAGAAAAGAGAATCACTTTACTACAATAGATGCTGATTATGAATTAGTATAAAGTGTGGATATAACATCGTCTATTCCTATAGATAAATAGTAAGACAGATTTAGGAATAGACGATGGCAAATCCTTTTACAATAGAACAATTTATAAAAAACTCTAAAAATGTTCATGGCGATAGATACGATTATTCTTTAGTAGAATATAAAAACGCAAAAACCAAAGTATCTATTAAATGCAAAAAACATGGCGTTTTTTATCAAATACCAGACACGCATTCGCACGGAGCAGGTTGCGATAAATGCGCTCATGATTTTCAAAGCAAAGCAAAAAACAAGAAATTCGCTGAAACATATATTCAAAGAGCCAAAGCTATTCATGGTGACACTTATGATTATAGCGAAACATATTATAATAAAGCCAGATTGCCAGTAGATATTATTTGTAGAATACATGGTAAATGGTCAGCACTAGCATGTTCTCACACAAAAGGATGTGGGTGCCCAAAATGTTTTCCTGATAAAATAAGAAAAGCACAAGTTCAATCAATTGAAGATTTTATAAAACGAGCAAATATTGTTCATGGCGATAGATATGATTACTCATTAGTGATTTATAAAACAGCAAGAGAATATGTCGATATTATTTGCCAACAGCATGGCGTGTTTAGTAAACACCCTGATACACATGTAAATGCAAAAAGCGGTTGCCCAAGATGTTTGGATAGATGGTCATCTCAAAATAAATGGCTTGATTCGCTTGGTATTCCAAATGATACAAAACATCGCCAAGTAAGGCTCCAAATAGGAGACAGATATATTATTGTTGATGGATTTGATGAACAAATCAGTACCGTTTATGAATATTGGGGAACATATTATCATGGACATCCAGATTATCATAAATCCGATGATATTAGTTATATGAAAATATCATTTGGAGATTTATATGAAAAAACGCAGAAAAAAATCGAGTTGATAAAACAAGGAGGATTTAGTTTGGTTGATGTTTGGGAACATGATTGGCTTCAAGGAGAAAGGGAAACGGACAATCGTGTAAATCAGGCTTGACTCTTTGATAATATGCGGTAGTGTGAGTCACGAACTGCAATGAGTTGCTTTTCAAGTTCAATTAATTGTTCTTCGGTTAAGAGTTCCATTTTTTAGCCTTTCACAAAAATAGTGTTCATGCGTTCTTGCGACGGCTGACCCATCTTTGTTCCATCTGGCATAACCACATCATGGAAAGTTAATGGGAATCGGTTGAAAGGTGTGCCAAGGATACTGACCGAGTATACCACTTTATTGACTGTTGCGAAGCTGGAACCATCAGCGAATTTGAACATGAATGTTCCGCTCAGACCAATCAAGTCAGCGGTGTGGTCAAGCACCTTGGCATCCGAGTATCCGCCTTTTGCTTCAATGATGGAAGCAATTTTGCGGAAATTCTTGTGGACAAAATTTGTCCGATATTCATCAGCAATGGCCGTTGCCTTGCCCCAAAAGACGACGGCAATCAAGGAAATGTCGGTCAGACCGACCACCTTATCGGCCATTTCATACATCAGATGGTCGGGAAACCTCTTCCGATTTTTAATAAAAAAATCATATGATGTAAGTTTTGCATCACCCTTTACAGCCTCTACAAAAGCCCTCAATTCGGTATGCATATGATCGGTGATAGCGACCACCAATTTGGTATAAGCGGTCTCTGTGACCCATTCAAGCAGCGCCACGACCATCTTTTCGGCTTCTGTGCTGACGACTGGCGGGCGATAGCCGATTTTTTGTTCTTCAACAGGCTTGGGTTGACGCTTTACCACTTTGCCCTTCAAATACTCCATGATATTGGCTAAGGGCAAAGCATCATGGAGGAACGCCAGCATTTGCATCCGAAACGGATGCTCTTCCATCTTGATCTTTTCCGCTCGTTTGATCAGGCTAGGGACGCTATGCAGATAGATGATATTGAACATATCAGCAAACTTTTGAACCGTTACCGGCAAAGACCGATATTGACCGGAAACATGTTCATCACGAATGGCTAAGTAAGCATCATCGATAGCGTTGTTGAAAACTACTTTGGCGAAATTATAAACGACATTCGAAACACTACCATCATCAAAACAGCATTGCACTTCCCAAACCATATCATTGAATGCTTGCCGCTTTGACTTCCGACCAATGATCGAAACATCACTCAGATATCCGCTCAAAATAGGACAAAGCATCAAAACATCTCCTGTAAAACATTCATATCATAGATTGAATGATTGTCAAGAACTATTTTATCAGATGGCACCAGCGATCAGCAAACCACATGTGCGATATCGTGGCCCCTCATAGGAGTCGTTCTTTTCCCCAAGGCAGAAAGCCTCAAACTTGCCGCCAGCAACGATATCAGCCAGAATATCATACATGATTTGTCTCTCCTATGAGCCAATCATAGCACAGACAGATGATTTGTCAAGAAGAAAATGCTTGTCAACCGGAGTCTAAATATGTATACAAACCTTTCAACCGTATCATTTTTGGGAAAAAGCTCATGTTTGATTTAGACGAAGATGAAAATGACTATTATGCTGAGTTAGCAGATTTGATGTTATCTTCTGCCGGTATCATGATAGAACAAGATTGTGATGATCTTCGTCCAATGATCGTTAATGTTTTGATGACGCCGAATGTTTCTGATTTTTATATAAGCATTTCTACATTTACGATTGGATATGTTGGTAGAGAAACTAACAACTGGAGAACATATCTAACAACTCAAAATCTTGAAGAGTTCTTTGACGACGACGACGTAGACATGATGGCATACCATCTCTCGACATTGACTCAAAGACTTGGTAAGAGACATACGGATAACGCCATGGAAGATTTGTATTCTTTTATAGCGGAACAATTCATCTCAACCTATGAGCCGTAAAATGGAACAGAAAAAACAGCCAAACAACAGAAAAAATATTATTGTGGTGTTTAGCTGTTTTTGGTCAACTTGTTTTAACTTTTGGATGGTCCATAGGGGTATATTATGCTTTTTCAAATGAATTACCACCAGCATTAGCTTGTTTTGGATTGGTAATTGGTGGTTTTATGATTCTTGATGTTCTTATTTATGCGATAAATAAATATTGTTGTAATAATAGATATTAGACTGGAGACAGAAACCCTTCGCCCATTGCTATAATAATACTTCTATTGTTTTCCAAAAATATCTTCAAATCTGTTATCACATTTTTGTTATAGATGGCATAGTTGTCCAGTTTGAAATATCTTATAATCTTGGCGTCAAAAACAACTGACCAAGGCATTCTGTTTGCTTTGAAAATCAACATCCAAAAATCATATTGATCTGCTGTGCTTTTGGCTTGGGCAATCCATCCATCCAACATCAGACATTCAGAGAATATTTGGTGGTATCTGAACACCTTGTACGATTTTATTTCGAGAACCAGATTTTTCATATTATCTGGAGGAACTATATCTCCTTTCGAATTTATTATTTGATTTTCGGATAAAACATTTTTTCTGTGAGCGTTTTTACCACCAACAAATGCTCCGCTGGAAATGCTTCTAACGAAACTGCCGCCTAACGCTTCTGATAACATTTTAGCAACTTCACGTTCACCGGAATTTCCTTTTTGTTTACTATTAACAGCCATAAAAAATATCCTATAATTATATCCGTATTTATCTTTTTCATATTTGACAGCCCATAGAAACCTGCTATGATGCGTTTTCCTGATAGGAAACCGAAAATGAGTATCAGAATTGTAAAACGGCCTGCCGATGTTTTCGTGACCGAAGACGAGCTTGCGAGATATAAAGAAGAACACAAAAAAGCCTTCGCAATGTATGCTGGAACTCCTCCAACATTGGAAGAGTATATCCGACAGAAACAGACAGAAAAAACGCAACATAGAGGCGGTCATGTGATTATAAAAGGAGGTTGATGGTGTTTCCTAAAACCGACGTGCTACCACCGGCGAACTACCATGTAATAGATGCTTGACTTTGGGAAAATGTAAGCTATGTGGTTGTTATAGGTGTATGACTAAAGCACAACGACACGCCGCTGATATGGATATGCCCACCTAAAATCAAAAAAACTTGAAAATGATAAAGGATGGTTCGATATGCGTAAATTTCTGCGCCTTGGGGTAGCTGTTGCTGTTTTTGGTATTGTTTATCCAGATTTTGCAGCAACGGTTTCTAGGCCATCGGCACCAGCGGCCAGAGTTATGCCATCTGCGCCACAAGCACGGCCAGCACCACAATTGCCTTCTGGCGGTATTACTCGTGCGCCAATTCCTACACCACAAGCACAAAATCCTACTGGCGTAAATCGTCCGGTAATAGCTCCTCAATCGCCACCTTTGCCGGCTGGCGGTAGACCTGTAGCCGCCGCTCCTAATAGTCCCGCTGGCGGTGTATCCAGACCAGCCATTGCGCCAGGTACACCGTCTCCACGGCCTGTTGCTGCGGCACCATCGGCCATTGATACAAGAATGACGCAAGGCCATTCACAAGCGTCTCTAAATTCTTTTAGAGCGGATCAAAATAAATTCGCAAAACCTCCGGTGCTTATTCCACAAAACAGACAAGCTGCTCTTCAATCTCCAGTCATGCGTCAATACGGAAGCAGATGGGGAAACGCTGACCAATATTATGCGGCTCGCAATACCTCTCTTGGAAGAATGTCGCCAGCGTATCAAAGTTATTATAATAATCCACCACGATATGTTACAAATATTCGTCCAGCATATGGAAGTTTTAGTACTCCATTTCTTTGTGGATTGATTGGAGTCGGCGTTGGTGTGGTTATTATTGATCATAGCAACGCCATGTGGGCATATTCGCATCGCACTGATCCGGCTTACATGGCTTGGCATCAAGATATGATGGAACAAGCTGTGAATGATCCTGAGTTGAACACCAGAATGATGGCGTTCAATGGAGAGATTACCGTCATGGAAACCAATGGTGTCCAAGCCGAACCAAACCAACTGCCAGATGGTGTTGATCCGTCATTGGTTGTTGCTCCTGAGACGGTTCTTATGGCAACATCTGAAGAAGCACCAGCGCCACAAGAAGCACAACCGCCTGTAATGCGGGGCGGCGCAATCGAGGAGCCAAACTAATGGCAAATTATTCAGCAATATCGGTCGATATAAGCGATTGTTCCTTGGAAGGAGCGACACTTCTTTTGCAAGAAGTATTGAATGGAATGACGGCTGTTACAACAGTGTTGTCTGTAAAAACTTCGTATTCCGTATGTGATCCAGATAGCTCGTATCGTGATTTTCATTACAATGATGTTGGTTTCATTGTCGTTGGAATAGAAAAACCCAAAAAGAAGGATGCTAAACCATGACTTTGAACAAGTTTATCCAACAGTTGCAGAAACTCGCTGTTGAAGGCCATGGTGATCTGCAAGTCTTCTATCGGCATGGGGCCAGTGGAGATTGTGGAGAACTATCAACTTCCTATGTTTCCGATGAAATAAATGATTGCGGACCATTCGATTTGCCGGAAGGCTCGTCCTATGTATCCGTATATGCCGGAAACTGACTATAATCAGGAGATAAACATGGCAACGTATGAAACCGATGCTGTAACTGAGGATGCGATCAATAAATTGAAACCGCTTTTTGGTTCGCATTCAAATGCAAAAACGATTGGAATGTGCCTTGCGCTCGCTAAGATTATTTCACAGTATGTTGTTGACAAAAACGAAGACCTAAAAATCATAAAAGTGGTAGATTTTCGTAATGGCGAAATCGTTCCAATCGGCCTTGACCGGTTTGGTCAGTTCGTGGTTAACGCAGACCGAATGGCACGGCCAATAAGGAGAACACAATGACTTCATTTTGGCAATATTTTAGCGCTGTTGCGAAGAAGCAACTGGTTGCTTCCACTCCAGCGAAACCGTTGGTTTTTACAAAAACACCAATCCAAGATTTGACTCAAAGAAGTTTTGTTGAATTGGATGGAGTGCCGTTCATTTTATCAAATGCTGCTGGTTCATTGTTCCGTGATATTTCTGGCAATCATTCCATTATTGGTGTGAGTAAACTGAACTACATCGAGCATGATTTTTATCGTGCTTATCTATCAAATGATGCTGGTTCATTTATTCATCTTGGTGTCCATCCTTCAAAGCCAAATGATATTCTTGAATGTCGCATCTATCAGCCTTATAACGAAATCATTCCATTATGGGGAAATCGTGAAGAGCAAGTTGTTACACTGAATACTCATTCATGGTGGCGTTCTGGTGATATTGATTATCCGGTAACTGTATTGCCAGATGAATATGTCCGTGAAGGCGTCGAATATCAATATATTACATATAACGATGCTGATGGAAAGACGTGGAATATCGGTGTTCCGAAAGATCAAATAGTGTATACGACCGATGAGGTTGACGAATCGTTGAATTGGGAATTTTGGCTTTTGGACAATCCTGATCCAAACATTGGTGGTATGATTGGTTGTCCAATCATGCAAGGAAAAAATGAAGATGTAGATGCTGATGGAAATACATATCAATATTCAAGAACATGGGTTGCCAGCAATCAACGTATTGATCCAGTTGTAACAACGGAACTAATGATTGACGTAAATGGAGAAACGACGTTTTTCAAACATACAATGATGCATTACAGCAGACCTTTGAATAATGATGATATTGAATATCTTCTGGTATCCTGTGTAGAAACTGATGGACTGGCTTATGTAAGTATGTGGCTTGGTCTGGATATAGTCCGAACCGAAATGAAAATCTCCCTGTAATTTGGAACATAACATGACCGAAGATGAAAACAGAAAAGATGTCAAAAAACTTAAAGAAAAACTTAAAGATTCAATAGCATCTTGGAATGCTGAAATAGAAGAACGATATGGTATAATGATGAATGGTCAGGAAAAATTAATTGAAACCATTGAAGAAGAAATTAGCCTATTATTTGTCGAATTTAATGTAATGGGTTCTGGTGGCATTCCATCACCATCTTTGTCAATTTCGAGTATTGAAGAGATGGATTTAGATTTTGATGATGAAATGGATCATTTTATGATTTTCTTCAAAACACAATGTGAAGTTGGTTGCTCTGATCCAATTAACAGAAAATTGACCATATCTTTACCAGAAGTAAACGGTAATATTTCGCTTGACCGAAATCAAGCTAAAGAGTTATACGAAGCACTAAAACCAATATTCGGTACAACGCAATAAAAAAGGAAAACACAAAATGAGTTCGTTTGACTTTCTCGCAAAAATGGGTATTACCAAACTTGGTAAGCTTGGTGATTCCATTACCACAGCTATCGTTCAATTCGATCCTGAGACGGCTTCTCAGGTAGAAATCGACAACATGGCACAACATTGCCGCGATCTTGCTTCTCGCATTGCAGAAGCAGAGACAAAAGAAAATCGTGACCATAAAACAATGGACGATCTTCGCACAAGTCTCAATAACACGACACAAGCCGCTGGTATCGTTGGTAATCAGCTTACAGCCGCTCATACGGCAGACACCAAGGGTTCCGTACAAATGTTTGCGGCAACCTTGGAAGCCAGTCTCAATAAGCTGATGGATCAGATTGCGACTATTGGCGGCGATGAGGGTGATGGTTCTGTCAGCGGAACATTGTTCGATGCTATTCAAAATCATGCTCAATCGGAAGGCGATTTGCACGAATGGCAGACCGTGCATGCTGGCGCTGTTGCTGCTTTGACCACTGCTCGTTCACGTCTTGAAAAGGCAAAGAACGATATGCAACACGCAACGGATCAAGAAATTCGTGCCAAGGAACGTCAGGCACAAGCAGAGCGTGATGCTGGTCTCAAGGGAACCGGCTTGGCGCAAAATGTTGCTCTTTCTGCGATGCAAGCGGCTGCGGATGCAGCGAAACCGCGTGCTCGTGCTGCAACCATCAATACCGAATCAATCAAGGCCACAACCGGAAATAGTGCTGACGATATTGTTGCGGCAGCATTGGCTCAGGCACGCACCGAAGCTCCTCCGATTTCAGCTTTGGATCGTCTCGCCAAGTTGCAAAACAAGGCGTAAATGCGATTGGGCGGGAGAGATTCCGCCCAAACTTTTGGAGAACGAAAATACGTGATGTTCCAGAGCGTGAATATATCATAAAAGCCGCAACAGCATTGACCAATCTAAATGATGGTATTGATGATTATACTAAAAATAATGCTACGCTTGTAGCGACCATTGCTGTCGTATCTACAACAATAGCGGTATTTTTTCTTATTGCCCCAATTGTAATTGCGTTTATGTTTGGTTTCATAGTTTTACTTCTTCGATTATTCGGATTTATAACCAAAGTTTGAAAGAAATTCAAATGCCATTTTCTATCGTAAAAGATGATGAGACTTTTCTTGTAGCGTTCCATATTAGTCATGGAACGCTACCTTTAGTGAAGAAAGCGCTTGCCGCTATCCCAACACTTGTATCTCATTTGAAAACATTCAAATTGGTTTTTGTGCTTTTCAGCAAAAACATAGAACAGATTAGAATTTTTACTGAAGAAGATATTTACGATATTTTAGATTTCACTATCAAAGAGAACTTCATTGAAGGCGACTCTTTTGAAAATGTTATGGCATTATCATATTCGTTTGACACAACAGGATATAAGAAAAATATTTTCGTTTATACAACAGTTCATTTGAAGAGTGGATTGAATTCATTAAATGCCATGGCATTGTACAATGTAATATGGCTTCATGAAAAAGGCTGTGATTTTGGAAAGAAATATAAATCTCAACGAATTGGCATTAGATACGCTTTTCAAAGCATTGGAGCCGTTCTTACGAACGAATCTTCCGATTTATAGTAATACACGCAATGATCCTGTTGTGTTTAAAACGACATTGAACAATCAAGTGAAAGTAGCCAGAGTATTGGCAGGAAGATAACATGAGCCGTGGAATGACGCTTGGAGAGTTGATGACGCATGACCATAAGGAATGGGCGCCACCAACGTTTGTAAAACCGGTTCCGGTTCAAAATTTTCCAAATCAATATGTTTTATTTTTGCAAAAACAAAGATTATATTATGCAGCAAAAAGAGATTATCCTTGGACAAATGATGTTCAAGCTGCTGATTTATGTATAGATAAATCGGTGCCAGATTCTATTGTTGTTGCTTGGAATAAAGAAAGCAAAGACAAATACAAAGATTCTGCTATCATTAGCGGAATAGGAATGAAAGATAATGTTTCGGTTGTTGATGTTACAAAAATACTGAAACTATATGTTATAAAGATTGGTGACATATATTATTATACTGGTAATGATTGGACAACCAAGATTTCAGAGGCATCGGCTTATAGAGATAAGAAAAAAGTAGAAGCCATTCTATTGGCCTCTAAAATGTCTGGATATTCAGAAATGATTGAGATTGATTTGGACAGAGCATCTTTTCTTTAATCCTTTGGAAGATAGCCCCATTTTGTCATATAATCATGGGCGTTATCAAAAGATTTATGAATAGTTGGTTTTAGACGATAACGACAGGCTTCATAAACACCGTTTCTTTTTATAATATAACCGCCTTTATTATCGCTATTTTGATATTGCCAATATTCTTTTTCTTTTTTCTTGTGTGGCGAACCTGTTTCTTTCAAGTTATCAAGCATCTCTGGCAATCTTCTGACAAATTGTTGATCGTTGCCTGCATTCATATTAGGACTATCGTGTTCGAAATGTATTGGATTCCTATAATATTTTCCATCAGCATAAATCAAATACAATTCTTTTGACCAACGGTCTGTTCCGAACATGTCTGGCGGTCTTCCTTTTTGAACGAAGACCGCTCTTGTAGAATATGGATTACCGCCATGACTGTTCCATGTAATCATGGCTTGTGCCAACTCGTGGAATATTTCTGGCGAAGCGTAAGTTGAAAAAGAACCGCGAAAAAAATGTCCATCAAAAGCCGATACATAATAAATTTTTTGATTTTTATCGTCTTTGCTCATGAAATACATTGATTTTTTTATGTAGTTCAAATCAGTATAATCTTGGCGATATATATTATGGCTTGGCGGTGCTCCACCAGAATGGCCAGCCATTGCCCATATTGGTGTTGGTTCGGCTTTTGGTGGTTCACGTCTGTATTCATTATCCCAAGAAGAACTGCTGTAATCTTGTTTAGAAGATGCGGTCGGAATACCGTTTTTCAAAGTATCATAAGCAGAATTCAATAATGCTGCATCATGACCCATCCCTCCTATATCTGGATGTAAACCATTTCTCAATTGAGACATTCTAAATATTTTGATTTTTGCTGGCGAAGATAAATCGTCCGCAGTTGCGCCAAGTTTTTTGAATATGCCAATGGCTTGATCCATTGGCATATCTGCTCTCGCTTCCAAAAATAATAGAAATTCAAATTTCATTTTATATATTTATCAAATTCTTTATTTTTGTTTTTCGATTTTTACGTGAACAAATAGGACAACCGCTTCCTTGTAAATGGTTGCTCGGAGTTTGTAATCAAATGGAGAAAGCTATATCAAATTGGAGTCACATCCTCGACAGGATTCTTTGCCAGCTAGGCACTTTGCGAAGGTCGAATGCTTGCATAGCAAGTCTGAAATTGACCGGTTTTTTCAATTTACCAGTTGTCCACAATTCTCCAACAAAATCCCATACTTCTTGTCTTTGTTCGATATCCTCTTGTGATAATGGAGCACCGTCTGGTTTTGGAATTTTGTCTTTGATTTTGTCGATATATTGAAACATCTCGTCATCACGAAAATTCAAACTTGCAGTAAACGCTCTTGAAATAATAGCTCCATCACCAATTTCTGTCCATTCATCTTCGGTCTTGTTTGAAATGAATATAATTCTGCCTTTATAAACTATTTTGTTTGGTAATCTGTTTTTAGCGAAGTTAATAATAGCAGAATCTTCTTCTGAGTTTGTCTCTGGTTCATCCAATTCTAAATCATCATCTTCTGGTTCATCGTCGGTTTTCTTTTTCTTAATTCCTTTAAGCGCAGCATTAATCAAATGCATTTTTGCCAAAATTGATCTTACATAAGCTATATCTTGCGGTGTTTCAACAAAACGCAAAATATTTGATAATGCATCAGTATAGGCTTCGATTTCTTCTTCAGGTAATGCTGCCGTATCGATAGTTCTTGCAGTATCGTTTGATACTTCTCTTATAGGGTCGGTATCCAGCGCTCCTTTTAGCATATTAACGCCCTTGTCGTTGTCAACAACGCTATCACAATCATCGAAGATGCAAATACCATTATTTTGAGAAATTAAAACACGATATAATTGCGGAGGCGTAATAGAACCCTTTTTTGAAACGTAATCTTGTCCAGCAATCAAACCGGATTCTTTAATGGTTTTCATTACACTAAACGTCTTCCCGGAACTTGGTGCCCCGACTATTAATAACGATTTAACGTAATCTGATTGACCAGTAACGAGTTTTACTTTTTCAATCAAATCTTCGTATTGTTCTTCCATGGTTGAATCGCCATTGGCATGTAATTGTCTGGAAAGCATTCTTTCCAACTGAGCCGCCAATTCTTCAGCACCGGGCATTCTAACGAACTTGCCCTTTGGTGATCTACCAAGAATTGTGATCAATCCTTTTGATGCGATTTTTCTGAAAGATTGTGCTTTCTGCAAAAGTTTTTCATCTTCATCTCTTGCTGACAACGGACCAGTTTCAACTTCTTCACCAGTATCTGCTTCAATATCAGAAGTATCAACATTTCCACTTGAACCAGCACCAGACAAATCCCACAATGATGGTTTATTGACATTTGCCCAATTAGATTTTTGAGTAATGAATATCGATGGTAAAGGAATGTTGTTTTTTAGTGCTACCGCATCCAAATCTCTTCTATTTAAGATTTTTAGTCTGTCAATATCTGGATATTCTTTTTGTACCAATGCAATAAATTCTTCTGGAGTCATTCTTGATCTTGGCGCTTCTGTAATGATTTTACCTTCAATCAGATTTATAAATGTTCTCATGTCGCTCATATAGAAATCGCCCCCATGGTCTTTGTTACGATACTTTGTTTTATTAGAGGAACGATTCTTTCTACATCCACTCCTTGTGGAAGGTCTAACTCGTAATCTGGTTCTTCAAAATCAAACTCATCCCACCAATAAATGGTTTCGACCATTTGATCTTTTCTCCAAGCCAAACCGATAGCGGATTCTTGGTTCACAACATAGATGGCCGCAAACTGATTTCCAACTGTATAAACTCTACCATCGCCGCCAACACGATACATTGGTCCGAAGGCGGATTTTAATGAATCAACCACTGCTGGAAGGCTTCTGGATAGGTCACCAATATATTCTTTTAGCGTTTGTAGCATAATAATCTCCTATAATAGTATTTATACAACGTTTTGGAAATCTGTCAAGATTTTATTTTTTGGCGATTTTTGTAGTTGACACGGTTTATCGGTTCAGGTATAAATACAACATGATTAATGTTACATACATTGCTGACCGTGACGAACGTGAGGAAGATACAATCCTCGGCGGTTGACCATGTTTGTGGTTGCCGCTGGGTTCAGCGGTGACGGATAACTACTCAAAAGTTCCCACCCCGCTGACACAACCGAAAGGTTCCAGCGGGGTTTTTATTTTTGGAGTTTTTATGACTAAACATGTTACTCGGATTGCACCTAGCCCGACCGGCCTATTTCATTTAGGCTCGGCAAGGACAGCGCTGTTCAATTGGCTTGCTGCTAAGGCTACAGGTGGTCAATTTATTCTGAGAATAGACGACACTGATACTAAAAGAAACTCTCCAGAGGCTGTCCAAGTCATCTATGATGCCATGTCTTGGTTGGGTCTCGATTACGATGTTTCGTTCCGTCAATCCGATAGATTGAATATCTATAAAGATTTGGCTGACAAACTCGTGAACGCAGATTTGGCGTTCCGTGATGATGATGGTGCAATCCGTTTGCGATTGCCTACCATTAGTGGGCCGTGGGTTTGGGAAGATACGATAATCACGAAGTGCATCATAACTGATACAGATAAAACCAACATGGATGGTTTGTGTATTATCCGTTCTGATGGTACACCAACGTATCAATTCGCTTCTGTGGTTGATGATATGGAGTATGAAGTTACATGGGTAATAAGAGGTACTGACCACATATCTAATACCCCAAAGCAATTAGCAATTGTTTGGGCATTGGAGAAGATTGGAATGGCACCTTGGAAGCCGTTATGGACACATATCGGAATGATTACTCAGGACAAGAAGAAGTTGTCCAAACGTGATGGTGCTGCTTCGGTTCTGAACTATCGGGACCAAGGCATTGATCCAGATGCGTTATGTAACTGGATGCTTCGCATGGGTTGGGGGCCACATGTTGATGACAGGTCTACCAAAATGATTACGAAAGAGCGTGCGGTAGAAATGTTTTTGACACACGGAAAGATGCGGTCTGCACCATCCAACATGGACGTTGCGATGTTGCGGTTTTTGGATACAAAGTACAAAGGCACTAAGGAGAGAATGAAAAAATGAACGGCAGGATTGAAACTTATATACATTCGGATAGCATTACCCAAAACAAAGGTGGTGCTATGGTGAAGGTAACATGCGATACTGATTTTGCTGCGAAGGTAGCAAAGTTCAAGGATTTTTGTGTCACTGTCGCAAAATATTCTTATGCGGCAAATTCTACAGTATGGGATGAAGTTATTGCTTTATTTCCAGATTTAGAAGATGTAAGAAAGGTTCTTGAAAAAGAGTTTAGAGAAAAGATTGTGGTTTCAGATATTGTTATTTTGAAACTATGATTTGGAAATATGGGTTGGAAGCCATCTGGTGATGGCCACTGTCTGTCGAACAGTTGCAGGCGGATTCGATTTCCGTTCAACCCGCCACGCTGCCTTAGTTTAGTGGTCGAGAATCCTGGTTTTTCACACCAGAGACGAGAGTTCAATTCTCTCAGGCAGTACCAAAATTTGTATATATATACTACATTTTTTAGTCTCGTTAGTTTAGCGGCAGAATCCCAGATTCTCGTTCTGGAGACAAGAGTTCGATCCTCTTACGAGATGCCATCCACAAAATCACTTGACAAAAACCCAACACGAGCTACAAATAGCTTATGCAAACCGACAAAAAAGGCATGAGCAATCATAAGCATGGTATTTCGGGACATTCTGGAAAATCTCCGAAAGCCAAGCTAATGAATATGATGGATGCCAATCATTTGGCAGAGATAGAACGTCAGAAAAAACGTTCGCAAAAAGCAACAATGTATCAAACTGTGCAAGAGGCTTTGAAACATAGAAAGGTTTGAAAAATGTTGTTTGGCGACAAATCAAAGTTCGCAATTGAAGTAGAATTCCTCGAAGACCCAAACGGAGAAAAATGGACTTGTTGGGATGAAATTGGTACTTATGGCCATTTTGATATTTTCATCAATGGCGTAAGCATATTCAAAAATAAACAATATGATATGGTTGATGCTACTGATACGTTTTCGGGATATAAAATTCTCGAAACATTTACAGAATATGATGACGGAAGAGCCGATCATTTAGCACCAATCTATGAATGGTTGCGATATGTTTATGATACAATAACCGCAGAATCTAAAACCAGATTCAAGCGCAGCGAAATAAACCAATCTCCATATGGAACATCTGGTAATATCTACCCAAATTTTTTCATAAAACGTTCTGGACAAAGCGCAGTTGTCGGTGCGGAATCAGATAGATCAGATTTCTTTTTCAACCGTCATATAGAATATACTGTTTCTGAAAAAATCACTTTGCCTTGGGAAGAAGTTTCCACGATATTAGGCGATGTTTTGAAATCGTATTATGATAATCCGTCTATCAAGGCGCTTGAATGGTATAAACAAAAATACGGTTGACAAAATGTTTTTCCTATTATATAAGATGCCCACGGTGCAAAGGCCGACAACGCTTGGTCATAGACGTATGGAAAGCGTGGTGGTAATGCTGCCGCTAAAAGGAACGACAAAAAATAACCATGTACTCACCCAATGGTTGTACAAATCGTTCGCCCGATGGGTAAGAGAGGGAAACCGATTGTTCTATAGTGATAGAGTCGGGCCGTTGTTCACGGTTTTGGAGAAAAAACAATGACCAACAAAATAACAATTTTTTTTCCTGTTACCGTTTACGGTGCTTTTGTTCTTAATGGCCATCCAAGCATTTGCAAAAATATAGTTGAACTTGAGCAAGCCATTGCCAATGCAATGTTGGCCTCGCCAATTTCCGAAGTGCTTGTAAGACAAGGAATAGAGACTGATGGTGGACATAAATTATGATAACCTTACGAATAGAAAAATCCTCTACCACAAATTTTTATTATATCACATGCGATGAATATAAAGGCTTTTTAGTTGCAGAAGACGGTTTTGAAAAAACCTTGGCACAAGTTTCTGGTGCTTTCAAAGAATTGTTAGAAGCAGGAGCAAAAATTCAACAACTTATTGATTGGCGTGTTATGTCTCTTTCTTTGGATGAAAAATCTGAAGAAGTTTTTTGACGAAATATTGCTGGATGTTGGTGTTGGGTAACCACACTAGGGGCTTTTGCGGTCAACCCGTGGCAACGCAGAGATAGCTCTCTGCCATCCCGCAAAATCTAATAGATTTTTCTGAAAATCTTCTTGACTGCCATAAAAAATCTGATATAATGGCTTTATAAGAGAGGTTGTGGGCTTGCGGCGAACCCCGCATATACGAAGAATCTTTCTGGACAGTCTAGGCGGATAACCAAGTAGGCATATTGTTGAACAAAGCCATATGCTTGTTGCTGGCCGCTTAGATTGGTTTGTCTTGTGCGTGGTGTTGAATCTAAAGGGACGAATAAGTGGTGGGGCCGACACCGTAGCCATGAACCGTTCGCTCTGTCGGGAGAAAAAGGGGTTTAGTATAGCCTCTTGTTCAACGCCACACACAAGACAAACACATAGTTTGGTTCGATTCTTGTTGGTGTAAAAACAGAAGACATATCTGCTGCTGTATATTGTCCTCATTGGGTAGCGTCTTCTGGCTATATTATTGACCCTACTACTTTTGAACCATTATAAATACAATTATGCTTGTGTAGTTTAGCGGTAAAACAGCATTCCCTAAAAATGTGTTCCCGAGTTCAAATCTCGGCACAAGCGCCATTTTTGAAAGAATAAGAAATGAAGAAACTCTTCAAAGTTTTTGCCGCCATGATAAAGAAGAGCAAAGTTCCTGTTGAAAGAAGAACAATGCCGATTATAACACAAACAGACAACGTGCCAAAATGGCACGGAACATTTCAAGAACTAGCACATGATTTGGCAAACGTTCGTTATGACCGTCTTGCTCAATTTTTTGCTCTGTTATCAGAAGAAACAAAGAAACAATCAGAATCAAAATACGAAAATAAAGTATTGTATGCTCGTTTACAAGTGGCGGCACAGCATTTAGATGCTATTGCTATTGATTTTCAATCGGCAACAAAGGCAGTATAATGTCTAATCATTGGACAACCAGTGTTTCTTTTAGACTTGGCGGGGATACTCTTGATCCAGATGAATGGTCAGAATATTTTGGTATTCAACCGGAGGAATCCGGTAAAAAAGGCAATATTAGAAAATCTGGAAACAAAGAACATGAGATAAAAACAGGTGGTATGGTTTATCTCTATAAAAGATAATACAAACGAACTTGACAACAAAATTCTACAACTATTTGAGATATTGAAACTGCCACGCTCCGATTTTCTATCAAAAACAATATCTGCTGGCGTGAAAGCAGATTTGTTTTGTTATTGGGAACAAAAAGATTTGCCGATAGTGGCAGGAGATATCGTGGATATTTTAGATTCACATGGTATCGATGTTGATATCGATTGGTATTATAATGAAGAAGATGAAAAAGAGTTAGAGGCAGAAGAATCCAAAATTTCTAATAATATTTCTAATACATGACCATGGCAAAGCAGAGGATTGCAAAAACAAACCAAGTCTTTGCCACATAGTTCATGGATATCATTCAGTAGTTCTGGATTATTGAAAATCCACACGCAATATTTTTCAACAACTTCATTTCTGGTTCCGTCCTTTCCGATTACGAAAGGATTTCCCCATTTTGAACCCCTTCCGATATAGACAGCATCTTTTGGAATGATATCTTTATACTTGTTGAGGATTGCCATTAATTTTTTTCTTTAATTGTGCTATCCATATCTTTGTCCACTTATCTGGTTTTTGTTTCAACAACCATTTCAAAAATTCTTTGTCAGATTCTCTTTGAGAACAAAACGAATGTCTCTTTGGATTACGCCTCATAATCATTAGTTATACTCCGTAACGGTACCTTTTCTCAATAGATAATCAGGCGAAACCATCTTGGCAATCTTTCTACCATGAACTGGATGTTTTGAATTATTCCATGTTTTTACAACAAGACCTTCTCTGATGTTCTTCCCGCCGAGCATGGTTTTACCATCTCGTAATTTAAGAAGTTCATCATGGTAATATCCGCCTAGATAAAGTTCTGGAACAATGGGAATATGCCATTGTGCCGCATTCACAAAAAAACCAGAATACGAAACAAAATCATCGCCATGCATCATATCAAATGCTGCAAACGCTGGTTCCTTACAATCATATGATAAGTCCTGCACATTTCCACCATAAATTTCACCGAATATACGAAATGCAAGATTTGATTCATTTACTACATCGTTCAAATATTCATCTAAACCATTGGCCAAAAGTTTATTCAAGGCTTTCACATAAAGATTGTTTTTGTTCTGTTCATTGTTTTTGAACACCAATCCTTGTGAGCCCAATCCTTTTGAACAAACATAGATGTTTTTGTTTTTTCCAAACAACTCTTCATGATGAAGACCATGAACGCATCCAAATTGTACAAAAGTTCCATGAAGTTTTTCAGTTGCAACAACCATATCAAAATCATCGAACATATCTGGAACAGATTTCAAATTTTCGAAATCGTATTTTGCTGGCACACCAAACAGAGCCATGACTTCACCAGCCATATGTATTGGAACTGGTGATTCGTACTTTACGATTTCTAATGTTTGTGCATAATCTGTATCGAATTCCACTTCCATGGTTTCGACGCCATTGTCGAAAACGAAGTTTCCATGCATGTCTCTGACATCATTATCAACATCGATACACATGCATGGTGTTTGGCTATATTCACCTGATAACGGCTCATGAAAGCCACCAGAGACCGGATATAGAATACCAGCGCTAAACATTCCTCTAAGTTTTATCATTTTAACTCTATTTCCAGCAGAGCCAGCCAAAACTCCTTTGTTTTTATCATGATCCCACATGTCTAACCGGCGCAATAGCCATTCGGGCATAACAGCACCTTCTGGAATGTACAGAACAGCATCGCCTTGATTATATCTAGGACTTCCATCTACATTTTTATTAGTTATACATTCATAACCTCCTATTTTTACAATATTTAATTTATCTGCGTTTGGATGGTCTATAACTGGTTCTTCAATTAACCAAATCTTTACTATGAAATCTGACATTATTATTGTTCTCTCTTAAAAATTCAATCCATTTTTTTATACCAATATCATTTTTGTATTGTTGAATATTAGTAATTTGTAGAACATCTTTTATTTTTTTGCTGATGGTTGGTCTTGACAATCCAAAAATTTTACCAATATTTTCCATCGTTTCATGTGGATTTGAAATCATTAATTCTAATACTTTTATAATTTCAACATCTTTATAAAAAGGATTATTTGCGCCTTTTGAAAATTCTGCTCTGGTTTTTTTCTGAATGTCCGTATATTTTCTTCCTTTATTTGCCGTTGATATTTTATTTCGTGCTTCTATAGTGTGTGTTTTATTAAACATAGGGTGATTTTCGCCCTTCTTAGCCTTTTTCCTATTCACTTCTGCATTATGGTTTTTAAATTCTATGTTGTTTTTATATTTTTCTTTTAAAGTGATGCTGATTTTTTTTCTGCAATCATTTGATATTATTCTACCGAGAAGTTTTCCTATCATAGATTTGGACATTTTTGCTTTTATGCTTGCTGCTTTTTCTATCCCATATTGCTCAATCAATGTTTTTCCTTTACGCTCCCTTGAAAGTTTACGAAAACTTTCATTTGTTCCTCCGTCGCCACCTTCAGTTAAATTATAACCATTCCTTATTGAATCATATTGTTTAATCATTAGTTTTTCTAAATGATTTGTATCTTCTTTTGTTATAGAACATAAAATGGTTTCGACAGAAAAACAATCAGGACCATATTTTCGTAAAGCCGTATAAAAATGTCCACTACGATTGTCTGTTAGGGCATTGCGTATATGTTTTTTCCATCTTTTCTCAACATTTTTGGATTTTCCAATGTAGTTTTTTTCATTTGTAATATTTGTTATTTTATATATGAACATATAATGCCTCAAAATCTAATAGCTTTTACTCCTTTATTTATCATTCTTGTTCGGTGAATAAAATATCTGGACCGAACGTTATCTTAAATACAGCTAAATCGATTCTTTTTTCAAACGAAAATATCGCTATACTTATTTTATCTTTTTTATATTGACGAACAGCGGTGAAATGTTCTCTCCATGAGGAGAATTTCATTCGTCCGTCTACGTACCAAATTTTATGACTTTGAAACTCTGTCAACCATTCAATGATTTCATTCATTTTTGATTCAGAACAAGTTACCAGAACATTTGTTTCTGAAGTGAAATCAGTTGGATATGGCGGTCCGTTTCGTAACCATGTTAGTATAGGGCTTGGTCTTATCGAATTTAGATTTGAAATTTTCCATTTCTTTTGAAATATTTCATGATGTTGTTCTACTGTTAGCCATTCGAATATTTCATCATGTGTTCGTTTTTTCTTCACCATTACATTGTAGCACTTCTTTTATCATCGATACAAAATGTTTTTGCAATTTAGTTCTCAAAATTTGAGCATCAGTTTCGATTTTTGTCCAAACATCAAAATCAGATTTTCGACCATCTATGATGGTTTTTAGAATCATATATTTCACGGCATCACGACACAATGCTTCTATAACAAAATAATGAAAGTTATTTTTTGTTTCACAAATGGAAGCTATTCCGCTTTGAGTCATGATCAATTTTATAACAGCTTCGCCAAATCTCTTATAAGCATCGGCTTCTTTTTCGGTTAACGATTTTACTTTCTTATTATGTTGTAGAATGAGTTTGCCTGATTTTTCATGAAGTTCTGCGGTTGTCAGACGCAGAACTTCAATATAATGTCTTTTGACAAATCTATTACAAATAGAAAATTGAGCATCGAGACAGTGTTTTACAAGCATAGATTCAAGTGTAAGTTGTTTTTTTATGAATCGAGAAGAATAATCACGATTATCATTTACATTGAATAAAACTCTTTCACATTCATCAAAACCCAACTGACTTCGAAAATGATTGAGAAGTTTTTTCATATTTCATTCATGGAATCTTTGTTTCCATGCTCCAACAACCAAAACACATCCATATACAAACACTAAAACAGATACAATATAGTTCATAACATCAGTAGCCATCATCCTCATCTTCTTCTTCGTCAGATGGCCAAGGGCTGACAATAAAATTATATCGTGCTGCCAAGAGCATTTGGCAAAGGCTTGCGGTTTTCTTATTACTGTTTTCAGAGTATGCTTCTTTAACTTCTTCCCATTTGATAGACCATGTTCCGTCGCCGTTAACCTGTAAGATAACATCTCCATTGAACTTCATTTGGAGATGAACTTCGTTTACTTCAGTATCGAAATCGATAGGATAGCTTTTGCCTTCCCATTTATCTTGCCATTTATCAGATTCTTCCCATGGAGTAAGGTAAAAATTGTCTTTTGCGGCCATCAGCGCTGTAGCACAAGCAACGATTGCCATGTTGTTTTTTGGTGTTGTTGTTTGTGTTTCGCTCGCAACAAAACGTGTTTTATTCCAGTTAACACTCCAACTTCCATCATAATTAACACGTGCGAATTGATCGCCATCATAGGCGAAAATCAAAGGGTAGCTCATTTATACCTCGTTTAGGTTGGTTTCGTCTCATGTTATACACCGTCCTCGCCTCTTTGTATAGGTTTCTTTTAAGTATGAAAAGAGGCAAGGGATGGGAACAGTGTATAGGTAGTGTCTCAGTTTTAATAAAACCCTTTCCAGTTCGATATCAATCCAATGATATTAGCGAACTCACGACTCACTACAGCCGTGTGTGATATATTAATCACAACAATCATATTAGTGTTTACGACATGACCAAAATATATCAAAACCAAATCACGAAGTCAATATTTATTTTTCAAAAGAAAGCATATGAACTATCACGAAATTGACGGCTTCGGCATGTCGCCTTTGTTAACTATTATTCGAAAAATATCTAGTAATTTTTTTCTTGATGATTTTTCTGAAAATTCCAATGAGCTTATCTTTTTGTGGTTCGAATGATGGATATCCAAAATAATGATTCTCTATGAACCGTTCGGCGCTATGTTGGAGAGCAAAACTACTAGCATCATCAACGTGTTCTAAAAGTTCTTCTGTTTTCATATTTTTTGGTTTATATTTTATCATTTCATCCGAGACCTGACCAGCAACCCATATTATGAAAGCGCTTTTAGGAAGTCTTTGTGCCCATTTTAGTAACTCTACTGGTTTATCTTGTTTTTTCGTATAAAATTTGGTCAATTTCTGCCAAATCATTTTTGAGAGTTGCGACATTAGATTCTCCATGAGAAGGTTCTCTATACCAGATAATACGAACAGGGTCTATCCCTTCGTAAGAGTCTATATTTATGGATTTTGTCAAAAAGAAAATACTTGACAAATATGGAAATTGTGGTATGTTTGTTATATAAGGAGGTATGGTGTCATGAGTATTATCATAGGAATTGTTCTTATCCTATTCGCTATAGGATGTTTGGCGTGTCGATTCGTTGTGGCCTTTCCGTTTCTGGCAATCTGTATAGGAGTTTATTTTGTTTTTTTTGCATACCCTAATGCCGAAAAAATTGTGCAAAATCAGTCAAAAATTATAAAGATTGAAACAAAAATGAAATTATTTAAAGGTGACCGTTTTGTGTATATCAAGACAGAAAACACTTTTCCAAACGCCGAGGTCGTCGTCGCAGACGATATCGCAGTATTGTGCGGAGCGGGCAAAGATTGGACTTCTGGAGTTGGCAACCAATTAGACGAGATTGTAGTTACAACAACTTTTATCAGCGTCAAAATGAACTTGTCTTATTCCAACATTTATGTAAGGGAAGGAGAACCTGTTGAATGTTATATTGGAACAGATATTCATAACTTGTTAAAGCAGTGATGATTGTTGATAAAATCCCGCTCTTTTGCGGGATTTTATTTCACAATAATGGCAATCCAGTTTTTTCAGTAAGTTCTTTATGTTCTTTCATTATCTTCATAATGTCGTTTCGTTCTTCAGGTGATAGGGTCCACGCCTCTTGCCGACTTAGAGAACCTCGCATAGACCACATCATTGTATTAATAGCATATCGCATGTCGTTTTGCTCTGTCTGCATCTCCCGAAAATATATTGAAATATCTTCGGCGTCGGTCATACTTAAGAGCTTGCTGCGAAAAAAGTTGAAGGGTTGAATTCTATTTCTGATTTCCATTCATGTTCACAAGAACCACATTTCAAATCATAACTTTTATCGATCCCTTTTTTGTTTATTTCTTCCAATTTGGCTTGAATTTTTTCTGTCCACAATTTGCTTATGTTTCTAGTGAAATCAAGAATATGTCGTGAATCTGTTACTTCTTTATCTGGAACAACGATTTTTATTATACAATCTGCCATTGTTTCTTCAGATAAATCTGTTATTCGTTTCATACTCAAATTTATTTGTTTACTTCTTGCGCCGTCATCTTCTGAAACATCTGCTGCTTGTAATTTACGAGCTTCCTCAAATGAGGCCAATCCCATTATACTGGCATTTGCTAAATTATATGGACGCAAATAAACTAAAATATCATCAGTTAACCGAATCACGTTTTCTGGATCAACAAAAGTCATTGTTGATAAAAGATACGATAGATTTCTTTTGGTTTCGTTTTCTACACCACAACTTGGACATATTGGAGAGAATGATATGATTTCTCCATATGTGGCCGCACGAATAGCAACCAACAAAACATCTAAATCTGGACTGCTTATTAAGCGAGGTTGTTTTATATTTGGAACACAGCTTTTGAGTAATTCTTCCAACGCATATCCACTCATCAAAGCATCTGGACTCTTTAACAACATTTCGTCTGCACTTCTCATTGGATATACAGGTATATCTTTGGACAAAGTGAATTCAATCGAATCTGAAGGCATGAACGCTCCGTTGGTAGGTATTTTTGTGTGAACACCGGGCAAACGATAAAAATCCTTTAATGGATTGTCATTCAAAAGAGTTTCTCCTACTATAGGCATTTTTATTATCCTCGAACTATTATATATGTATTTATCTGTCTATAAAGTATAGCTATAATTTTAGCTATAAATATATTATATTATAAACGGATATTTTTATACATGTCGTCTGATCCAGAATTAATAGCAGTTTTAGAAAGGCTTGATGGCCATATGCATTCCTGGTTTGGAACTGGAAGTTTTTTAGGCAAAAAATCGTCTGGCAGCAGCAATGATGTTTCTTCTGTTTCCGCATCAGCAAGAAAATTAGATGAAACTATAAGAAAAACAACCACCTCTGTTCAAGCATTAGCTGGTGGTCATGAATCTGCCCTAAGACATATATTGCGCTCTGTAGCAGACGTAGGAGCAATAGGCGGCGCAATATCTTTGCTTGTTAATGGCGTTTTTGAAATGTCAAAAACGTATTCAAAACTAACCGATATTGGCCAAATGTTTGGTGGTTCTATGTTTACCATGGCCAGCCAAGCAGGTGCTGCTGGTTTGTCGTTGGGCGATTTTTCAAAAGCCATGCTGAAACATAGCCAATCTGCTGCGTTTATGACTAATAGTCAAACGGGAGCAACTAATGCTTTCATGGATGTACAGAAAAAAGTAAGAGACGGATTAGAAAAAGTTGGTTTCTATGGTATGTCATTGTCAGAACTGACTGATGCTACGTTTGATTATGTTGATATAATGAAGACTTCTGGCAGAATTACTAAAATGAATTCTGCCGATTTGGCGAATGGAGCACAGCGATTCCTAGCACAAGTATCTGGCATTTCTGCTGCGAGCGGCATGAGCAGAGAAGAAATAATAAAAACAACAAAACAAATGGTAGAAGAACCGGACATAAACACCACTTTGGCAGGTATGGGGGAGGGCGCTCAAAAATCATGGGCTGCTCTTATTCCAGCACTAGACCAGTTTGGGTTGTCTGGAAAAGAAATTCTAAAATATACTCACGACATACTGGTTTCTCCGACAAAAAATTGGGCAAATACGAAATCAGTAGTAGAAACATACAACAGTGTTGGTGCTGCACAGCAAGCAGAAATGGTGCAAGTCTTAGCAAACAAAGTAATGTCCGGTTCTATTACACCAGAAAATGCAAATAAAATGGCAACACAATGGGCACTGGAATATAAAAATTCAGTATACGCCAATAGAGTTGTTCAGTCGTCCAACTTGCAA
>OCZT010000511.1_pt1 | contig 38589 bp, 19 predicted proteins | sample 1539031 | NCBI WGS metagenome assembly OCZT01 (sample SAMEA3539308, study PRJEB22396) | soil metagenome | biome: tundra; feature: field; material: soil | place: USA | collected 2010-05 | depth 0.15 m
AACCACAAAAATTGTGGCAATTGTCGGTAAGAAAAACGAGAATGGAAAAATTGAGATTCTCGGACTTAGTAAAGCTCTTTCAAAAGGTGTGAAGAGAGGCGTTGTCCTTAATATTGAAGAGACAGTAAATGCCATTCATACCACAGTTGAAGATGTGCAGAAAAGATCAGGTATTCTATTCTCCGAGGTCTTTGTCGGCATAGCCGGCCAACATATAAAAAGTATGAAAAACCGAGGCTACATAATGCGCGAGGCATATGATGATGAAATAAAAAAAGAGGAGGTCTTCAAACTGATTGAAGATATGCATAAGATACATATCGACATAGGAGAAGAGATAATTCACGTAATACCTCAGAATTTCATTGTGGATAACGAGACCGGAGTTAAAAATCCAATAGGTATGTGCGGGAGAAGGCTGGAAGCTAACTTCCATATTGTTATAGGACAGGTTGCCGCAGCAAAAAACATAGAAAAATGTATAAGGAAAGCAAATCTGACTGTGAAAGATATGATCCTCGAACCACTGGCTTCTTCCGATGCAGTGCTCACCGATGACGAAAAAGAGGCTGGAGTTGTACTGGTTGATATAGGAGGAGGGACAACCGATGTGGCTGTCTATTATGATAATATTATTCGTCACACTGCAGTGATACCGTTTGGAGGAAATGTGGTGACAAAAGATATTAAGGAAGGATGTGCAATATTGCAGCGGCATGCAGAACAGCTTAAAATTCAGTATGGTTCAGCTCTTGGGGATATTGCACCTGAAGATAAGGTTGTTTCAATACCGGGTATAAGCGGACGTGAGCCTAAAGAGATATCTTTCAAAAGCCTGGCCTACATAATCCAGTCAAGGATGGAAGAAATTATCGACGCTGTGAATTTTGAGATACAGAATTCCGGCTATGCAGACAAACTTGCTGCCGGGGTTGTAATCACAGGGGGAGGTGCCATGCTGAAACACCTTCCTCAGTTGATGAAGTTCAAGACTGCCATGGATGTAAGAATTGGTCTTCCGAACGAGCATCTCGCCGGAACGGCGAAAAATGAGATTAACCAACCCATGTATGCTACCAGTGTCGGATTGATTATGCGTGGCTTTGAATATCTTGAAACCTACAAAAAGACCTTCAATGCAGGCAGTTCGGAAGAATATATCAAACTTAAATCGGTAGTAGTTGAAAAGCATGAGACTGATGAGGAAGCGGAAGAAACATTTGTTTCCCCTGTTCAGGAAGAAGAAAAAATATCACTTACAGATAAGATAAAAACTATGCTTTCAAGGATGTTCGAGGTTGAAGATCAACCTATAACAAATAATAAATAAAGCATATAGAGATTAAGCTATTCATAATCAATTAAATAACTACGCTATGTCAGACGATATAATGAACTTTGACCTTCCTGTTGAGAGATCGTCGATTATAAAAGTTCTCGGAATAGGCGGTGGAGGCAACAATGCTGTCAATCACATGTTTGAAAAGGGTATAAAGGATGTGAATTTTGTGATTTGCAATACCGACCATCAGGCTCTGTTAAAAAGCCAGATTCCTATAAAAGTCCAGATCGGAGAATCACTTACCGAAGGCAGGGGCGCAGGAAGCAAGCCGGAAATTGGCAGACAAGCAGCTATTGAAAACATAAACGATGTAATGGATGCATTATCAGGAAACACGAAAATGGTTTTTATTACGACAGGAATGGGAGGAGGCACAGGCACCGGAGCTACACCGGTAATAGCCAAGGCTTGCAAGGAAGCCGGTCTGCTCACCATCGCAGTTGTTACAATTCCATTCAAATCTGAAGGGAAAGTGCGTATCCGGCATGCTATTGACGGTGTAACGGAACTTAAAGATTATGTCGATTCTTTACTGGTAATAAATAATGAAAAGCTGCGGGAGATATATGGCAATCAACCTGTTTCCACGGCATTTGCAAAGGCTGATGATATTCTGACCACAGCAGTAAAAGGGATTGCGGAGATCATTACTGTTACAGGTTATATTAATGTTGATTTTGCTGATGTTGAAACTGTTATGAAAAACTCAGGAGTTTCTATTATGGGTATGGGTAAAGCAGCCGGAGAAAACAGGGCAATAAAAGCTATCGAGAATGCACTCGCATCACCATTGCTGAATTCAAATGATGTCACAGGGGCAAAAAGTATATTAATAAATATTTCCTCAGGAAGTGGAGAGCATGAGATCACTATGGATGAACTTGGTGAAATAACTGATTTTATGTACGATGCAGCTTCCGATGATGCTTTGATCATAAGAGGATTATCTAAAGATGAAAGCCTGAATGACGAAATAAGTGTGACGGTTATTGCAACAGGGTTTGAATCGAACAGTATTTTCCAGCCTTATAAACCTAAAAAGCCAAGCAGGGTCGAATTACTGACAAATAAAACTGCGATTCCCGCCGGAATAATACCTGAAAAAGGAGATGATGTGTTTTCCGTACATGAAAAGGGGAAAAAATCTATCATTACCGATTTTGAAGAAGAATCTCAGGGCGTGATTGATTTCAGTCTTGAACATGCTCACGAAATGGATGAGATCAGAAACAGGAGGACAATAGAGACAGATGAAATCATTGAAAAGCCTGAGGCCACTTTGAGAAAAGTGAAACATATGCAAAACATCCTGAAAAGAGAAGGTCTTTCAAATAAAACAATGAAAGAGAATATTGATACTTTTGAAGACGTACCTGCATATGTAAGAAGAAACCTGTCTCTGGAGGTACCGGAAAGTGGAACTGAAAGCAAATTATCAAAGTTCACCCTGACATCAGATGATAATGACGAACCCGTTTTAAGGGAGAATAATGCTTATCTGAATGATAATGTGGATTAAAAAGCAGCTCAAAAAAGGTCGTTTTACTGTCTCAGGAAGTTAAAGAAGGAGATTCCTCGCTTCGCTCGGAATGACATGGTAATTAGATGGTTAGTAGAGGGAAGAAGTGGCGGTTCGCAGATAAATACCTCTAAAATGCTAATTGGTGTTGCGAACCGCCACTTCTTCCCTCTTACCCAATCCAAAAAAGAGTAGTCATTCCGAATGAAGCGCAGCGTAATGAGGAATCTCCCCTGATTTATGGCTTTGCCAATCCTTTGTGTCCTTTGCGGTTAATTTTTATTCATAATGTCTATATTTGCATCAGATGATCAGATACATTTTTATAGTAATGCTTCTTGTCTTTTCTTCTGGTTTATATGCCCAGAAACAAGACATAATCCCTTTCAAGGCAAAACAGGATTCTATAATAAATACAAGAAATTCAAAAAAACTTAAAACAGATACTTTAAAAAAGCCAAGAATATTAAGGGAATGGACCCTTTCCTCCGATTATTCTGAAGAGGTAAATATCCCCATAGATACTGTATTCTCATTATCCAACAGGGTTAAAATAGCAGACAAATACTCTCCGGTTAATGCAACCCTTGGTAATTATGGCCTTCCATTTTATCAGCTCAGTTTTTTTGACAGGGTTACTGACCCTGAAAAGTTCCTTTATGCTTATTATTACCCTTTAATGCATCTCCCTTCCAATGCGGTTTTCATGAACACACAGGTTCCATTTACGGAACTTGACTGGAGTTTTGCAGGTCCGGTTGCAAATTCAGAACAAACTTTCAGAGTCAGACACTCACAGAACATTAACAGATTTATAAATTTCGGACTCATCTACGATATAGTCTTTAGTCTTGGGCAATATAATTACCAGCGGTCGGCTGACAAAACATTTACTTTTTATTCCTCATATACAGGAGAAAAATATAAAGTTTACTTTTCAGCAGGTATAAATAATCTGTTATCGTATGAAAACGGAGGTATAATAAAGATTTCAGATCTTAATCAATCAAACACTTTCGACGTGAATACACAACTGGGTGCCCTGGATAAAGCGAACAGCGATCTTAAAAACCGCAATATTCTGCTGGTGCAGAGATATACAATCGGCGGTAATCCTGTAGTTAAAAAGGACAGTACCTCACATAAACGATCAGGATTTTTTGGATTAAGCGGTACTTTTTCCCATATTTTTATGTTTGAAAATAATGCACGGACATACAAAGACGCTGATCCGACTTCCGGTTTTTATGAGAATATATTCATAACTAAAACTGTTACTTCTGATTCCGTTTACTCCAGAACCATTAAAAACACTGTGAGGTTTGATTTTTCAACTGATGAAACAAGGAAGTTCGCGCTTGGCGGCGGTGCTGGGATACGAAATGAAATCTCCAGGTATTATTTTATTGTTCCAACTCCCTTTCCTTTGTTTGCCGCCCCGTCTATATTGCACGAAAACAGCAATGTTTTAATCGGGAGATTGTTTAACAATATTGGAAATAAATTTGGTTGGCAGACAACAGGAGAATTGTATGCAACAGGTTATAGAGTCGGTGATTTCAACCTGAATGGTGAAATTTCAAAATCATTTGACTGGAAAAAGGGAAGAGCTTCATGGTTGATTATGGGTTCAATGAAGAACACTCAACCTTCAATATGGTTCGACCGCTGGGGAGGTAACAATTTTGGATGGGATAAAAATCTAAAAAAGGAGTTCAGGATCGATCTGGGTACAATATTCAAATATCCTGCTAGGAAGACTGAACTAAAACTTAATTATGCTATAATTAAGAATTATGTTGATTTTGATACAACAGCCCATCCTTCACAGTATTCCGGAGGGCTTTCTGTCGCTTCTATTGCAGTAAAAAATGAGCTGAGAGCCTGGAAATTTCATCTTGCATCTGATGTAATTATTCAGAAAACCAGCAATTCAGAAATACTTGACCTGCCTTTGGTTACAGTTCGTTCTGCAGGATATTTTGAACAACTCATAAGATTTTTAAAAACCGGAGGGAAGCTGAATTTGCAGCTGGGTGCTGATGTAACTTATAATACAGTATATCATCCATATGCCTATATGCCTGCAACAGGAAGGTTTTATCGTCAGGACAATGTGACTGCCGGTGATTATCCTTTTATTAATGTCTTTTTAAATCTTAAAATCAAACGAACGAGAATCTTTGTGATGTTTGATCATGTTAACTCCAAACTGATGGGTTACGACTATCTAATGGTTCCATCTTACCCAATGAATATCAGAATGTTACGATACGGTCTGGCATGGACATTTTATGATTAATAAAAAAGTTGTATCTTTGCAAACAATTATGAAAATAAATGTTTACCTAATACAACAACTTTGATAAGAAAATCAATACTCTTATTAGCGATAGTCATAGCAATTATTACATCCTGTTCGGATCATCACTCTTCTAAAAATCTAAATAAAAGCATTGTTTCCTGTGATCCTGATTCAATAAGGAAAAATGAAAAGTCATTTTCTGTTAATGGTTTTAATTCAGCGGTCTATTTTATTTTCAGGGGTGAGCCTATGGGGTTTACTTTTGATCTTTTGAAGTCATTCCCGGATGAGGAAAGCCATGAATTTACTTTCGGAAATTCGGAAAAAATTTCCAGGTATGACGATATGATAAGGAGATTCAGTGCCATCATTAATTGGGATTGGAGGTTACTTGCCTCGCTTATATATCAGGAATCGAATTTTGACCCGACTGTTGAATCCTACCGAGGTGCATTCGGGTTGATGCAGATCATGCCTTATACAGGAAAGAATTTTGGTATTGATATTACCTCCTCGCCCGAAAATAATCTAAAAGCAGGTATACGTTATATTATTTGGCTTCACTCAATATTCGATCCCAGGATATCAGATGAAAAGGAGAGGATAAGTTTTATACTTGCTGCATATAATGCTGGTCCGGGACACGTACTTGATGCCATGAAACTTGCTGAGAAAAACGGTATGAATCCTTATAAATGGGATGGAAGTGTTGCCACCTGGCTTCTGAAAAAATCCGAACGTCAATTCTATAATGATAATGTTGTAAAAAACGGATATTTCAGGGGAACCGAGTCTGTGCATTTCGTAAGTCAGGTTCTTGAGAGATTTGAACATTACAAGAGTATCATTCCCGAAGAAAAAAACCGCCCCTTCTGATAATGATAAGTAATTCATATAGAATCATTGCTGTTGCTCCCCATATCGTGTTGTTTTCATAATCAAAATATTTAACCTCAAGAACTTCGCCTCTTATCTCTAAAGGTTTAATCTTGACGATTGACGGTTCAAGGAGTCTTCCCAGATCGGCATCAATAAGAAACAATACCTCTTCAGGTTTATGCCTGAAAGGCGGCTTCTCATTGGCCCAGCCTACAACTGGTGTAACTATCATATTACTTACCGGAATAAATAATGGGGTAAGCGTACCGATAATATTTACCGCTGTCGGATCTACACCGGTCTCTTCATAGGTTTCGCGAAGAGCTGTTTGAATTACATTCTCATCTTCAGGTTCTTTCTTTCCCCCCGGGAAGCTGATTTGACCACCATGAACGCCATTATAATCAGGACGTTGAATGAACACTGTATAAATTGATTCATTATATGGATAAAGAAGTATAAGTACGGCAGCTGTCTGTGCATCTTTCCCGGGTGACCTTGGAAAATTTTTCAGCAAGCGATCCGAAGAAGACATCTGCCATTGAATGTCAGTCCCCGGCAGACCTTTTAGGATTTCATGTTGTAATCTGGTTGAGAAATCATTCATGTATTTTACCCCCCAACCCCCCAATTGGGGGGCTTTAGTACATTTCTTTCAACAGCTTTTTACAAATAGTTTTTATCTCCTCAACTGTAGAATCAATTTGCTCAATAATTTGTTCATTTGTAAACCGGATAACTGCAATTCCAAAGTCATTTAATATTTCACTTCTTCCGATATCATGGGATTGATATTCAGGAAGTTCATGAATACTTCCATCAACTTCAATAATCAATTTAATTTTAGGGCAGTAAAAGTCAGCTATAAATCTATTTATCGGATGTTGTCTTCTGAATTGAAGTCCTATTATTTGGTTATTATTAAGTCGGGACCATAACAGTTTTTCCGCTTCAATCTGAATTTTCCTTAATTTTTTGGCTAGCTTAAAAATTTCAGGTTTAGCTCCAAAATACATTGGATATTCAACACTAATACCTCTCACTGATTTATCTTCTTTTAATGATTGCATTAAAAATAGGAATAATATTTTGAACAGTGTAAAGTAAGAGATGTTAAATTCCCAAAATTAAGCCCCCAACCAGTAATTGGGGGCTTAAAGGAAATATAATACTTAAACGAATTTTAAGTCCCCCATTTGGGGGATTTAGGGGGTGGATTTTTCTTTATAGAACAGCATTTCTTTCGGAATCGGTAACGGCTGAAGTTTTTTCTTTCCTGTTACTGATCCAAGTGTAACTGATTGTTCCCCTGTTCTCTCAAAATAGTCAATCCTTATAGGGTAATATCCGGGGTTAAGAGGCACCAGTTTTACAACAGGATTATCAGCCGAATGCAAACCGTCATTATCAAAAAGAAGCGTGTTGTTTAAATATGTTTTGCTGCCATCATCAGATACTACCCAGAGATAATAAAGGTCTTTCTTAGTAATATGAAGATATCCTTCAAATTGTACACCAAAACTATCCTGTTTCAAGGCAAAACTCAGATCAAGTTTATCGGTGGTACCTGTCTTTTTCGGTGTAAGTTTTGAAAAATCCGGAACTGAATCCCAAACTCCTTCATAATAGGAATATTTAAGCCCCGGCTTAAGATTGTCTGCAGATTGCTGTCCACTCATATATTCTCCTTCTGAGAAGATGCAGGTTACAGCTGGAATATTTTTATAATTTGATGCTACACTTTTCACTTTTAAAGTACAAGGTTTCTTTATTTCAATTTTCTGTTTACAAAGAGGAGAATTAATTGTAGGTTCAGTACCATCAGTTGTATAATGGAGATTAGGATTAATATTTTGTACAAATGCATATGTAGTAGCACCTTTAGGCAGAATCCCAGCCATTGGGAAGACTAAAAAATTGGCTCCGCTGTCGAAAATATAACGTAAACCATCATAAACACTTTTGAATGGAACGGACCCATGATCTTCATTGGGATAAGCTACTACTTTCCACTTCAATCCTGTCGGAGCAGAGGTTTTTAGTAGTTTTTCCATCGATGTGATACCCATACCTTTCATTCCCTCTCCCTCACGTCCTGAAATGAAAATTGGCTTATTCCAGTTTTTATTTTTCTGAAATTCAATCTGTGCACTTTTCACCTGCATCTCCTTCTTATACCAGAAACTTGGATCTATTGCTATATAGGCATCAAAAAGATCAGGATCATTTAAGAGTGCTTGCATAACAAATACCCCTCCATAAGAATGACCTATCAATACACTAAAAGGTTCAGTCTTAAAGTTTTTATTAATGTATGGGATAAGCTCTTTTTTAAAAAACTGTACAAAATTATCTGCACCACCACCTGTGGTTGCGGCCTGACTTGAATCGGGAAGAAAATCATGATTTCTGTCGATATTGAACACTCCGACTACGATTGCTTTCGGCATTTTGTTATTCACAAACAAAAACCTTGCTGTGGGCACAAGATGTTGATCGCGTCCGTCAGCGTCGAGAACATAAAGAACAGGAAACTTTGCGTCTTTTGCTTCATATCCTTCTGGCAAAAAGATACTTATCTTACGGTTTTGTTTCAATACATCAGATTGAAGAGAATCTTTTTTTACTGTATATCCATCCTGAGATGAGACTTTTAGCGTAAAGCATAAAAGCAGGGTTAAGAGAATAATTTTGGTTTTCATAAGGCAGGTAATAAGATTTAAGTATAATTATATCTGTAAGGGATTGATTAAAAAAGGTTAGGTTTATATTATTTAAGATAAAGACGGTCATTTTGATTTCTTGTTGCATTAATAATCCTGAATCCCATATTTTTTAACCCCCCAAGCCCCCATATGGGGGGCTATCACGTTTATAAAGTCCCCCAAATGGGAGAATCAGGGTGTTTATTATTCGTATCGGAGAGCTTCGACCGGATTCCTTGTAGCCGCTCGCAAGCTTTGCCAACTAACAGTTAGCATTGCAATACAAAGAGCAGAAAAACCAGCCAATGCAAATATCCACAAGCTAAGGTCAGTTTTATAAGCAAAGTTCTGAAGCCATTTATCCACCACAAGCCATGCAACAGGCACTGCAATCAAAAAAGCTATTGCCATCCATTTGACAAATTCTTTGGCAAGCATAAGCATTATTTCTGCTACCCTTGCACCGTTTATTTTTCGTAACCCTATCTCTTTTCGTTTCTGGTTAAGATAAAATACTATCAATCCATATAAACCCAGACATGCAATTATTATTGAAAGTATGGTAAGTGAAGTATGAAACTTGCCAAACCGTGTCTCTGAATGATATTGTTTAAAGAAGAAATTTTGAGCATAGAAAAAGTCCATCGGGTCTGAAGGGAAGTGACTCAACCAGATTGTCTTCATCTTGTTAAGGGCCCTGCTTGTCTCATTGGTTGTTAATCTTATAGAATAGTATCCGAATTCAAATGGATGGCCATTGTTATAAATCATCGGGTAGATAGGTTTTTGAAGTCCTTCATTGTGAAAATCGGCCAGCACTCCGATAACCTCAATCGGAATGGTATCGTTGTTGGCACGATAAATGAACTTGCCGATTGCTTCCTCGGGACTTCCAAACTGGAGCTCTTTTATGCTGCTCTCATTCAGTAATACTCTGCGGCGGTTATCAGATGGTAATGATGAAAAGTTACGGCCTGCAATGAGTTTTAATCCAAAAGTTTCTATAAGACCGTCATCTCCCGTATTCTCGAAGAACGTGGAGTTAGGATGAACACCTGCATCAGGCCTGACGTATTCGACATTTCCATATCTGGGTGACTCCCCGGGTGTGAAACTATTTGCAGTTACTGATTTGAATTCAGGTTCGTTGAGAAGCTCACGTCTGAAGGAGAGATATTTTGTTCTCCTTGTTGTGTCGGAGTTCAGCGATGCAGGAGCGTTTAATGTAATTACATTATTTAAATCGAGTCCTAAGGCAGCCTTCTTCATGAATAATATCTGCTTGTAAACCATCATAGTTATACTTAAGAAGATAATTGAGAGAGCCATCTGCAAAATAACCATTCCCTTCTGGAAACTTCTGTTCTGTTTGACTACTTTTTTACCGCTGAAGGGATTAAGTCCAATAAGGGTCAGTGTATTATAAATGCTGGAGAAAATTATTCCAATAAATGCAATTCCGATTAAAGACCAGATAACATACTTTGTAGGAAATACTGCCTGGGATAAAGGGATTTCAAAGAATCGTGCAAAAGAATTCAGCAAAAGTCGGTAAAATATCAGCGATAGAATAATAGCTGCTAGATTCAGTATAACAGTCTCGAAAAATGACTGTACCCAGATATGAAATTTTGAAGCTCCTATCAGTTTTCTCATCCCGATCTCATCAGCTCTTTTTGAGGCCAGGGCAGTTGAGAGGCTCACATAATTTATCCAGGCAATCAATATGGTCAGTAAAGCTATAATGAAAAGAAAAAGGAGGGATTTCCGGTTTGTCTGGGAACCCATTTCACCCTCAAGTTCTCGGATATAGTGGAGATCTGAAACCGGCTGAAGAAATATTGTTGCTTTACGTTCACTAACCCTGCGTCTTGTATTTGTATTAACAAGTTTTGAGAGGGTTTCTTCAATACTTTTAATTTTAACACCGGGTTTGAGCTTAATATAATTCCAGAATCCGCCGGAATTCCAGTCTGGGCTTCTGCTTATCCATCCATACTTTTCCCAGGTCTTAACTGAAATGAAATAATCGGCTGTAAAGTGGGTATTCGATGGAAGATCTTCATAAACACCCGTAATTTCGACAGGCATTCCTTCGTTGACCTTCATTATTTTGCCGATCGGGTCCTGCTTACCGAACACAGGGGCTACCTTTGATTCAGCAATGATACCGGTCAGGGGACGGGTAAAATCTATCGTCCCTTTTGTGAGGTGGAAAGGGAAAACTTTTTCAAATCCTTCATCTACCCAAAGTACACTCTGCTGAGCAAGTTGAGCCTCCTCGAACCGGATAAGGCAACTCTCGAAATAGGCGTCTCCGTTTGCCTCAATTCCGGGGACATCTTTTTTGCAGGCGAAGTATAAAGCACGGGAGGTTTTTGCACCATGGTAAAAAAGTTCCTCACCTGTTTTGATATCTGAGTTTACACGATAAATTGATTTCGATTCAGGGAAGAATGAATCAAATGAGACCTCGTAGATGAGGTAATGCATAATAAACAAAAATGCAGTTAGTCCCATTGTCAGACCACAGACATTGATTATACTTACACCTCTGTTTTTCAGCAATGTTCTTATGGCTGAAACAAAATGAATTCTGAACATGAAGCAGGTTTGATATTATTATTCGTACCGGAGAGCCTCTGCAGGATTTCTGGTTGCAGCCCTCCAGCTTTGTAAATTTACAGTTAATAATGCTATTCCAAAAACAATAGTTCCTGCTAGTGCAAAAATCCACCAGCTAATTTCAGTTTTGTACGCATAATTCTGCAACCATTTGTTCATAGAATACCATGAAACCGGAACGGCAAGCAAAAGTGCTATAAGTATCCATCTGATGATATCTCTGTTCAGAATAACAAGTATATCAGGAACGCTGGCTCCATTAATCCGGCGGATACCAATTTCTTTAAAACGCGATCGTGTCTTTTGAAATGAAATTGTGAATAGTCCTATCATTGAAAGGAACAGGCTTATAATTGAACATGATATAATTAATTTAATATAGTTTTTATTTTCCCTGTGGAACCATTCATAACGATCCCCTACAGATTCAGTATTTAAGGGAAAGTCGGGAATTAACTCATGCCAGATCTGAGCTATAACATTTCTGGCCTGAATAGTCTGTTTTTCTGATGGTTTTACCAAAAGATGAGCTCCTTTATTGCTATATGAAATAAATGATGGTTCTACATATGACTTTAGACTGAAATAGTTAAAATCCTTCACAATACCAACAATTGTCACATCCTCCATCCCGGGAACAGGTTTGCCCACTAAATCTTGTTCCGGGAAAAGCTTTGCCAGAGACTGATTAATAAGACATTTCTTGCCGATGACTGATTCTGTTTCTGAAAAATCGTTCCCTTCAATTAACTGAATACCCAAAACTTTTAGATAATTTTCATCACCACTGAAGCCGGCAAGAGAATATTGTTTTTCAACACCGTTTTGCTGATACTTAAGCGATACCAGAAAATGCTCGAGTAGAGGAGAAGCTCCAACAACTGAGATGGAATTAATAGAATTATTTTTAAGTAACTCCTCTTTGAAGACAGATGCTTTATCAGCGTATTGCGATGGAATTTTGACTTCAATAACCGTTTTATCAAGACCAATAGGCTTGTTTGTTATAAATTTCATTTGTTTTATAATAATTATTGAACAGATTATCAGAGCTATTGAACCCGAAATCTGAATGATATTCATAACCGGTATCTGAACAATTCTAACCTTTGCTGGGGGATCCTCTTTTATAAAGTCATTATTTGTTTCGGTGTAAATCAGGTAGGTAACGAAAAGGAATGTTATAAGTAGCAGAAATACTATAACAGACAAAAGGAGAACTATTTGCAAGGGTTGAAAAATAAATTTAGCCCCAATTTTGCTTCCGGTTAATTTGTTGAAGAATGGAATAAGCTCAAACATTAAATAGATGCCTGCCAGAAAGGAGAATCCGATAAGAATCGAATTTTCAAACAAAAAGCGAAGTATAATCCCCGATCTGGAGCCACCATTTATCAGTCTGATTTTAAAATCCTTCATCTTTATCAGGAATTTATTTGCCAGAATCCCCAGGTAATTAAATGTTGCAATAGCGAGTATCAGAATTCCTATCACAAGGGCAATCCAGATGTCTGTAATATTTCTGTTGATTTCAACTGAAGAACCACGTGACGTATCGAAATATGCTTTTTTGAGAGGCTCAAGAAAATAGGGTACCGGCGTACCTGTATTGATTACGGGAATAGATGCTTTCTTTTCCAGAAAGAGTTTCTCTAACTCAGCCTGGTTCGTCTGTTTAGAGAGCCGGAGATAACATCTGCTGTCTGTTTCTCCGATGAGACGAACCATATCAAATACAAGCTGGGAATTTTGTAAAGGTTTTTTGAATACTCCTGATACAACCATCCTGTCAGTTTTGTCACTGTTTACTATTTCAATAATCTTACCCAAAGGATCTTCATTCCCAAAATATTTTTTTGCCAGTATATCCGAAATTACAATGTTGTTTTTTGTCTCTAAAGCAGAAGCAGGATTTTTGGTCAGCAATTGATATGAGAAAAAGCTGAAAAAATTAGCTGATACTTTTATAATAGGAGGTTGGTCATAGAAATTTTCATTATTAATTACGATTCTCTGTGATCCGGAATTTGTTATACGGCAAAAATCTTCGACCTGGGGGAAATTGGCTTTCATATATTCTGCAGAACCAAATTTGCAGTAATAAATTTTCTTTCCCGGAAACCAAGGATCATCACACTTTAAAGCATATATCTGATCTTTATTTTTATGAAAGTCGTCTGTTCCTAGCTCCCGAAAAATGAATGTAAGAATCAGACTAAAGCTCGATATTCCGACTGCCAGGCTGATTATTACAACTGCTGTGTTCAACCGGTCTCTTAGAATGCTTCTAAATATTTGATTAATCATTTTTTCAGTATTATATTTTCCCTATTGACTTCATTACTCGTATCGGAGAGTATCTACCGGGTTCCTTGTTGCAGCCCTCCAGCTTAGCCAGCTAACTGTTAGTAAAGCTATTCCCAACACAAGTAATCCGGCCAGGGCAAATATCCACCAGCTTAATTCAGTCTTGTATGCAAAATTTTCGAGCCATTTGTGCATGGCTAACCAAGCAATGGGAGTTGCAATGATGAATGCAAGAACGATCCAACGAACAAAGCTTTTATTCAGAATTGTTAGTATTTCGGTTATTGTAGCACCATTAATCTTTCGAATACCAATTTCCTTCACACGGCGCTGCATGCTAAAAGCTGCCATGGCAAAGATCCCGAGTGAGGATAGAATTATTGAGATAAGTGCAAATAGAGATAGCGCATGGGTCTGGGCATACTCTCCTGCATATACTTTTCGATAACTGTCGGTTATGTATCCGTATTGAAAGGGGAATTCAGGATTTATTTTTTGCCATGTTGAAGCAATAGTGTTTATTGCTTCACCTCTTTGGACAGGATTGATGCTTATTATGAAGCAATAGTTGAACATCTTCCGGGGAGCAATAGCCAGTGGTTTTTCCGGGCTATGCAGGTCAGTATAATGAAAATCAGGGACCACTCCTGCAATTTCACCTTCCGGGAAAAGGTCAGGTAAAAAGAAATTAAGTCTGAAACGCTTTCCGATAGCATCCTCCGGTTTATTTATTCCAAGTAGTTTGAGTGCACTTTGATTAAGAATATATTTTTCGCGGTAATTCCCAACTTTCCTTTCCAGATCTGCCAACTTTTGTTTGTCGGCATTTGAGCTTTTCCGGAGATTGCTCAAATCTATTGCGTCAGATTCCCACTGCTGCGACGGAGTAGACCCCAGCTCAGTAGTTCCGGCAAGCGGATGGATTCCCAGTAATTTAAAAAAATTGGAATCGGTCGTGAAGATATTTATTGATTGTCCTGGCTTTTTCCCGACACCTTCCATCTCGAAAGCTACCGCGTCTAAAATATCACCACCAGGTTCTTCCATTGCTGCCGTTACATTGGTTATCGAAGAATTCTTAAGCAATTCAGTTTTAAACAGATCATATCGTTGTACCGATTGCCACGGATTGTCGGCAATTACTAACATGTTTGCATTTTGAGAGGCAGGATGTTTGCTATTTATAAAATCAATTTGCCGGTTCAGGACCAGAATACTTGCTATTGCCAATATAGCCAGTGTAAATTGCACAACGAGAGGGAAAGAATACATACTCTCTTGTTTATTTGTCATTTTAATGTCAGCTACGATTTTTGAAGAGTAGAGGGGAAGCACTGCCAGCAAAGTAATGGAAACAATAAAACCTAAGCATAGTATGGCAATTCCAAAGACCCTGCCCGACTGTAAGACAGATATTTTCAGAGATTCTCCCAACCAGTCAGCAATAAACAATCCTAATAAAATTGAAAAAACAGAAAGGAATAATGATTCGTTCATGATCTCGCATCCTATTATCCCTTTCGATGCTCCGGTTATTAATTTTATTTTTACCGATTTCATTCTGGCTATTAATTGTACGTGGCTCAGATTAAGGTAATTAATAAAGGCTATGAATAAAATCAGAACGGTACAACTCACAAGTAGAATAATTGAACGGACGTCGCCGTTCTTTTCCATTTCAACTGTTTTCTGGCTGAACAGATGAATATCGGTAAGCTTCTGAAGATACAAGATAGGAACAGAATCATTTGATTTATTTTCAGTTTCCCAATTATGTTGAATTGTACTTCTGAGAGCATCAACGTCTGCGCCTTTCTTTATTAATAAATATGTATAGGCCCATGTCGTACGGTCATTATCACTGGTAAAAGAAGTTAACAGTTCTGCATGAAAGTGAGAGTTTACAGGGAAATCTTCCATTACACCATCAATGGTATAAACCTTTGGATTAGGATCCTGCTGATGGAGGATGGTTATCTCTCTTCCTGCAACATCGATACTTCCAAAATATTTCAGCGCCAGGCTTCGGCATATAAATGCTCTTCCCGGTTGCGAAAAGGCATTTTCACGACTCCCCGACAATATTTTAAAATCAAAAATCTTAAAAAATGAACTATCAGTCGAATAAGCGTTTCTTGAGTAAAACTTTTGTTCCCCGATTTTGACAATTGCATTTCTAAAAGGCACAATTCGTACCATGTTTTCAATTGCCGGATAATTGGCCAACAATTTTTGACTATCTCCATATACCCTTGCCGGGTGAATAGATATTGCACCGCGATTTGTATCGGTTGTCATACGATAAATCCTGCCGGCCTTTGAATGGAATTTATCGTAACTCAGTTGTTGGCTGGTGTAGATAAAAATGATAATCATGCATGAAAATGCGGCGCTCAGTCCGACTGCATTGATTAAAAACCATTGCCAATTCTGTTTTAACATCCTGATAATCTTCATGTATATGACATTATATGTAACTATTAACTCAGCTCCACATTCTCCTTTTCTCCCTATCACGCATTCTCCCCTTCATTTCTCATGCCCTTTTTACCCCAACCCTCCAAGGAGGGCCTTATAATCTTCCTGTTTTTTAGTCCCGCTTTGCGGGAGATGGGGTTGGATCAATGTGAAAAAATAATTTGTCGGGGAAAATCTGCCGTTTTATTTTAGAAGATTCATATTCAAGTGTAAGACTAAACCCACCGGTTTCCTGGAAAAATTGTAATTCAATTTGATGCTTCCCTTTCTCTAAAAAGAGTCTTTTATTCTTTTCTATTGTTCCATGTAAACCGTCATTATCTATAATCAATGTATTGTCAATTAAGAGCTTACTACCATCGTCGGAACTTAGGTAGAAATTATATGCATCATCTTCATTGATGTCAATATAACCTGTACAACGCACAGCAAAGTTTATATCCCTGTTTCGAAAATCAAAACTTGCTTTATCGAGAATTCCGGTTTTAACCGGAATGCAATTTTTGAATTCAGGGATCATATTCCAGTTACCTTCGTAATAAGAATATATTAATCCTTTAGCCAGTTCAGGCAGTGCTTTTACTGCGTTGAACTTCTGCAAATATTCAATATTAAGTGAGTCATAATTTCCTGGAATGCCATGTCCGAAAAGCGAGAATGCTTTTATTGTTCCGGGTTGTTTGATTATAATAGGATTACTATATACAGGTGATGTTATGGTGGGCATAGAACCATCAAGCGTATAATGAGTTGTACGGCTAGTGTTTAAAGTCAGAGTTAAGGAATCTCCGGGATTTATTATATAGCCCGAAACAGCAAAATTTATTTTATCAGGTTTCCAATCGGCAAAGATAAATTTCATGCCATTAAAAGTTGCTTTATACGCGGTTGTTTCATGAATTTCATCCGGGTATTCTTCGAATTTCCACTTAAAATCTTTAGGCGCTTTATCTGCAAATACCTTAGCAAGTGCATTTACTCCCATTCCCAAGCCTTCGTTTGCAACATTTATATAAAAATAGGTTTTCAAATCATTTCGTTCAGAAAATAGCTTCTCCATGCTCTTAATATAGTATCCGTTTTCCCACCATATGCTAGGACTATATGCCAGATAAGCATCAAAATATTCGGGGTCATCAAAAAAAGCATGTGCTGTAAATATTCCGCCGAAAGAGCTACCGGAAATTATGCGATATGGGTAAGTTCTATAATTCTTTTCAATAAACGGGATGAGTTCTTTTTTCAAGAAACTTAAAAATTTATTAGCGCCTCCTCCCAACTTACCATAAGGGTCCTTACTTGCTGCAAGATCCCGCGAACGATTTTCCAAAGTTTGTACTGCAACAATGATCATTTTAGGAATAATACCATTACCTGAAAGATTTCCGACTGCCTGAGTTGTGTGTGTAAAATGCCATTGCCCGTCAGGCATGTACAGAACCGGATATTTTTTCATTGTTGAACTGTAATCATCCGGTAGCGATACCATAACGATGCGGTCCTCATTGAGAATATCTGAGTGGAATTTAATTGAATATCCTACACTAACGGGTTCGGTTTTAAACTTGTCTATAGAAGGAATGGTCCCACTGAGCTGTTGACTATAACTTTCACGAGATGAAAATGCCAATAAAAAAATTAGTGTAATTAAGGTTGTGTGTTTCATAACTTGTCCTCCTTGATTCTGATAAATATTTAATTAGAATTTTATTATTACTCTGCAAGTCTTGGTATTCTTGAAATTATGGTAATTATTTAATCAACTTAATCATAGTTCAGACATTTTACTCATACCTCAAACTCTCCACCGGATTCCTGGTGGAAACTTTCCAGCTTTGCCAGAAAACCACCCCCCAACCCCCCATATGGGGGGCTTTAATATCTTGTAAGTCCCCCAATTGGGGGATTTAGGGGGTAGATCACTCATACCTAAGTGCTTCCACCGGATTCCTCGTAGCCGACCGCCAGCTTTGCCAGCTCACAGTTAACAGTGCGATTCCCAGGGCCAATAAGCCGGCCAGGACAAAAATCCACCAGCTAAGGGTGGTTTTGTAGGCAAAGCTTTCAAGCCATCTGTTCATAGCGTAGTATGCAACGGGCGTGGCAATCACAAAGGCAATGACAACCCATTTCACAAAGTCTTTGTTGAGCATTGTCAATACTTCAGAAACTTTGGCTCCATTCACTTTTCGGATGCCAATTTCCTTTGTTCTTCGTTTGGTGGTAAAAATAGCCAGGCTTAACAAGCCCATACAGGAAATTATCAAAGCCAGCAATGCCGAAGTTGTGAGGATATATTTAAAATTCAGATCATTTTGGTATTGTAACGCAAATTCCTTATTTGAGAAGAAGTAAATGAACTCATCCCTTGGATAGAGTTTTTTCCAGATTTTTTCAATTTCTCTCATTGTTTCCAAAATATTGAGGGTGTTTAATTTAAAAGAATAATAACCCACAGACATTTCCCATTGCAAATTCTGAAAATATATGGACGGTTTAACCAGTTGATGAAGCGATATGTGATGATAATTTTCAATAACACCTTTTACCTTAAAAGTATTCTGGCCAATCCTGAAAACTGACCCGATAGCATCTTCAGGTTTTTTATAGCCCATTGCTTCCGAGGCACACTGATTAACTATTACCTCATCTGAAGTCCAGTTGGTTTTTTCGTTTATATTATTACCTGCAAGGATTGAAATACCGTACGTTTTTAAAAAAGAATCGTCGATGCTGATCTCATTGAACGGTGAACTAAAAGGTTCGGCTGAATTTCCCGCAAATACGTTGTCCTGAATCCGGCGAATTTCTTTCCCGGGGACTGATGAACTCACACTGAATGAATTTACCCCCGACAGTGTAAGTACTTCATTTTTAAAAGTTAAAAGTTTCGGTGGGATTTCCGGACTATTGGTCATGCTCATTGGTGTATAACTAAACAAGGTTTGCTGGCCTGAGAATCCTAGTTTTTCCTTCATTACAAATTCCATTTGTTTGAATATCCCAATCGTACATATAATCAGGATAATGCTGATGGTAAATTGCATTACTACCAGAGCTTTCCGACCTGACCAGTGCTGGTTAAGAGCTACTGACTGACCTTTCAGCGATAAAAAGATAGGCGTACTGAAAACCAGGAGGTAAGGAATAAGGGTAGAAATGAGGGCTCCCAGTCCCGCGATGGAAAACATGACCAGGAAAATGAAGCAGGAAATTGTTTGCAGGGGCAACTGTAAGGGGATAAAAACTGCGGCAATTTGTGCTGAAATTAGCAAAGCAAGGCTGTATAGAAACAAATTTTTGAACAATAGTGAAGTAAAGACAGATATTTTGCTCGAACCGTTCAATATCCGAATAGAATAACTTTTGCGTTCTTCGATTGCTGAAATGGTACTTAAATTCAAATAATTAACAATACATACTACCAATATGACAATGGCGATTATTATCAGAAAGTTCATCTGGGTTGTACTTCCGTTCGTGTTGAGTTCGTCATTGAGGTTCGAATGCAAATGGATGGATTCAATTGGTTGAAAAATAAATTTTATGTTACTTTTTTCCAGGTCCGGTGGTAACCCTATTTTTTTTATTGCCGGAAGTGTTGCTGATTTGACAATCGCTATGTCGACTTTTGGTTCAAGTCTTATGTAGCAGTGTGGCCTGAATTGAGTTGGGGAACTCCACCTCGAACGGGAATAGGGCGAAGCTTTTTGATATGTGAAGCTTGGATTTTCAATGAGTGTCTGAGTTCTGTTATCGAAATTTCTCATGTAATAATACAGCGACTGGTAACTTCCCAAAACATCAACCTTTAAATGACTATTGACAGGGACATCCTCAAAAACAGATTTAACCAGAAACTTCCATCCTTCGTTTAAAGTAATCTCCTTGTTCAGCGGATCTTCATTCCCGAATAGTTTCCTTGCAAAAGATTCTGATATGGCAATTCCGTGAATATCACCAAACAACTGGTTTGATTCCCTGTAAAGAATCTTACGCTCGAAGACACTGAAAAATGTTGTATCGCTCCAAAACCAGTCCACATTTTGAGTTACTTTATCATGGTCGTACACCGTTATTACATCACGCCCGAGGTTGCACTGTGACATAATACCAGGGATTTCGGCTTTAAGTAATTCCGATGATCCTTCAAAGTTTCTGGCCGACCGGTACACCCTTCCGTCTTCGTAAGATAAATCGAGTCCAAGTCGGTAAATCGATTGGGAATTCTTCCAGAAAGTGTCGTAGGAATACTCATACTTAATTTTTACTAAAAGGAAAATAACAATGGTAAAACCTATCACCAAACCCCCAAGTTGAATGGCAGTAAGTAGTTTATTATTTCTCAGGCTTTTGATCAGGATTTTTAGGGTGAAATTGTTCATGTATGGTAGTTTTTATATTTGTTATTTTCGAGTGTTTCCACCTTTTAAATATATAGATATTCCTTATAGATCCACTATTTAAAGCCCCCCTTGGGGTCCCGATAGCTAAATGGATGGGGGTGGACTACTCATATCTTAGAGCCTCCACCGGGTTTCTTGTAGCTGCCCGCCAGCTTTGCCAGCTAACTGTTAATAAGGCGATTCCAAATGCTATTATTCCTGCAAGTAAAAACAGCCATAAGTTAAGCTCAGTTCTGTATGCAAAACTCTGCAGCCATTTATGCATTGCATACCATATAACAGGTACTGCAACAGCATAAGATAAAGTTACCAGAATTATAAACTCCCGGTTAAGTAAGTATAGTATCTGAGATACTTTGGCTCCGTTTAATTTGCGTATCCCGATCTCTTTTGTTCTGGAGACAGTTGCTGACATAACAAGAGCAAAAAGTGAGAGACATGTGATTAAAACTGCCATCAGACTGAATAATATGAAGCATTTAAAAAGCAGAATATGAGAGTTGTACTGTGAATTAAAGAAGTCATCGAGGAAATAATATTCAAAATACTGATCCTTGAAATAATTTTTAAATTCAGATGTTACTTTGTCAACAGCTCCTTTGATATCTGTGTTTTTGATCCGGATAAAGATGAAGTAACCTACCTGGTCGCAGTTGAAGATGGTCGGTTTAATCTCCTGATCGAGTGAATTTTGAAAATAACCGTCAATAATCCCGACAATCTCACCCATTTCCTCTTTCAGGTCGGAATCCCATAGAGTTTGCCCGATAACATCATTTATGTTGTTTTCTCCAAATGCCATGGCTGCTTCTTTATTCAGAATCACATGTTTAGGGCCTCCCATCCAGTTTGTTTCATCGCTGAAAAATTTTCTGCCTGCCAGCAGTCTTACATTGAAAAAATCAAAGAAATTTGGTGACACATCTGTCTGGAAAAACTGGTACCCCAGCTTTTCTTTTCCTTTGAGTGTTATTCCACCCTTCACCCAACCGTTCTTCTCTCCTGGCAAAATTGTAGAAAAGGTTATTTCAGTGATCCCCGGGTACTTAAGCAGTGCCTCCCGGAAAGATTTCTGGGTATTGTTGAATTCCCTGGATGTAGGTCGTTTTACCACCAGTGTCTGATCGATATTCATTGTGAATGCATCTTTTTGCATATATCTGATCTGTCTCATAGCCCCGATAGTACATCCGATCAGGACAATAGCAATAATAAATTGACCTGCCAGAAGAATGTTTCTGGATTGTTTCTTTCCGGTAATCTTAAAATCGCCTCTGATAAATGTGACAGGTGTTACATTATAAATTTTCAATCCAAGCAAAAGACCCGCAATCAGGCTTAGCATAAGAAGAAAAAATGAAGGGATCAACCATGTTCTCAAACTTAGCATAGAGTTCATTGAGAATTCAAGACCCAGAAGATTTTTGAAGAAGGGAAAAAGAAGAAAAAGTATTAAGAAGGCAAGTATAAGGCTTATAATCCCAGTCAGTAATGCTTCGGTTATAAATTCGGATATTATATCTTTCCCGGATGCCCCGTTTATTATTCGGACCCCAATAGCGTTTATTCTTTTTCCTGTGACTGATAAATAGAGGTTAAAATAGTTAAATCCCGCACTGAGAAGTATCAAAAGGGCAATTACCAGCAGAATTGAAAGATATTTACTGTTCCCATTAGCTTCAAACTCAAAACGGTAATTGGAATGCATATGGATATCTGTTATTGGCTGGAGATGAAACTCAATTGGGAAATCTATTTTCACGTCCCTCGAAGAAAAGTTTTCTTTTGCAAGGGTGGTAATTTCTTCAGAGATCTTTACGTGATCGCTGCCTTTTTTTAACTTAAAATAGGTATTGGTATTGTTGCAACTGTAACAGTAGGACGCGTTAAGGACGGTTGACAATGAAATGACAAGATCAAATTTCAGATGTGAATTTTGCGGTACATCTTCAATAACACCCTGGACAGTCAGAGGCTTTTTTCCCGGATTAACGGCAAAGATTATTTTCCCTACGGCATTTTCATTGCCGAAATATTTTTTCGCAGTGGATTCTGTTATTATTACATCATCAGGGTGCCTCAGAAAACCTGCTTTATTGCCTGAAAGGACTTTATGGGAGAACACATCAAAGAAAGAGCTGTCGGCAAAAAGTGTTCTTTCCTCTTTAAAAATCTGCTCACCGGCCAGAATAAATGAAGCATCTTTTTTAACACGGCAGAAATTCTCTATCTCGGGTATCTTTGCAGCAGCAATCTGTCCGATATAATAGTTGTTACCCACACTCTTATCGAGTCCGGTCTGGTAATATCTGTAAAATACAAGACGCTGAATATGATCGGCACAATTGAAAAATTTATCATAACTTTTTTCAAAGCTGATATACTGAAAGATAAGCAGAACTGCCATCATCCCGATAGCTAGTCCCAGGATATTTATGCTGCTGACTCCTTTATTTTTCAGGATATTCCTGAAGGATAGCCGGATATATTTGTGTATCATCGTCAAATTATCTGATTTTCAAATTGTCATTCATCTATTATTATCTCCACATCTCCCATTCACCCTTTCTCCCCCTCACGACTGACACCTCACACCTCACACCTCACTACTCATATCTGAGAGCCTCTACAGGGTTCCTCGTAGCCGCTCTCCAGCTCTGCCAACTCACAGTAAGTGATGCTATTACCAAAGCGATTATTCCTGATACTACAAATATCCACCAGCTTAGCTCTGTTTTGTATGCAAAATTCTGTAACCATTTGTACATTGCATAAAAGGCAATCGGACATGCGATTACAAAGGCTATAGCTACCCAATAGATAAAGTTCTTGTTTAAAAGGACCATCACCTCAGATATTGTAGCTCCATTTACTTTTCGCAAACCTATTTCTTTGGTCCTGTTCTCGTTCATACTGAGAGACAAACCTAAAATTCCGAGAATGCATAAAAAAACTGTTATTGAAGCAAACAGGAAAAAGAGATTGAGTGCTTTATAGTCCGATTTATAATAACCAGCTATTCTGTCGCCGAGAAATGTATAATGAAATTCCTGATCGGGAAAGACATTTTTCCATATTTCATTTATTTTGTCAATCTCACCCGGGCGGACTTTTATATTATTATTACCAGAAGCCCCTGAAGACAAAAGCTTAATATTCACAATACCGAAGCCTCCGGGATTATTAAAAAATACGCATGGTCTGATTTTATCCCTTAATGAACCTGAGTGAAAGTCGCCGACAACACCTTTTATATTTAAACTCATTCCACCAGGGCCCTTAATTATGGCGCCAATAGCTTCATCAGCATTTTTGAAACCGATTTCCTGTAGAAATTCACTGTTTAAAATAATTGCAGCGGATGTATCCTTCGAAGAAAAATTTTGTCCGGCTATAAGAGTGAATGAATATAAATTGAGATAAGAGGTGTCGACAAATTTAATCTCAGCATCGATTCTTTTTTCCTGATTATTAATGAACGAACTAAAAGAAGTCCATTGATGTGATTCGGCAGGCACAACGGAACTAAAACTTACACCCTTTATTCCCGGATCGGATAATAGTTCGGCTGATAAAGATATCAGCTTTAATTTTGGATTCTCAGGCAGTTCAGCATAAATAATATTATCAGTTTTATATCCAAGTTCCTTATGATTGATAAAGTATATTTGTTTGACAATAAAAAGTGTTGCAATAATCACTGCTTGTGCAACGACAAACTGAAGAATTACACTTGTTTTTCCAAAGGTGTTACCTCTTCCGGAATAGCCGCTATCGCTTCCTTTCAGAAGATGGGACAACGACTTTAAATTCAGATTTAATATAGAAAAAATTATTGAAAGAATGCTTCCAGCAAACAGAAGTCCAAAAACAAGCATAAAGAAGGATAAATTAATCTCAGGAAAATATCCCTGAGGAATGTCGACGAAAGAGTAGAAATTTTTAATAACAGGTAAAGTCAATTGAAGGCTGATTAGCATAGCGACAAAATTAACCAGGAGTGATTCGGTAAGAAACTGAAAAAATACAGAAACAGGCTTACTGCCCATGATTAACCTTAAAGCAATCTGTTTTCTCTGTCTAATGGTTTCGGCCAGAAAAAAGTTACTGTAGTTAAATGATGCAATAAGAAAAATGAATGTGCCTATAAGTGTCAGTGCCAGAAGCAGCCCAGCGCTGACAGTTCGATTATTATAATTTCCATATTGACTCTCTTTATGTACCCGGGAAAGAGGCTGTAATATGAATTGCCGACCTTCAAGACGTTCAGTTCCTGCATTTGAGGAATAAATTTCCTTGAATTTTTTTTCTGCTGTAACTAAATCGCTCCTGTTATTCAAGACTACATAGCATTGAAAGTTGTCCGATAAGCTACCCCAGTCTGTGGAGAACCCCGGATTTAGTTTTTCTGAAAAAGTTCTTAATGATAGCAAAACTTTAAAAGGGAGATCAGTATTTTCAGGAAGATCCTGAATGACCCCTTCTATTGTGAATTTTGTTCCGATAATGATAAGGTCGCGACCAATAGGATCTTCACCAGCAAAGAGTTTTTGAGCTGTTTTCTCGGTAATAACTGCAGTAAATGGTTTATCCAGAACCTGTTTTCCTTCGCCTCTTTTCCATTTCAGACCGGTTTTTCCGAAATCAAAAACATTAAAAAAGGAAGGCTCAGTCATAACAACTCCATCATCAAGTGTGAATGACTTTTCTGCTGTGCTGTTCTTGGTCGGGATGTTGATTTTCTGGCCATACAGGTAAAACATAGCAACTACATCATGTAATTCGGGAACTGATTTTTTGAATGCTTCGGGAAGCGGGAAGTGAACACCTGTACGGTATTCCAGCCCTCCGTTTGCATATTCCAGACCCGATGTAACCCTTACGACCCTGTAGGTGTTTTTGCTTTGCGTATGATAATTGTCGAAACTTAATTCATAGTTTACTTTAGTATATAAAACCAGGCAACTTGTTAATCCTATCACCAGGCTCGCAAAAATCAAAAGATTTGATTTATAGTTTCGTGTAATCCTTCTGATTGCTATTTTAAAATATTGTCCGTTCATTTAATTCAGGGTATATTTTTTTTATTAATAGTTACTTGTTGCTGATTGCTGGTTGCTTGTTTTGGTATTCGTTCTTCATGTTTTGCTTTTTAATTTTTTCACCCACACCCCCTGTTTTTTACCCCCAAACCCCCAAAGGGGGGCTTTAAGCTTATAAAGTCTACAGTAATCGCAAAGGGCGCAAAGTTGAATTTCATACTTTTATCTTTTTCCTTTTGTCTTTTATCTTAACCTTAACCTCACGCCTCACGCCTCACTACTCATATCTCAGCGCTTCCACCGGGTTCCTTGTAGCAGCCCTGATTGAATGAAAACTTGCAGTTAACAAAGCAATCCATAAAGACAACAATCCAGCTAAAGCAAAAATCCACCAACTGATTTTTGTTTTATAAGCAAAATCCTGCAACCATCCTTGAATTACCCAAAGTGCTAACGGGCAAGCTACGATGTAAGCAATGGTAATCCATTGAATAAATTGTTTGTTTACAAGGTAGAGGATCTTTAATATGGATGCTCCGTTTATTTTCCGGATGCCGATTTCTTTAGTACGGTTATTTACCACAAATAATGCTAAACCAAATAATCCAAGGCAACATAAAAATATTGCCACTCCAGTAAGAATATTCAATATTTTAGCTACCTGAATCTCTTTTCTGTAATTGCTCTCGAATTTCTCATCAAGGAAAAAATAAGTAAAAGGTTCTTCTGGCGCCATTTCGATCCATAATTTTTCGAGCTTAGTTAATAATGCTGCCGTATTTGCAGTTTTAAACTTGACAAGTATGTGATAGTGGCTCGGGAGACTATGGTGCAATAAGAATATTTCCGGTTTTATTTCATCGTGCATAGTGTTAAAATTAATATCATTTACTACACCGATAATTTCTCGTTTTTTCTCTTCCCACAGCCCATCGAGTATTATACCAATAGGATTTTTTTCTCCCATTTTTCTCCTGAACGTCTCGGAAATAATACATTTATTCTCATCCGTATTTAAGGTCCTGTCAAAATCTCTTCCTTCAACAATTTTGCAGCCTAACACTTTGAAATAATCATAATCTACCGAAATGAATCCACAATTAGCAATGAGTTTTGAAGGACTATTTACCACTTTTGGAGACCCAGAATTCCATATCCGGTCCGGGGGGACATTTAAACCTGATGAAACCATTGTTACTTCCGGCAGTTTCAAAATCTTTTCTTTATACAGCTGATATCTTTTTTCTAATGAGCTGTCCCATCCATTCTGAATACTGATAACATTTTCACGGACAAAGCCTGAATCGGTATTGCGGATAAAGTACAACTGTTTATTTACCATGAATGCTGAAACAATTAAAAAAATAGCCAAAGCAAATTGCATTGTGACCATAACATCCCAGAAGTAACTCCTTTTTCCCAACTTTGATGACAGACAATATTTACCCGAATTTATTGCAGCCAATGGTTGTATCCTTGCAAAATAAAAAGCAGGATATAAACTGGTTGAAATTATTGTAAACAGAAAAATGGCAATATTAAAAACCAGGAAGACCGGATTTGTGAAAAGTGCAAATTCTATATTCTTCCCGATAAAGGAGTTGAATCCCGGAAGTATCGTACCTAAGAAAAAATTACTTATAAGAATAGCTATAAAAACATACATTGATGTTTCCACTAATAGTTGGTTATACAGATTTGTGAAACTCGCCCCCAAAACCTTTTTTACACCTGCTTCTAAAAACCTGCTGGCAATTTGTGCAATAGAAAGATTTATATAATTAAAGAGGGCAATTATAAGAAGTATACCTGCAATAACTGAAAATCCAATGATATAAATGCTATTACCTAGCTTTTCTCCATTAATGGTCATGGTTTGGAAATATACCTTTCTAAACTGTTGAAGTCTTAGATGAACGTTGGGACCTTTCTCACCACAGCAATCATTCAGAGGATTGTTATTCCAGAGTTGGCTGATTTTTTGCATCAGATCAGAAAGATCAGCGGTTGGCAACAGTTTCAGGTTTAAAGATGAGCCATAATTCCCCCAGCTGGCAAGAACTCCAGGGTTTACTGTTTTAAGGGTAGATTTTGATGCAATAAAATCAGTTTTTATCTGCGATTGGGACGGGAAATCTTTAAATACTCCTGTAATGGTAAGTACATTTGTGAGTTCAAGCGTCAGGACTTTACCAACAGGGTCTTCATTGCCAAATAATTCTTTTGCTTTTTTAGACGAAATAACAACATTACCTGGGGCATTAAGAACATTGTCAGGATTACCCGTCAACAATTTCCAGCCATAAAATTTAAAGAAGTTTGAATCAGAAAAGATAAAATCATTTGCAATAAAATGATTTTGGTTATAGCCAATGTTTAAATCCCGCTTAATAATACAGTTTCCACTTTCAATTTCCGGATATTTCTCCAGTATCAATGGTAAGAAAACAGCTGGTTGATAATAACTTATATTTACTCCATCAGCATTATTGCCTACAAGCCGATAAACAGAATTTGTATTCGTAAAGTGTTTATCATATTTTAATTCGTCCTGTATGAACAAGCACGCCAGCAGACAACCGGTTAATCCAATGGAAAGCCCCAGTACATTGATAATACTAAATACTTTGTGCCTTCTGAGATTTCGGAAAGCGAATTTTAAGTAGTAAAAGAACATATATTAAACTGTTAATTGTGTCAAATGATAGTTATTCAATCATAGTTCTCATTCAATCGAATAAGTCTCTGTTCTATATTATTCAAACCTCACTATCTCTACACTGATACAGTATTCATCGTATCTGCTTCCTCACTACTCATATCTCAGTGCCTCCATCCCGATACGCTTCGTTATCGAGGATCTCCGCTCTCCTCACTACTCGTACCTGAGTGCTTCGACCGGGTTCCTCGTTGCCGCCCTCCAGCTTTGCCAGCTCACAGTAAGTAAAGCTATTCCCAGGGCAATTATTCCTGACAAAGCAAATATCCACCAGCTCAATTCTGTTTTATAAGCAAAATTATTCAGCCATTTATCCATTGCATACCATGCCACCGGGAAAGCTAATGCAATTGCGATGGCTACCCATTTTATAAAATCTTTATTGAGCATGACTATAACTTCAGTTACATTTGCGCCGTTGATTTTGCGAATACCTATCTCTTTTGTCCGTCGTTCGGTTCTGTGAATAGAAAGACCGAAAAGGCCGATACTGGCTATAAATACGGCAAGCAGTGCAAATGAGAACAGAAGGTTTTCGAATTTTTTCTCCGGTTTATATTGCAGATTATAAGTTTCATCGAGGAAATTATATTCAAAAGAGAAGGCTGGACAAATTTCCTCCCAAACGCTCTTTATTCTTTCCAAAGCTCCGTATATGTTGTTTTCAGAAATTTTCACATTGATATAATTCAGATAATCCGGAGTATAAAACAGAAGCAATGGTGATTGCTGATAGTTAAGTCCTCTGTAATGGAAATCATAAATAATACCGATGATCTCTCCTTTCATTCCGTTTCCCGGAAGGATGACTTGTCCTACCGGATTCTTTAAATCGTAAAGTTTTATGGCAGTTTCATTAATAAGGTAAGTCGCTCTTAAATCAGCCGGATTATTCATTGAAAAGTTTCGTCCTTCTTTCATTTTGATCGCTAACGTCTTTAAATAATCGTGATCGACATAGTTATTAAAATATTTATTCTCCTTACCTTCTATTTTGACACAACACCATGATCCCCAGTAATTACCAGGAATCCTGCTTGAACATGAAACATTGTTTATCTCAGGATATTTCAGCAGCTTTTCTTTGAATAGATCAAGATGACCCGTTAATTGAGAGTTTATTTTAAGAATGACGATGTTAGTTTTATTGAACCCCAGGTCCTTCTTATTCATGTACCGGAATTGCTTATTGGCTATAAGTGTACTGCAGATCAAAGTTATTGAAACGAAATTCTGGAAAACTATTAATCCGTTCCTGATGCCATTATGTCTTGAATAACCGGGGAACCACTTTTTATCTGTATTAATAGTATAAGAACTTATATACAAACTTGGATAAATTCCGGTAATTAATATGAATATCAAGGAGCCTCCGGCAAAAAGTATAAGGTTTTTCGAGGTATATAAATCCACGACACTAACTGGAAATCCCGTTAAGTTATTTAATATTGGATTAAGGAACCACAAAAGAAAAACAGAAACTACTAAGGAAATCAGTATAAGCAGGATCGTTTCGAACATGAATTGTATAATCAGATTAAACAGGGAAACTCCCAGTATTTTTTTTATGCTTACCTCCTTTGATCTTGCTAAAGCATTTGCAATAGTCAGATTGATGAAATTAATAGCAGCCAGCAGAAGGATGAAAATTGAAACGGCAATCAGTATTTTATTATACAATAGATTTCCATGTTTTGTTACTACCTCATTTTCCACCTCCGGAGAGAAATAAATTTGTGAAAATGGTCTTAACCTGAAGGGATCATTGTAACCTACCTTTTTAAGCATATCCAGAACTGTTTTCTCAGATCCGGCAATGGGCATGCCGTCAGGAAGCAAAAGATAGGTGGGGTAGCTCCATCCGTCATACTGCTTGAGAACTCCTTTATAACGAATCTGTTCAAGGCTAATTATTGATACAAGTATGTCTGTTTTAAAGTGCAGGAAAGGCTGATCTTTTATTACTCCTGTAACTGTAAAGTCATATTGATTTTCAAACCTGATAATTTTACCAATTATATCAGTGCTTCCAAACAGTCTTTTTGCCTGAGACTCTGAAAGAACCAAGGAGAAAGGTTGATTAAGAGCGCCTTTGGATTCGCCGGCAATAAACTCAAGTTGAAATACTTTAAAAAATGTGCTGTCTGCAAAAGTCAGATCTTTGACGTTAAAGGGATTGTTATTTATCAGAATGCCAACATCTCCCCAGAAATTTAATCTTGTTTCGATAACCTGATTGGTCAGGTTTTTATTTATTGCATCACCAAGAAATGAAGGCATACTTGCCCAGTTCGTTTCCAATCGGTAGATCCTATCACTATTCCGGATTCCTTTGTCAAATTTATTTTCATAAATTACATAAGTCCAGATAATTATTACAGCTGTTATGCTAATCACTAAACCAAGAATCTTTATAATGGTTGTGGTAAAATTCTTTATAAAATTTCTGAAAGTGATCTTAAGCAATCCTTCTAAAAACATAATCTAAAATATTAGGTCTTCTTCTTCTTCTTTTAAACTCCTCTTTTCCCATATTCTCCTTTTCCCCCATTCTCCCATTCTCCTCTTCATTCCTCACGCCTCACCTCCAACTTTTACCCCCCAACCCCCCCAAATAGGGGGCTAAACTTGTTCTAAAGTCCCCCAAATGGGACCGACTGTAAAGAAATTGCCCGGTGGGCAATTTTAAGGAGGTGCCAGACTGCAGGAGTGGCGAAAGATGTCTGTTTTGCCACCCAAATGGGGGGATTTAGGGGGTTGATTATTCATACCTCAATGCCTCCACAGGGTTCCTCGTAGCCGCCCTCCAGCTCTGCCAGCTGACAGTCACCATTGCAATACCTGCTACCAGTGCCCCTGCCAGCACAAATACAACCCAGTTTATATTGGTTTTGTAGGAAAAACTCTCGAGCCATTTATAAACTGCGTACCAGGCAAAGGGACAGGCAATCAGATAAGCAATTGCAATCCATTTTATAAAATCCTTATTAAGCATTAAAAGTATTTCACTTATTCTGGCACCATTTATTTTCCGTATACCGATTTCTTTATTTCTTCTTTCAGAATAAAAAGTTATTAGTCCAAAAAGGCCCAGTAGCGAGAGTGAAACAGCCAGAAGGGCAAAAATTCCGATAATTTTTGAGAGGCGTTGCTCTTCAGCATAATTTTTGTAATAGGTTTCCCTTACATCCAGATAGCTAAACGGTGTCTCAGGAAATATTGCATCCCACGTCTTCTTCATTAGTGCAATAGTTTGATTTTTATATTGTGGTAATATCCTGAAAGTTACAAAGGCCGGGAAATTATTTTGAGCTCCAAAACGGTATATCATTGGTGGTATAGGTTCTTTCAGAGTAGTCGGATGAATATCTTTCATTACTCCGATAACCGGGTATTTGGAATCTTCGAACGAGAGTTTTAAGAATTTTCCATCTATATTATTCCACCCGATATGTTTCATGGCTGTTTCGTTTATTATAAACGATTCCTTATCCGTACTATATTGATCTGAAAAGAATCGCCCGGAAACGACATTTACACCAAAAACTTTTGTGAAATTTTCATCAACTGCTGTAGATACAACAAGACATTCATTAATAGGTGCATCTATTGGGTTGACGGTAAATGAATTTTCAAAGTAATATCCGGGGATATCCTCTGTTATACTTCCTGTTGATAAACCAAAACCTGCGCCTTGTTTTACCAACTCGCTATTGAAGATCTTGGCTTTATTGAATTTTTCACCCTGGTTCATCTGGGAATTTCTTAAATCAATAGCTACCAGATTGTCATTATTAAATCCCAGATTGGCACTTTTCATAAAAGATATTTGCCTGACAATGAAAAATTGAACGATTATAAGAGATATTGTAAGTGAAAACTGAAAAACTAGCAGCCCGTTATGAACCCCCTGATTTATTTTCATAAATGAGTTTTTGCTCTTGATAATTCTTGCCGGAATAACTTTTGAAAAACTAATTCCAGGAATAACTCCTGAAATAATAGCCACAAAAAGAGAAATGCCAATTGTGTACATCCACACATAAATATTGTTTTCCTGGCCGGCCAATTGTCTTTCGGCCAATTGCTCAAACAATGGCATACATAAACTACTCAGTGGCATTGCCAGAAGTAATGCAACAGATACATTCAGAAGTGACAACCAGATCTGAAGAGAAATAATGTGTCGTGAACTGGCGCCGACGATACGCCTGATACCGGCATCAATATTCATTTTGAAAGCACGGGCAAGGGTAAGGTTTATATAATTGATACAGGCGATAAGAAGAATTATGAACGATATGCAGCCCAGAAGAAGAATATATGTATAGGAGACAGCAGGTTGTCCTGTTAATGAGGTGTTAAAATGCGATTTATAAAAAGGAGCAGTGAAATAAGTACTTCGTCCTTTTAAAAAATCGGGGTAATACCTTGAAGGAATCTCCTTAAGGTGCCTGTTAAAATCGTCTTCTGGAAACCCATTTTGTAGTATTACATAAGTTAACATCCCGCCATTCCACCAGGCAACTTTATAGTCGGGATTAATTTTCTCCCTTATTTTGTCAGAGAATAAAACATCAAAGTGCACTGATGAATTTTGAGGCAGATCGCTGAAAACATGAGAAACAGTAAAATTAAAATTGCGGTACGAGATCACTTCTCCAATCGGATTTCCATTACCAAAGATTTTTAAAGCACATGATTTTGATATGGCAATCATATCAGGATCATTAAGTACAGTGTGAATATCGCCAAGAATTATTTGGTAATTGAAGATGTTAAAAATATCTGGTTCTACTGAAGCTCCGTTAAAACCTGAATATTCGACATTCTTAAATCTTACTTTACTGCTTTCATAGAGTATATGCCAGATTCCTGTAACATACTTTACTTCAGGAAAATCGTTTTTCAATGTAAGAGGCAGAGGAATAGCTGAATAGGCCATATATTCCCCCGATTTAAGATCATGTTCACAAACCTGTAAAATCTTTTTTTTGTTAGGATGAAACGCATCATATGAAAGTTCATAATGTAACAGCATGACCATCAGAACGAAAAGGGAGATTCCGACAGTCAGCCCGAGAATATTTAAGATGGAATAACGATCAGCTGCTCTGAAATATCGTAATGCTATTTTTAAACTGTTCAGGTTCATTTTATTCAATTTTTAGATCAATTTTATCCAAACATCACTATTCTCTCCCATTCTCTCATTCTCCCTTTCTCCCCCTCATTCCTCACGCCTCACACCTCACGCCTCATTATTCATACCTCAGCGCCTCCACAGGATTCCTCGTTGCCGCCCTCCAGCTTTGCCAGCTCACAGTAAGCAATGCTATTCCCAAAGCGATTATTCCTGCCAAAGCAAATATCCACCAACTCAGTACTGTTTTATAAGCGAAATTTTCAAGCCACTTACGCATAATGAAGTAAGTAACCGGACAAGCTATTGCAAATCCTATTAAGACCCATTTGAAGAAATTTGTGTTTAGCAGAATTATTATATTAAGGATGGTAGCTCCGTTTACTTTCCTCAGGCCAATCTCTTTTGTTCTTCTTTTGATTGTATATTCTGCCAGCCCTAATATACCCAGACAGGATATTAATATTGCCAGAATTGCAGAAAGGCGTATTGACGAAACCAGCCTCTCTTCTCCTTTATACATAGAGTTGAGCCATTCATCATAGAACTGATATTTTAATTCATGTCCTGGACATATTTCCTTCCATGTTGCTTTTAAAGTGTTTATCACTCTCTGAAGGTTCCCGGGATTTACCCTTACAGTCAGATGTGAGATTCCCATCTCAGAAGAGATTGGAATCACTAGCGGTCCGATCTTGTTGTACATATTAGCAAAATGGAAATCTTTTACGATTCCTATAATTTCTGACCCATGGTATTTTTCCCCGAGAAAGGTTTTCCAGCCAGTTAATTTAAAAGCTGTTTCATTTATGTAACACACTTTATTAAAATCGGAAGGCCGAAGCTCTCTTCCCATTATAACCGGTATCCTGAAGACTTTGAGAAAGGAGGTATCAACGTTCAGCTCATTTACAATAATGTCTTTGCTTTCTAATCCATCCCACGAGGATGTTAAATATATGCTCCCGGGAGTTCCGTGTGAGAAGCAGACATCTGAAATCGATGGATCAGTTAAAAGCCTGTCGCGGATAGCCTTAGCTTTATTAAAAAGCTGCCAGTGTACATCCACTCTTAAAAGCCTGTTTGTATCAAATCCAAAATCCTTTGACCTGACAAAATCAATCTGTTTTGATAGGATTATCAAGGTAATAATGAGCGATACGGAAACTGTGTATTGAATTATGTTGAGGACAGCTCTTAATCCAAAGGAGCTGTTTTTTCCTGAGTCATTCTTATTTAAAATGTCGATAGGTTTACGCCTGGAAATTGATAGAGCTGGATATATGCCTGATATAAAAGATATTACAAAGATGCCTAATACTAACCAGCCTGACCGAAATGATTGGAACAAAGTCGACAATTCAATCTTACTGTCCAGGAATTCTTCGAAAAATGGAACCCAAAAAGCAGAAAGCTGAATTGCAAGAAGAAAAGAAACAATACAGACAAGAAATGCTTCAACCATAAACTGCGTAAAAATCTGTATTCTGCTTGCTCCAATTGTCTTTTTTATGCCTATCTCCTTCAGCCTGTCGGAATGTGTTGCCGTTGTGAGATTTATATAGTTAAAAACGGCCAGCAGGATAATAATGAGACTTATTACAGAAAGTACTTTGATTAATTTTAAGTTCGCATGGAGGGTTTGACTTCTTTCAATCCCCTGCATAAAGTAAGATTCCTTAAAAGGGACCAGATTAATTCTGTTGATCTTGTAACCAACCTTATACTCAATAGAACTGAAATTTTTAGTTAAACGCTCTTCAAGACCTGAATTGTTTTCTCTGTTTTTTAGTAGAAGGAATAATCTGAAATAATTAACATTATTACCCTGTCCATCGCTGCTTCCTTCATATATAATCTTTAATTTGGAATTAGTGAGAAAATCGCCTCTGATACTTGACTTTGAAGAAAAATCTTTTATCACAGCGGTAACTACCAAAGGTTCCCTATATTCAGCTACAAGTGTTTTTCCCAGAGGATTTTCACTGCCAAATATTTTCTTTGCAAAACTCTCAGTTAAAACTACATCATTCAAATTCGCGAGCGCAGTATTGAATTCTCCCAAAATAAACTGAGATGAAAAAATGTTGAAAAAGGAATTATCTGTTACTATCATCTGACCACTGAATGGCACATCCTCAGACGTGACATTGGTGGTGTAGCTATTGTAACGACATGCATCATCTATATCAGGGTAGTTTGCGATAAAGGATTCACGAAAATCCTCCCTTACCGATGCATTATTTCCATTGGCAAAAACACGGTATATATTGCTTATCCTGGGATATTCACTGTCGATACTAAACTCCTTTATCAGGAATGCAATCAGTACTAGCGCTATTGATATGCTTATTGAGAAACCGGCAATTGTAATTAATGAGGTGGCTTTATTTTTAAAGACGTTCCTGATTATATGCTTTACATTTATCATTTTTCAGGTTACTTATATGGATAGCAATTGATCTATAGCCATTTGTTATTACTAATATGATGCCACAAACATATCTTCCTGATATATAGGCGTATAATTATTTGTATTTCAAAAATAGGTAAATTTATTTTACGGTAATGTGTAAAAATAATTTACGATTTGTTGACTTTTGGTTCTAGATAAGATATTTTTGCATTCCTAGTATCAACCCCCGAGGGTGTCTCAAAAGGGTATTTTGTTGTTTATTGAACCCCTCCCTAACCCTCCCCTTAAACAAATAAGGGGAGGGTACAAATCATTGTGATTAAAAGTATTGCACCCCTTCCCTTACTGTTTAAGGGAAGGGGACGGGGGAAGGGTTCAGGAGAATAAAAAGTGGAAGAACAGTACTTTTGAGGCGGGCTCAGATTTAATATATGTGGATTTAAGTCCCCCATTTGGGGGATTTAGGGGGTAAAAGATGGGGAGTTGAAGATTAATTTAAGGATAAAGAATTTTGATATCCAACAATATGCAAAACCAGAAAGTCAACATTCTTGCTATTGATGACAACAAGAGCATCCTGAGCGCTCTTGAAATATTGCTCTTGCCTGAATTTCATGAGGTTACTCTACTTTCAAATCCAAACCAGATACTATCTGAATTATCTAAAAAAGATTACAACCTGGTAATACTTGACATGAATTTCAAGGCCGGGGTCAATACAGGAAATGAAGGAATTTACTGGCTGGAAAGAATAAAAGAAAGCAAGCCAGAAATATCAGTTGTCATGATAACGGCTTACGGAGATATTAATACTGCTGTCAAAGCTCTCAAGTCGGGTGCATCGGACTTTGTTCTGAAACCATGGGATAATGAGAAATTGCTGGCAACTCTTAAGCTTGCAATTCAGCTTAATTTATCTAAAAAGGAGGTAAGGCAGCTCAAAGAAAGAGAAACTGAGCTTAAGATGGAGATAAACCGTGACCAGCGGTTTATTATTGGTTCATCTCCTCAGCTTATGAGTGTTCTAAATATGGTGAGGAAAGTTGCAAAGACCGATGCAAACGTGCTTATCACAGGAGAAAACGGGACAGGCAAGGAATTGATAGCTCAGGAGATTCATCGGCTTTCAGCCAGAGCCAAAGAGGTTCTTGTGAGTATTGATATGGGCGCACTCAGTGAGACTCTGTTTGAAAGTGAATTGTTCGGACATATGAAAGGAGCTTTTACCGATGCCCGCGAAAGCAGGCAGGGTAAATTTGAAATTGCAGATAAGGGTACTCTTTTTCTCGATGAGATTGGGAACTTATCATTTCAACTACAGGCCAAGCTGCTTGCAGCCATTGAAAACCGCCAGATTACACGCATAGGATCAAATCAGCTCATTCCCACCGATATACGACTTATATGTGCAACCAACAGGAATCTTGAAAATATGGTTCACGAAGGTCTCTTCAGGGAGGATCTTCTGTACAGGATTAACACTATTCAAATTGAATTGCCCCCTCTGAGAGACAGGGGGAATGATATTTTTATTCTTGCTGAATTCTTTCTAAAAAAATATGCTTACAAATACAATAAGCCCAGTCTAAAAATCAACCAGCAGGCGCATGAAAAGCTGCTTAAATACTCATGGCCGGGTAATATCCGTGAGCTTCAGCATACAATTGAGAAAGCAGTAATATTAAGTGAAACTTCTGTTATAAAATCTGATGATCTTTATTTAAAGCATGTCGGATTAATTAGCAGCAACAGCTCTTTTACTACACTTGAAGAAATGGAAAAACAGATGATTCAGCAAGCCCTTGAGAAAAATAATGGTAACTTCACTGCAGCAGCTGGCCAGCTTGGTATAACCAGGCAGACTCTCTATAACAGGTTTAAAAAATCGATGTGATGTTCAGTAAAAGCCTCTATTTAAATATTATTATCAGAGTCGTACTTATTGTGCTGTTTTCTGTTATTCTGAGTTACTTTGTTGTAGTTGACCAGTCAATACGTTTTTCTATTATCTGCATTCTTATCATAGTTTTTCTAACCGTAAATCTCATTTTATATCTCAATAGAACAAACAAAAAAATCAGGTTTTTTTTCGATTCCGTGAGGAATGATGATTCAAACCTCTCTTTTTCAGCTGAGACTAAAAATTCCGCTTTGAGAGAATTGTATCACAGCATGAACAGAGTAAATCATCAGATTCAACAGTTAAAAATAGAGAACAGACAACAGGAACAGTACTTCAGGACTTTACTGGAGCATCTTGCTGCTGGTATAATTACATATAATGACAAAGGCTTTATTTTACACGCCAATTCATCGGCAAAAAAACTTCTCTCAATTGATGTTCTAACTCATTTACAACAGATTGAGCGTAAGGACCATAAGCTCTTTGAGACAATAAACAGTATCAAACCTTTTGAAAGGAAACTTATTGCAGTTACTGCAGAAGCTGGAGATATACAACTTTCGCTGAAAGCAACATCCTTCAAAACAAATGAAAATGAGCTGGTAATACTCTCAATCCAGGATATCAAGAATGAACTCGATGAAAAGGAGATTGAATCATGGATGAAACTAATCAGAGTATTAATGCACGAAATCATGAATTCTATTACCCCGATAACATCCCTTTCGGAAAGTCTGTCGAATATATAAGATCGGAAGAGCACACGTCTGAACTCCAGTCACGCCAATCTCTCGTATGCC
>OCZT010000512.1_pt1 | contig 38562 bp, 60 predicted proteins | sample 1539031 | NCBI WGS metagenome assembly OCZT01 (sample SAMEA3539308, study PRJEB22396) | soil metagenome | biome: tundra; feature: field; material: soil | place: USA | collected 2010-05 | depth 0.15 m
TCATACAACCATTCTAAACTTGCCTCGCAAACAAGTCTAGCCTACTTGTAATGTTTCTCTAGTATGTCGTTTAACAGTACGGTCTGGCGTGGTTCGGCGGCAAACTTATCCCGTAAGTGTTTGCGTATCTTGGTGGTGAACTTCCCGGTCTTTTTATCCATAGAAGTATGGTAGCACGAGGGTCGGTATTAGGCAAATAGAATTATCTGTTGTAGTTTATGCATATACTTGTTGACGTGGTCGGTACTTTTTGCTAGTATTAGAGTATTAACATAACGAAAGGCATAACATGCAAGTAAAAATAGTAGACAAGTCAACAATAGCAATCGGACACTTTTATGAAGGGGTTATATATTTTGACTAATACACAAAAGGAGTTAAGGGCTAAGCGTCTTATATCTGCAAGAAGCGTTAGTTCTGGATATATGCTCCGTATACTTTGGGAGCGATTTAATACAGAGTTCGCATGGCTATTAGTCTGTGTAATGTTCGCTGGAATCGTCTATGTAAGGATGGCGAGATAATGAAAATTATAGTCAAGCAAATTAGTAGAGCCTATAAGATAAAGGTTCGAGTTGTTCCGTCGGACTGGGATCGTCAACAGGAAATTGACCGCAACTATGATACGCAGCGAGACGCAGACCTAGATAATGAAAGCGAAAGGATATTTGATAATGAATACTGAAATAGCAGAAGCACTTAACGAGAAGCTGGACTTGCTCTACGAAGCCCAAGTTAAGCAATTTGATATCTTAATAGAACTTGCAAAAAGCCTTGAGACACTTATGCGTGTGGTTGGAGAGGTAAAATGAGCATGGAATTAAACGATATTTATACTGGCGAGGAAAGCCCTTGTTGCCCTGGCGCACAGGTAACTATTACAGGCCATTGTGCAGATTGCGGCGAAAACGTATGAGTAACAAGCAAAACGATATTCTCGACGAGCAACTTCTAGAAGCCTATGCCGATCTACAAGTCCAGGCCATGATGTTCGGAATGGATATAGATATTGAGACCTGGAGCTTAATACCAAAGGAAACTTATAAAGAGCCGTTCTGGCTCAGTAGATGGAAGGAGAAGCGAGATGGAGCCGACAGCGACGACTGACTTAACTACAACCAAGAATAGCCGGGCAACTTTCAACATAAAGCCAACCTTGGTTAATACTAAGAAATTAGTAAATGAGCTAATGGCCTATGTGGATGACAATAAACTAGCAATTAATATAGCTGGTAAGAAATACTTGCAAGTAGAAGCATGGCAGTTTACGGGATCACAGTTAAGCCTCACAGCTATAGTCACCGATATCGAAGACGTGACTCCCGTGGACGGTAAACCAAAATACAAAGCAACCGTTGAAGTTATCCATAATCCCACTGGGCAACTTGTATCGAGAGGCTTCGCTCTATGTTCACAAACCGAGAGCAAGAAATCAGGGTTTGACGAATATGCGGTAGCATCAATGGCACAAACTAGGGCTATAGGAAAAGCATACCGTAACATACTAGCTTGGTTGCCCAAATTGGCAGGATACGAAGGAACCCCGGCCGAGGAGATCAACGATAATCTAAAAGAAGATATGTTGGCAGATATGAATAAAGTAAAACTGAGCGTCTTTTCTAGATTCAAAGAGTTAGGTATTACCGACTCAGAGAAGATGTTAAATATTATCGAGAAAGCTGTAGGAAAGCGGACTATAGAAAATGTAGACGATGCTATGGCTGTATTAGCAGAATTAAGCAAGGAGGACTAGATGAGTACAGACAAAACACTAGAAAAGTTTGAAGAGAAGATGCTCAAAGAGGTGTCACCTCTAGAGCTACAGTCAATCGCCCTACTAGAAAAATCAACCTCTATCAAAGTAGTTAAGGATGATACGACTCTAGGCAGTGCAATAGCTATTAAGAAAGAGATAAACGCCCACGTTAAGTTTGTCAAAGAGTCACGCATGGCTTTAACTCGACCTTTAGACGATATGAAAAAGACTATTCTATCTAAAGAGTCCGAGATCATGCTACCACTAGAAAAAGCCAAGGCCGACATATCCGACAAAATACTCACCTATGAAGAGGAGCTAGAGCGCCTTAGAGCGCTAGAGGAAGAGCGCCTAGATCGCATCCTGGACAGTATCAGCGTGGCTGTATGGACATATACAACTGCTTCCGAAGTAGACGCTAGAGGCAAAGAGATAAAAGTCGCTTTTAGTAAACTATCTGAAACCGATCAGAATAATATAGACATAAAGCTGAAATTCAGGGAATCTGTCGATGCTTTAACTACTCGCAAAACCAACCTCGAAGAAGAAGAGCGACAGAAACTAGAGCGTGAGCGACTAGCTAAAGAAGCCGAGAAGCAAAGTGCTGAACGAGCGCAACTTGAGAAGCAACGTGCTGAGATAGACAGGCAGGAGCGAGAGATTCAGGCAGAGAAAGAGCGCAAGATGAGAGAACTTGAACGTCAGGAGATCGAACGCCAAGCCGAGGAAAAGCGAAAAGAAGAAGCTAGGGCCGAAAAGTCGAGACCTAAATCTAATATCGCAACTATGACCGAGTTTGAAGTAGTAACCCCAACCCTAGTTGATAGGATCTACTGTAGCCCCGACCCAGTTAAAATACGCCAAGCAATCAAAGACGGAGTCACGGAAATAAGCGGTGTGCGAATATTCCAAACGAAGAAAGTTAGATAAAGAAAAGAGGGAGAAATGGACTCACTACAAGTAACTGAAGCACAAGAGAACTTTGAGCATCTCCAGTTAGCAGTTAGAAAAACAGCCAACTCTATGTATGTAGTAGCACACCTACTCTACGAAGCTAAGTATAAAAAATATTATAAAGCTTATGCTGATACTTTGTATGAGTATGCAGCCCAGACCGAGATAGGACTAAGTGCTAGCGTCACGTCTAAGCTCATATCCATCTATGAAAACTTCTGTATTGATAATAACAACATCGGCGATACGGAAATTCTCTTTAAAGACTATACAAAAGCCTATACGTCAATTCCATTGCTTAAAAGTAGTAAACCTCATGAAGTTATTGAGATAATACACGGGAACTCTACAGCAGATATTATTACTAGGGTTAAGGAGTTAGAGCAAGGTACTACATTCATAGCTGACGGTCAAGTAGTCCAGTCTTTAGAGATTGCTGGTACTAAGCTAATGCAAGGCCAGGAATGGTACAACAGGTTTATGTCTGAAATTGGCTCTATCTATGATTATCGGATTGATGATTGGAGTTTCACGCACTTACAAGTAATGGAAGCAGCTAAGAAAGCGAGTGGTATAGAATGATACCCACTGAAGCATATGATATTGCTAAGTATCGCCCCTTTACCAAAGAGGATGTTTTCCCTGGTCTACTAAAAAGAGTTAAGCCTCTTTTGATTTATGAGACAGATCAACTTACGTTTGTGTATGGCTACAAGGGGTCAGACAGGTATATTTTTGCATGGGATAAAGTTAGCCCAGTATATAACTGGTTTCAATACCTACAAAAGGAGATAAGATGACCACCAAGCAGCGTGTCGCCAATATCCTAGCTGTATCCCGCTCTGCCCGCTGCTCGGATAAGGAACTTCTAATCATCTACATGCAACGCTCTGGCATGAACCTCACAGATACCCAAAAACAGATATTCCGCAAGTTAAATATGGAGAGTATCCGTAGACAGAGACAGATACTCCAGCATGACGAGGGCAAGTATCCAGCAGATCAGGCGGTGGACAACGCTAGGTTCGACCGGTTCAAGGAGATCAGAGGTAATAGCGGAAGCGTAGAAAAGGTGCTAGAGAATAGTTCCCCATGGAGTAAACAAGGTGAGCACTAAAGAGAAACTCGGCGAAACTATATACAAAACTGATTTTAAGGATTTGATATATAGAGGCGAGCCTATACTGCGTGACGTAAATGCCGAAACTTCTATTATGTACTACCAGCACATTTATAATGTTAATTACAGTGGCACTTGGCGCAAACATATGTGCCTACAAAGCGGTGCATGGTGTTGGCAACAGTCTCGCAGACACCCTATCGAGGCATTTCAGTATTTAATAAGGAAAAAAGCATGACCTTAACTTGGCAACAATTTGCCGAAACAGTACTAGCCGGTATACCTTGGTATATTTACCTTTTAACCATTATAGGTCTGGGTATTTTAGTCAGAGATACTTATAATAAAATAAGGAGAATGTATGGTAGTCGAAAGATTATGTCCAATCTGTCACCTGCGGATAGTAACAAGTTCCAGCCGTAAACATAAAGATCATTGTCAAGGGCATGACCTTGGTGAGATAATAAGTGCATGACGAAATGTAACACATTAGCTTATCATAGTTGGGAAAGTATGAAAAGGCGTTGCTATGATCCAAATAACAATCGGTATTACCGTTACGGCGGTCGAGGAATTAAAGTTTGTGATAGATGGAAGGATTCTTCTGACAATTTCTTGGAAGATATGGGCGAACGTCCTAGTAGGCAATATTCTATTGAAAGAGTAGATAATAATAAAGATTATGAGCCTAGCAATTGTCACTGGGCTACAAATAAAGAACAAGCCAATAATAGATCGGATAATAAGTTGATTGAATTTAACGGCATTACCCAGACGCAAGCTCAATGGGCTGACCAATTAGGGGTTAAGCAAACACTTCTATATAAACGTTTTAAAAGAGGGTGGAGTATATCTAGGACTCTCACTACTCCCAATCTGTATGTTAACCAAGTACGTGAATTAGTGCCTGAAGAATTTATGGCAATATGGAATAGAGAAGATACTGTCGCAGATGTAATGAAAGAAACTAATCTAAATTATTGGTCTGTAATTAATCAGGCTCGGAGATTAAGAGCAAAAGGCTTTAAGGTTAAGCGTCACGGTACTCGTCTATGAAACCTAAAAGCTGCTCCAAGTGCAATTCACCATATCATACCGCATTTCTATGCCGTCAATGGGGCGGTAAAGGTAAAGCTGGTAAAGACCCCGTAGATAAGCTAAAGATGTACAAGCCCCTCAGAAACGAGTCTAAGAAGTCTCATAGCAAGCGTATGTCTACACGGCGGGTATGGTTTGAGAATAACCCACCTGACGAGAATGGAAACTATATCTGCTACTTGCAGATCAGCAGTATGTGCCCTAAGACGTTAAGTAAGCAACTACTAACCTTAGAGCATGTCCAGCCCCGTAGCAAAGCACCTGAACTTAAATACGATACAAGCAATATACGGCCAGCCTGTACGTGGTGTAACCGAAGTAAAGGAAGCCGAAGCCTAGAACAACTTGTTAAGCTTTGGCCTCACCTGGAAAAGTATTTAGATAAGTAAATTCATCTCCGTATTTTTTAGCAACCTTATTATAAGCGTGAGCTGCTTCTAGCTCGGTATCATAATATCCCCAAAACCTTTTCTGTGTTTGCTTAAATTTGGCATATACTGCCCAACGATTACTCTTTGACCAACTTACGCCTCTATATCTGCTTGTTTTATCAATACCTGCCTTATTCATCATATTCTGATAATGGGTTGCTGCTCGTAAATTTTCTCTAGTATTATCTAACCTGTTTCTATTCCTGTGGTCTATATAAGAAACCCCCATAATAAAAGAGTGAAGTCTTATAAGCTTTCTATTTACTCGGCCTATAGCATAGCCAGAAGAGTCCATACACCATCTGTACTGAATAACACGAGGTAAGTCTAGGCTGTCTATTCTTGCTATTCCAACAATTTCCCCAGGAGTATTCCGTAGGTCTATTTCTGCATATTGAGCTAATTTTCTATAAGTGTTAGGGATATTTTTAGAGTAAGCATAGGGACTGCCCTTAGTCCACCAACGGGTATAATGAACACTACAATAACCTCGTGCTAAGTGTTTTTTATTGCATCCCTCAATGGTGCATATTGGCTCTCTCTTATGATCTTGAACCTGTTTCATACTTGTATTATACGCTAAAGTGTAATAGAATGAAAGGGTGAACAAACTACTAGCCATCGGCCTAATACTCTATATAATTGTACTGGAGTTAAGACTCGCTGGACTGGCTTTTTATATAAAGAACTTGGAGGGCCATATGTTGCACCATGACGATATATTAGAGGAATCGTACAAGGATAAGCTTGATGCTAAAAAGTAGCCCACTCGATGATTTTCACATGAGGTATGAAGCGGTGTTCTATAAAGACATATTTAGGAAATGGAGATACTAATGACACCTAAAAGACGCATGTGCGTTAAATGCCACCACATTCATTATCTTGATGATGACTGCTTTTAGGCTATAAGGTCGTAAAGATGCTCTCTAGTGCCTGGAATATCGCTACAGCACCTGCGTAAATTGCACCCTCTAGAGCTACAGTTGTCAGTGGGTCGGGTGTAGCCTTTAGATAAGCAACAGCTGCTATGACAAAAACTAAGGCAACACGGGATACGCCCTTTTTTACTTGGGCTATGGTCGGCTTGCTAACAGTTATCAGAGCCATTTAAGCCTCGGCAGGCAGTTTAGGTGCGTTTGCGGGTGCAGGAGCTGTGACAGTATACCCTGCGGCTGTAAGAGCGTCAGACAATGCGCCTGCGGTAAAGACTTCCACAAGTCCGGCTGTCTCAATAGCTGATACTACTGAGGTAGCAATATTATCGTTAGTGGTTGGTGCGGTACTGTTCAAGTCGGCCTCCAATGCTGCAAGTGCCGTAGCGTCTGCGGTGTTATTAGCTGTTAATGTTGCTAGTTGATCGGTTGCGTCTGACATGATTGTCTCCAATAATTACTTATTTATAACTCTATCTTAACTAAACTCTTAATAAATGTCCATATACGTTGCCACAAACTGATAGGCAACACGGGAGCGGTTGGTTTCGGAGAAGTAGGAGTTATAGGAGGCGTTGTTGATACAGGGGTTATTGGCGGGGGAGGGGTAACTGGTGTGCTGGGAGTGGTCGGCGTAACGGGCGGTGCGGGAACGGCCACAGGCGGAGTCGGGGGAGTCGGCGTAACAGGAGCTGGAGGCGTTGGGGCGGCGGCTGGAGTGGGTGACGGTGCATGATATCCATAAGCGTCAAACTCCTCTAAACTACCAAACCATTCATCATGGTCATAGACTGGTCCATCACTATATTGTTGCATAACATATGTATTTACGGTAGAGATAGTTCCAGCGGGGTTGTTGTTCCAGTCCGCCAGCCATAGGCCACAGTTAGCCAATACAGGTGCCCAGGCATAGCTGTTAAGGGTGTTCAAGTTCATATATATAAGAGGCCATACGCCAATCTTGTTATGGATAGTTTGCGTAAAGGTCTGACACCACTCCACCGCACCTGCTGTGCCTACAGGTAACTCCCAGTCTAGGGCGTAGACATCGTTCTCTGCTACAGGGGACATAGCTTGTAGGAAATAATTAGCCTCAGCTACAGCGTTAGTATTACCTGCAAAGTGGTAACCCCCAACATGTTTACCTGCTGCCTTAGCTTGGTTATAGTTATTAGAGGCTTGGCTGTCGAAGTAAAGGCCGCTATCGCCCCCACTCATCTTTATCATAACAATAGGTTCACCCGTGTCTTGCCAGGTTCCTTGCCAACGGCTGATGTCTTTAGCTGGAATCATCTTAACCCCTTAAAAGTAACACTACTATAACTATAATACTATGAACTTCACGGCTTATTAAACTTTCCTAAGAGTGGCCGTCCCTCAACTAGGAGACCCAAGACGATGAATATCAGGGCTGTTGCAAGTATTGAATGCGCAAGAGTGCCAGAGAAGACTATATAGAGTAAGTAGAAGACTGCGTATGATAGGCCAATGTATAACATAGTTACAGTATACACCTATTTACCATTTAAGAAATTATGAGCAGCGGGATGCTTCAGTTTATGATGAGTTTTCAGTTTATCGTGTATTTTTTTATTCGTGTGTTTTGTACATGTTTTATAATGTGTGTTCTTAACTGGGTGGTGTCCCAACCGCCAGCAGCCCCGCTCGGTGCATTCCAGCTTCTTACGGTACATGACTATCAAGGTCGGTAGCCAGACAATTGTCCATTGGAGTTGATTACCCCAGACATTCCCCGTGTACCAAGGGGCGGTTGTAGGTTGAAAGAAAAAATGCCAGAAGTTAATCATTTCTTTACCGTATAAGCCAAAGCCGTTATGATGGCAGCTACTACGCCAATTATCCCCAGGATGTACCCCCAGACCTGATTCAATGCCATACCACGGCTATGATTAGCCGATTCGTCTGACGTAATACGCACCTCGACTGCCGCTATACGATCTTTTACGTCATCAATTTTACTATAAAGCGCATCGGTGGTGGTTTTAAATAACTCGGACAGCTTGTTAATGGTTTCTACTGTGGAGGCTTCAGACTTGCTGATTGCCAGAGTGTTACTCTTATTCTGCTCAGATGCAGCTTCCTTTTGTGCCGCAAATGCTGCGTCAACAGCCACCTTATTGTCACGACTTTCACGTTCAGAGCGGACGTCACGTTCCTTAAATTGGAGGGCAATAGACTTAAACTTTTCTAGCAATACGGATTTAAGATTACCTAGCCCTTGTTGGATATCAGTAGGGGTTCTGTTTACGTTGTCGCTCAGAACTTTAGAGGCTTCGTCCATGCCGTCAAGTCGTGCAGTAATCACGTCAAAGCGACCATCTATATAGTCACGCTGGGCTTTGCTAGCCCTAGCTACAGCCTCATTAGTAGCGATAGTAGGGTCGGGGCTGGGTCGGGTATCTTTAGGAGATCCTAGAGTGTCATTAGACATGGTTACTCGCCCGTTAAACCCTTCTGCTACTTTTTAGCGTCTTTAGCTCGCTCTTTCCAAAAGATACTTCCGGCAATTTTCTTAGAAGCTTTGGCTGACTTACCCTCATCTTCAATCTTATCTTCTTCACCCTTAAAGCTCTCGCCACCTTTTTTGTGGAACTTGTGACCATTGTCGTCTTCTTTAACTATCTTAGACCTTTTTTTAGCGGTGAGGCCGTCTTTGTCGTCCTCTTTAGATTTTGATGCTAAGACTGATGATAAACTCTTAAGATTTTTGGACATATTGCCTCCATTAAAAATAAATAGCCGTCCCAGACGGTCGGCTTTACAGAAAGTATAGCACAAGGTATAGTTAGGGACAATGAGCAAGAACATTCCGCTTGGAGAAAATGTCCTTATTAAGGCCAGAACTTCCCGGCAAAGTAAATATTTTAATGCGGTAAAGTCAGAGTTTGACCAGACACAAACAGTCGGAACTTTAATGCTGATAGGACCAGATGTCCCACCTAGTTATGAAAAGATAATCGGTAAGATTATTTACTTCCCCTCCTTTCAAGAGGTAAAAGCAACCGCCGACCCAGATTCACCAGAAGTTTTTGTTAATTATAAAGTAATCGCAGGGTATGAGGAGAGTAATGAATAATAAGTTTTCACGCAAAGTCGTCTATGGTAAAGATTATGAAGAAGCTAAACTAAGAGGTTCTAACCTGTCTAAATTGGTGGCTAAGTCCGCTTACGGCGTAGGTGCTGGCAATGTGATGATAGAGCGTAACTACGGCGCTCCAGTCACTTCTAGAGATGGTGTCAGTAATCTTGAACAACTACATGTCTCTGAGCCGACAGAGAATATGGTTATACAGACCATCGTAGGGGCAGCCCAGCGGACTAACCAGCATGCAGGTGACGGCACGACGGCGACCGCTATCCTAGCATCTGACCTGTACGAACAAGGTGTTAATGATATGAGCACTACCGGTAAAAGCTCGATTCAGGTATCCAACCAAATCCTTGAAACTTCACGTGAAGTATATAAGTTTATAGACAGTAAGAAAGTTAAAGCTACTAAAAAAGACCTCAAGAATATTGCCCGTATATCTTCTCACGATAAGGCTATCGGTGATATGATTTCATACGTCTTTGAGAAGTTTGGCGGCGATGGCGGCGTTGTCGTAGCCACTCATGAGGGTGATGATACTACATTGTCTATGGAAGACGGCTTTTATTGCAAGAAGGGCTTTACGTCTCCAGTTCTGACTAATCGCCCAGGCATGCGAGAGTCTTACCTGACCGACGTCCCTGTCTTAGTTATTAGTAAAGTATTAAAAACTTCTAACGATCTAATTGGCATTTTTGAGAAGTTAGGCCAATATGCCGAAGCACAAAAACATGTTCCCCTAGAGTTCCTGATGGTTGCCGATGTTGAGGGTGAGGCATTAAACGGCTTATTGCAAAATGACCGCAAATACCTTGTCCCTACCCTTGTAACTCCCCTTGATCATGGTGCTCGTAAGGACGCTTTCTTTGAAGATATTGCCACCTATACGGGTGCAAAAGTAATCAGCAATAATGACCTTGATGACAGTTACTTCGGCCACGCCGACGAGGTCATCGTATCTGCATACACAACTAATATAATCGGTGGCAGAGCACAAGAGGACATTGCTCTATCTGTGCAGGTCATTACCGACCAGGCCGAGGAGACCACAGACGCCCTAGACCTTGAGTTTTTAGATGAACGTAAAAACCGTTTACTTGGTAAGATAGCCACCATATCGGTTGGCGGTGAGACTGAAGAGATTAGAATAGAAAAGAAACTCCGGGTTGATGACGCCGTGAACGCTGTTCGCTCGGCTAAACTTTATGGCATTCTACCTGGGGAAGCAGAACCCCTCTTGAGGGCTGCCGCTGCAGTCTCGAACGCTGACCCTTATGGTAATCTATTCCTCTATTTACTGGAAAACTGTGGGATTGATGACCCAGATAGCTTTGCCTATAACTTAATAGATAGTGGCTCTAAGTTCGGCCACGGCTATGATATTTCAGGTGAATCTCTCCCTGAGGGTGCTGATAGAATGACGGTTATAAACCTGCGTGAACACGGTATCGTCGACCCTGTGCAGGTAGTCCTGGAGACCGTTAGAAACGCTGCCGCTGTTGCAGCCCTACTGGTAACGAGTACTACAGGCATGTACTACGAAAATCGAGACGTTAAACAGGACTAGCATGGGCTTTGTATATTTCCTTATCGGGATACTTTTACCGATAACCATTCTACAGATAGTTAAACTGTATAGAAAGGGCGTTTTCAAGAGGAAAATACGCAAGCCTGTCGACCAAACAGAAGTTAAACAGCTAAGAGCTGAGTTCGGCGAATTGCGTACTATTGTTAAAGAGCTTCACGATGATATGAAGCACCTCCAAGAGGTAAACAACGAGACCCAGAAGCGCAATGAACTATTATTCCCGCAGAACTTTGATAAAGATAAGAGTGACGGCAAAACAGTATTTGTTAAAAACGGAGAGGAGAAACCCTATGAAACGGTTGACTGGCGCAGTAGATAAAAATGGCAACTTCGTAGTCGGGAAAATACCAAAGACTTCCCGGCATCCTGGATATAAAGAGGAGAATCGTGAGATGCAACGCCTCACACATTCCGCTGAGTTAGTCCAAGCCTTTCACCCTGATGGCACTCGGAATACGGCATACAGTACCCTGTATCGTGAACAGGCTATTGAGCAGGGAATAATTGCAGAAGACCCGATACCGGATTTTCAGAGGTTTGAATAAAGATCTAAGTTGTCGGTTAGTATAATTATGGTTTCTGTAAGAGTTCTTTTTTGGGATAGTAGGAGCTTATATTCCCGGTCTAAAATGTCGTATTGTTTGTTTAACTCCCTAAGCCTGTCAGCTCCTATATTTAGAAGTATCTCTTGATAAGCAAGGGCGTCTGCTAGTTCAGCTGCCCTACTTATTCTGTCTGAGGCGTTCATAACCTATTCTTTTTGTGACGCTTTGGGGAAACCTAAGTACACCTGAGCCAAGAGTTCTTTCACTCTAGCATTTCGTTCTAGTAGAACCTGGGGCGTACTAATGCCTGTATCATTCTTAACGGTTCTCTTTTGTGCATCTAGCTGAAGCTGAATGTTAATAATAAAGGGAATAGCTACATAGCCGAACTCACCTGAGATAGTGGCGTTTTCATCAGCGCCTATCCTCAATGTTTCACGCTTGCCAGGGGTAATAGACATGCCATCTTCAGATAACTCTTCTCGGCCATAGACCCTCTTTGTAATCTTAGTAGAGACAACTTTTTCATTTTTGCTCGGTAAGTATGGTATTTCCAGAGCTAACTTTGTTACATTTTTAACACCGATTATATCGTAAGGGTCAAACATTTCTCGCAACGTCTCGCCTAAAGTTTTCTGGCCACTAGATACAGCAGCGCTCTGATCTTCTTTAATAATCTCAGCCATTATCGCTTCCTCCTGCTAAACTTCTTGTTAGCCCGCATCCAGTCACGCTTCTGTTGTCGGTTGAGACCCTGTATCTGTTGTTGGTCTTCTGGGGTAAGCTCGACAATTTGCATTTTCTCACGCTTTTCTTCGGTCATAGTATCTATTTGTTCTTGAGTAAACGTTTCGCCAGTGGACATACTGCCCATATTCTGCTCCTTTTTTAGTAAAATCATAGTCAATTATCATTGTAGCATACAAAGAGCACCCTGTATTGAGGGCGCTAATTGTGTAGAAGTATTTTTATTCTACGTTTAGAATCGTACCAGTGACGGCGCTGTAGCCTGAGACTTGGGTGTATCCGTAAGTAACTGCTGGGCTAACTAGAGCTGGGAGAGCGTTTACCGTGTAGCCACAACTTATGTTACCCGATGAGGTAGACGTCGATGCGACATCTGGAGACGAATAAACACTAACTGTGTCTGTGCCAGGGATTAACGCCACGCTGTTCGGGAGTACGTCCGAAAACGTAAGCGTAAAGTTACCGGCTGCTGTGTTCCCTGTGTTGCCAGCGATGCGTACGCTATAGACCTGTGACCCCGTAGAGACAGATATCTTAGCGTAACCACCCTTGTAGGTGTCAGCTGTGACGGCTCCGGTTGAGACAATCGTAAGTGTCTGTGAGGGGGACTGTAGGTTACTAGCTATTTGACCGTTTGCTACAGTCGTGATTGCTAGTCCTGTAGCTGAGGTAATAACCGCATATACCTGTGTACCTGCTGCGATAGCAGAGGCGTTTGCGAACTGTACATATTTGAAGCGACGTCCGCCCTTAAGATTATGTACATTCCCTAAACCGTCGAACTTCCCCGTTGTTAGCGTCCCGACTATTGATCCTAATGCTTCTGTGTCCATAGTATTATCCTTATCCTATTAACTTACGTTAGTAATTCCACTAATCTTAGCTTCACGTCGGGGCTGGTTTGAAGTCAGCTGACCAAAGTAAGTGATGACTGCGGTTTCAGACAACTGGTTTGGTACTCGCATAAAGTCACGCATCTGCCAGATTGATTCAAGTGCTTTTGGAGCGCCCTTGCTACCGCTTGAGTTAATGTTAGCGTCTGGTGCACCACCGCTAACGCCACGGGTTACTTTCATCTGACTAGGGATGAAGCGCTGGTTGTGCATGGGAACTTTGAACAGGTTCAAGTAGTTGCTGTTAAGCAAGTACAGAATACCGGCAGGAGCGCTGTCATCCTTGAAGAATGAAGCAGCTCGATAAGACATGCCAGTGAATCCACCGACTGCACTCATACCGCTAGACAAACGGATTTCGCTAGGAGCGTCACTTCGGGTAGCATCTTGAGCAAGGTCTGAACCAGTAGTGATGTAACGGCCTTGGTTAGTTGGCTGGAATAGGCTTTCTAGCAATGTCCATACTGGAGACGGAGTAATTGCGAAGTCAGTGGTTTCTGAAGCGATACCACCAGCTGAAGCAGCGTCAATAGCTTGGCTAACTGTGTCAAGGGCAAGCGTTCCACCAGCTGCGGGAAATACTTGTGCGTTTACCCATGGGTTAGATGCACGAGTTACGCCACCGTAGGAAGATGTGTTTGCGCCTGCGTCTACTACGTTCTCTAGGCCATAAATGTTGTTACCGCCACCGGCGCTGTAAACACCAGCTGCAAAACGTAGGCGTAGGGATTCTTGAGCTACGTCCATTTTCTGTTCTACAAGGCGAACGGCTGCACGCATGTTGTTTTCGTTAATGCTTCGCTCTGCGTCAGAGATAGCAACAGTTTGCATAACAAGTGATGGGCCAAACGAGAGAGTTTGCATTGTGTTGGTAACTGCGAATGACAGAGTGTCCATCGAGTTGATGAAACCACCAGTTGGCGAAGTCGAAGTCATGACTGGGTCGATTTGAATCGGACCACCACCCCAGCGCTGAGCCTTGGTGCTTAAATACTTAACAAGAGTTGTTGAGTAAGTAATGTTATCTACTACACGTGGAGCAATCTTGGTATAGGTGACGTCACCTAGGTCTGATGTAAAATCCATAGTTACCTTTCTTATAAAATAAAAAACCGACCATGCCGGTCGGCTTCATGCCTGAATTATATCACCAATTACTTTTTGTTTGCAACAGTTTTTTTAGAATCCTTCTTTTCTTCCTTTTTGTCTACGATAGCAGGGTCAAAGTATTTACGGGTTGAGCTAAGTTTTGCTTCTACCAGGAGACGTTCGACAAATGATAGGGCACTATCGTACTCGTCTGGAATTGGCCTGCCAAACATTGCCTTAGATAACTTTCTACCCTCTTCCTCGGATAGCAAGTCCTTTTTAACAAATAGTGCGATAATAAAATTAACCATACAGTCTCCTTACTTTAATAGTTTCCTAACGTCAAAATCGGGGTCATTCAAGAGAGTGTCAAACTCCTCACGTGACAAATCATCGTATTGGCCTGCCGTAGAGTTCTTACCTGATCGCTGTGAGGAGTGCGAAGTTCTGGAAGCATACTTGCTGCGCTCGGCATCCTCTTTAGACAGTGATCCGCCAAGGTCTTTGAACCTGTCGGCATTTTCTTTTTGAAAACGGTTGAGGGCTGTGTCAAAACTAATAGCCCGAGAAGCTGTACGGTCTTTATTAACCTCTTGCTGATAGGTTAAAATGTCATCAGCCAACTGGTTGATTTTACTGTCTTTGTCGATATTGCCATCTTTATCCAACTCTAATTTAGGAAACTCGCCATTCTCTATGGATTCAGTAAGTCCATCAAGTTGAGCCTCTCTAGCTTCATTCTCATTATTCACACGCTCTATATCTGCCAGAGAATCGTCATACTCTTTTCTAAGAGCTGCCCCTTGAGCTTCTAGTCGTGCCAAGGCTGTACTAGCTTTTGTAACTTCGAGTTGGTCGGCGAACTTAAAGTCTTTCGGTATATCCTCAACGGCATAAGCTTTAATTTCCTTACCCTCGGAGTCTTTTAGAGTCAGTGGTTCAATATGCGCCAAGACATACTTCTGGTAACCGTCATCAATTTTACTCAGGTCAAGCGACTTACCAAACTCGGTTTGTGGAGTGTAGTCTATCTCAGGTACTTTTTCGATGAACTCATCAAGGGATGATTCGTTAATCTTGGCGTCGGCTTCTCCCTTGTCGTCCTTACTTTTATCTTCCACGTCCTCGATGGTCTCGTCTTTACTCTTATTATCATCTTTGTCCTCCTCTTCTTCGTCACCATCATCTGAGCTATCGGGTAGTGGCTTACCGAAGTCATCTAAAGGGACATCGTTTTGGCGATCGCCCTCATACTTTTCTACCATTGCTTGAACGTCTGGGTCGTCTAGTATATCTTCATACATAAATTGAATATTCCTTACTACATTCAATATAACACATTATTGCTGTGGTTGAGGTGTAGACTGTTGTGGCATTTGCTGCGGTTGAGGGGCTTGCTGTTGAGGTGGAACCTGTTGTTGAGGTTGCATCGGTGACTGTTGAGCAGGTTGCTGGGTCTGTTGCTGCTGCGCCCTAGCTGCTTCCTCTTGTAAGTTCTGCGGGGAAAGTCCCATTTGTGCTAACTCTTGGATAGAGTAGAAGTGATTAGGGTCTATAGTCTGGCCGTTTGGCGTGACTAACTGTCCTTGAGCATTCTTATATGTTGTGGCCGCAGGAGGTTGGGCTGGTGGAGTAGGTACTCCTGGAGTTCCCTGTTGTTGCATCGGTGTGCCGTCAGGATTTAACCCTGCTTGCTGTGCTGCTTGTGCTGCTCCGGGAATTGTTGGGTCAGATGCCCCGCCTGAAGCTCCAGCGCCAGCAGCTTGGACGGCAGTACCTATCTGGATAGGCGTAAACTTAAGGTCTGGCTCAAGTGCCATAACACCTTGTCTCGCAGCGTTCTCAACGATTTTACGCTTCAGGTTTTCAATAATAACCTTAGCGATGTAATCGTTAAACCTCTTCTGAACCTTTTTGCTCTTGTCTTTAAAGTCATCCGATACGGTTATGTCACGCATAGCCTTAATGAATCCGTCTGAGCTTTCCGAAATCTCAACCTCGGGTTCATCCTCAAAGCGTTCTAGTACTTGTTGAGCCGTAAACTCATAGCCCTCACTACTCTCCTTACGTGCCAGAGAGCGTGGGTCTTGAGTAAATTGGATATAGTTATCGTATAGTTCTTGAGGGTCTTGAATACCACTAATCTTATAGTAGTCTAGAAGAGCGATAGCCTTATTGTTTAACAGCCCCTCAGCTATGGCTTGTTGTTCGGCCTTGTTTATAGGCAGAGTTGAGCCACCCTCAACGTGAATCTCCACTTTAGTATCAATCATCTCTCGGGATATAAATATTCGCTTATAACCGCTGTTAGATGAACTCGTAAAGGAGTGCTTCTTTGTGTACCAGATACTCATCATATGGGCGAGTAATCGGTAGTAGTCAGTATAGAACTTGTCTATCGAGCGAGTCATTAAGTCTAGCCGTCCCTGAGCTTGGTCTTTCTTAATTTGAGCTTGCCCAAGAGTTGGGTCTGTGTCGCCCTGGTCACCTGTACCAGTAATGATGTTGGGTGCGCCAATCATAGCCAGAGTCTGTGTCCTTAAGTCCTGCTTTTGAGCTAAGAGTTCTGGAGATACAACTGCGGCAGGCACAACACCGAATTGTTGTTCAGTATTACTGCCTTGCGGTACATTGGTAAGCGTAATAACGGCCTTGGTAGCTAGTTTATCGGCGGAAACGGCATCATCTTCGGTAAGCGTATCACCATTAACTACGATAGTAGGATTGCTCCTTAATGAACTCTCTAGGGAGTGACGGCCAGCGAGGTTAAGAAAGTCCTGCATAATTCTGCCCTGTTCAACTGGGTTTGTTTTGTCTATAAGCAACCGGCCGTCGGAACTAATATTGCAGAAGATAAATGGCTTTGGTGGGGTCTTTATAATATTTAAGTCATCGTTTACATAACTAAAGTTGGGGTTTTTGCTTTTCTCTAGGATAAGATCATCACAATAATATACGACACCCTCTTGTGGCTCAAACTTACTGTCGTAATAGGTAAACCATGATTCTCCAAGGATTAAAAGAACATCTAGGTCGGGTTTGCCATTTTCGGTGGAAACTGATGCTAAGTTTAGTATCTTTTCTTTTTTATTAGGCCACCTGTGTATCATCTCTGAAGCTGACATTGGTGACTTATAATCCATAAGCCGTGGGTTTCCGCCATAAGGAGTATGGTTGTCGACGGTTAGGTTCTCAGGGTCTATAAGTTTTGGGACGATATCGCCGTGCTCTCCGCAGTCAGGGTCGAACTCTAATTTTACGCATCCGATATACGATAGACCGGCATCGTTAACTACCTTGGCGGCAATGTCCCTAAACTCAAACTTATCGTTATGAGACCTCAGTACTTTCTCAAAGAATACTCCAAAGCGTTTAGCGTTATCGCTGTCCGAAGAGGGGTAGACATTTGGCTGGGCGATACGATCTGTAAGGTAGGCGAGTACCGCTGACCAACCGACCCATATCTGGTTTTCAGAATAAGGTATTTGTCCAGCTTTTAATTTATTCTGTATCTGGTAACCGTCAAAATATAGCTTGTTAAGGCGTCTCTTTTCGGCTAGATTATAGCCGTCATCTGTTGAGTCGTTCCAGTCACTAGAGGCAGTTTCTATACGTGTTTTTAGGTTCTGTAATAGCTCGTCGTCATTAATAGTGATGTCCATACTACCGAGAGACTCAATAACACCCTCTTGACCGGTTAGGTCGCTTCTTGAAACTGTGCCAGAGTTTCTGCTAAACATTCCTGTAAAATCGTTATTCATAATATCTCTTTAAGTGTACACCATAGTTTATTAGTTCAAATAACCGTTTCCGACAGTTTTCATTGCCTGAAGTTTATAGGCATCCTGCTGTTGGTTAAAGGCATTTTGCTGTTCTTGATATGTAGTCTGAGATTTAGCAAAGCTAGTTTCGCTCTCGGTGAGTGCCGCTGCTTCTTGCTCTTCAGAAGTATATACCTGATCCACGTCAGATTGGATAGCTGCCAGCCCGGCATCTTGTACCTCTAGAGCTGCTATCATAAAGTTGGCCAGATTATTCGAGGCTTCGATTGAGTAATTCGTTGCGGCGTTATATTCACTCTGTGCAGCCTGTTGATAATTATTCGCTTCCGATACGTACTGAGCAGCAGCGTCCGTATAACTCTGTTCCGCTTGTTGTTCTTCAGTATACTGAGCCTGTGATTCATTACTGGCCTGGGTCTCAGCCGTGGTAGCCTCATTCTCTTGCGTCTGGATAGATTGACCAAGTTGAGTCTCAATCTTATTTGATTGAGTAGTAATACTTTGAGCTTTAGCCTCAACTCCCGTAGCCGATAGACCACGAGTGCCTCCCTGAACATTCTGTAATTGATTAAGAGCAGTTGCCGCCTTTCCTATTTCTTGGTTCTGAAGTTGTTCTGTCTGCTGTAGCGTATTTGAGCTATAGCCAAAGATACTATTTTGCGACGTAAGGTTTTGCTGGTAGAGGTTACCTGACGACCCTGTTGTTACCATAACATTAGCCTCGGCAGCAGCCTTTTGTGTTTGAGCGGTCGCATTCTGATTAGCTACGTTAGCTTGCTGTACCTCCTGGTTACCTGCCACGGTAGCAGCTTGCGACTCTGCCATCTGCTGGTTATAGACAGTTTGACCCTCATTCTCTAGAGTATTTTCTTCTGCGGTAGACTGAGCGAGTGCTTGCTGTGCTTCTACAAAATATGTATTTAATGAATTAGCCATTATGAGCTGATGTTAGCTGACTTTTCACTATTAAGTTGCTGAATCTGAGACTGCTGACTAGCAATCGTAGATTTAGTTGAACTATTTTCAAACGGGTCAACTGAGCCGATTATGTTCCCTGGGTTAATTACATCTAGAATTACATGAGCAAAACCTGAACCGCTATTATTATTAGTTTCACTTGACTTTTCATTGTTTATATCAGCAGTTAAAGCGTTTATCTGGGTGTTTATCGAATTATTATTAGCGGTAACCTGTTTCTCGGCTGCAATCTGCAACGGCTCCATCTGTTTATTATAAGTATTCTGTATGTTCTGCCCTGTTGTTTGAGCTTGGGTGAGACCAGTTTGTGCGCTATATAGCCCAGCTTGAGCATTTGCTGCGTTTGCCTGTGCAACGTCTAGGTGAGCTGTATATTTTGCTAAAGCAGCCTGAGCAGCACTATTAGCACCCGCCATAATGTTGGCTACATTAGTGCCGACAAGGCCGCCATAGGTCGTCGCTTGTGTGGCCATCGTTGATAAGGTCTGGGCGTAATTTGCCATAGTGTTGTTGTTTTGTGTAGCGGCGTCGTTATAAGCAGCAATCGCATTGGTCTGTGATGTCTGTTGAGCACCAATTTCTTGGCCTGTGTATGTCGAGGCTGCGTTTGCCTGTCCTAGTTCGTTTGTTTGAACTGTCGTATTGGCTTTTATGGCGTTGTTAGCTTGGTTCTGGACGTCTGCCTGTCTGGTCTCTGCCCCTACTGCGTTAAAACCTCTAGTACCGCCCTCAGAGGCCATTTGGTTATTGGCTGCACCAAGCTGTCCAGTCTCTTGAGCAATATTCTGATTAGCCTGATTAAGGGTAGTCGGGTCAAAGCCCATCTGACTAAGCTGGGATTGTTCGTCCTGATTATACATACCCGTGACGTTACCCATGTTGGAGTATTGGTCACCGAGAGCTGATAGTTTTGCAGCGTTCTGATCTGCAGATTGTCCCTCAGCATTAGCACTGCTAAGTTGAGTATTTGCCTGGGCTTGAGCTGCGTTAGCAGAGGCCGTGTTTGAGGCATACGTCTGATTAGCTTCGGTTGTGGCGTTGTTTAGAATGTTTCCGAACTCGTCCATATTACTCCTTAGAAGTTGCCGACGTTTCCAGCCATGCTAGTAAGCGCTGGGATTGAGCCACCACTCTGAGCAACAGATGGAGTGCTTCCAGCGATACCAAGGGCATTAAGCTGTGCCTGAGCATTAGCTGCTTGAGTTTTATATGTGTTTTCAGGTGTGCCGGGGATCAGCCCCAAGATGCCGCCGAGTATACCACCTTGACCCATTGAGCCTCGTGCGGTAAGCAAGTTATTGGTGGCTGTTCGAGCAGCCTGATTCTGATTAGCAGCAGCTAATAGGGACTGTCCAGTAGTACCTGCCTGACCAGCATTTGAGTCAAAAGTAGGAGCAAAGACTGACCGTATATCTCCCATCTGACCTAGGTATCTTTGTAATTGGTTAGAGTTATTTAAGACTGCTTGGGTCTTTTGATACTGCGGGTTATTTAACTGCGCATTTGCTTGACTAGCTTGGTTAGATGTTGCTGCAGCATTTCCTAGCAATCCCAGTGCTCCAAGTATTCCTGCGATACTGCTAGCTTTTCCTATTGGGCTCATAGTTCTTCCTCCTGTATTAGTTGTTCCTGCGTCTGTACCGTCTGGGGCTGCGCCTCCCCCTCCTGGCCTAAAAAGCTTGCTAACCGTCTGAGCCGTCTTAGCTTTTAAAGTAAGACCTGGAGTGCTGTTAAGTACGGCATTAGCCATACCTGCTTTAGACAGACCAGCCGACATTAGCCCATTAGTAAGATTACTTGTCTCGTTAGGATTAGCAGCATTAGAGTAGCCTACATGGTTAGCCTGTAAATGTCTCAAATCCTGCAAACTCATATTACCACCCTTACCTGATTCTAACGTGTTTACTAAGTTTTGCTGATAGTTTGGATTATTAAAATTAGCTCCTTTAACTTGGGTTATCATATTTTCTAGATTTGCGTCTGAGATTGGAGCATTACCATTTGCCACGCCGAAGCCTCGATCTAGCAGATCATTGCCCATATTGGTATAAAGAGAGCTCAGTTGCTTTGCTCCTTCAGCTGACACGCCTCTGCCCTGAGCGATAAGAGATTGCGCATTCGCTTGTCCTTGAAGCGCTCTAACCGCATTAAGATTATTTGAAGGTAATACGTGAGTTAAGGCACTCGAGTCAGTAGGGTCGGCAGCTCCGGGCCCAGCAATAATATTCCTAACAGAATTCAATGTATTGGCGGCGGCTGTCTCCTGTGCAGGAGTTAATACGCCAGACATAAGCGCATTATTGATATGTTGTTGAGCTAAGTCGTTATAGTTACCAAGATTAATACTTGCACCATTCGCTTCAGCATTATTTATATGGTCGTTGACACCATTGCTAAGTATTCCGCTATCACCAGTAACAAAATTAGCATCCTGCGCTGCCTTTCCTAAATTGCTATAGCCATCATTCGCTAGGTTCTGGGCAACTTGTCCAGCTTGAGCTTGTGTTAATCGGCTCCCTCCTTGCTGCACTTGTTGCTTGAGAGCATTAAGAGCTACGCTATTCGCCTCTTTTTGTACAGGATTAAGCTGTGAGTTTACTGGAGGAGTAGCCTTAGTAAAAGTATCAGTTGAAGATGTTTGCGGAGCAGGAGGTGTAGGTTGTGCAGGACTACCAGCTGGTGGTTGAGTTTCAGGATTAACGACTGGAGGAGTTGGGGTTGTCGTACTAGCTTCCGCTGGAGGGGTTATGGTTTCAGGGGGAATAACTTTAGTAGTCGAAATTGTTCCAGTCGGATATTGTCTTAGATTAACATGCGTACCAACATCATATGAGTTAGGATTTGCTGGATCTGGATTTATTGGAACAGCTGGAGTTGTAGCAGTAGGAGTTGCTGGCGTCGCAGGTGTGGTCGGAGATAAGTTATCTACTGGTGCGGTTGCGGTCGCATCAATTGCCGCTGGAGCAGCGCCTTCCGCTGCTTTAACTGTATCTGCTGTTAGAGCAGAAGCACCACCCGCCGTAGCATCTTTAGCTACATTAGAGGCTAGATCAGCGGCAGCACCTGCACCTTTAGCTCCAAGCATTCCTGGCATTAAACCAAATAGGGCACCTTGACCGATGCTTCCAGCATTTAATCCATGTCCGCCTAGAAGCTCACCCGCTCCAGTACCTAGACCGGAGCCAATAGCTGCACCCGCTGGACCACCAAGCATTCCGCCACCTACCATTCCTCCAAGCTGTAGAATAGTGTCTAATATCCCTGATAGGGGGCTACTAGACCCTGCAGACGCTTGTGCTGTCTGAGGTGCTTTATAGCCTGCCATTGCTGATGAAAGTCCTGCTACGTCCAGTGGTTGCATATTATCTCCTGTAAAAAAATAGACCGTCAAATCTAGACGGTCGTCTGATTTTATTTTACGCTATTTAACAGAGACTATCAATTACACCTGGCTTAAACTGTCATTTAATCCCATTGCGAATATCTGAGTGTTAATATTTAGTTGAACTCCAGACAGTGAAAATGGGTAGGCAGCGAACCCAGGTAAAGTGCTAAAGTCCCATGTAGACACCCTATATAGGCCAATGTATAAGTTCTGACTATCAGCCCTGAATATAAGCTGGTTTATGCAAGCAATCGTATCAGTGTTCGTTCCAGTTGGGCTCCCCTGCGATAAAAGAGCGTCCTCATTCCACATAGCTATGCCTGTTCCCCACGGTCCAGGAGGCAAACCATACCCAACGGTGACTGTTTCAAAGCCTGGTATATAACCTAATCCGTGATAAATAGGTAAAAGAGTCGTGTAGATAGTGCCGTTTGCACTTGTAGTTGCTACGGGTGGTTGCGGTGGGTCGCTTGAGAATGTAATCTGGAAGTTCTTGTACCCATACTTAGCAGTCCTATCCACCATAAAAGCTGGGTATTGAGTTGTGAACTGGATAGCCGAACCGTTATAAACCGTTATTCCAGTACTCATATTGTTATCACCGTTGGGGCTGAATATAGCAATGGGTCACGTCGGACTATGACGGAGAAGGGCACCGTGCTAAGAAGCCCCTGGCTCGTTAATAGTCCGGTATTTGTCATTTCATACGAAACATCTCCTTGTGCCTGCCGGTCATGTTGTCCAAAAACATTAGTATAATAAGCAAGAGTTGTGCTACTTTCGTAAACTCCGTTACCGGCACAAAATACATCACTGTAACTTCCGCTCCATGCTGTGGTATCGGTTGAATTAAGAAAATCTACTCTAGCAGGTATCCCGTTCGGTATCTGGTAGGTAACAATCCCGCCAGTGAAATTAGCATTCTTAGGCGTTTGTATAGTGAGTATCTGAGGCGCACTTCCCTTACTGTGAAAGATAAAGTTTCTAAGGTCTCTTGAGGTTATATCCCTGCCAGGTCTAACGATTTTAATACCAACATGGGGATCATATGCTGATGTGCCGACTGGTGGTAAAACTGCTGCATAGCTAAATGCTTGGGTAAAATCAAAAGTATACACCTTAACAGACAAGACTGTTCCTGCCGGTAAAATAACACTCCCACCTAAACCTGTAGTGGCGACCGGAACTTTAATGCTATTCTTACCAAAATACATCTGGTAACCGTACCTACTATTCAGCCTTTCAGCCACTACGTTAGTAAACCGACTATCTGGGCTATATTGCCAGACGTCTGCGAAAGCATAATATCCTAGATTGTGATAAAGAGTCACCGTTGCTACATCGTAGCCACCAAAAGCTGGGTCTGCTGTAGTAACATCGGCTGACGTGACAGTATAATTAAAAGTCTTAACCACTTGAAGCATCGGCCAGTTGCTAGAAAATGATAGGTCGTAATCTGGGGCTGTCTGAGCATCATAGCCTGGCAGAGCAACTTTAAGCCCTGCCGTGACTTTAGTGGTCATTAACCGAATGCTCCGCTTGCACTATAGCCCATCATCATAGCAATGTTTCCATTCTTATCTTGATATGAAGTTGTCCCTTGAATAGTGGTACTGCTATTCTGGGTACTATTTATAGTGGTGCTTGATTGTTGTGGAGCATACATCGCCAGAGCGGCTGACACCTGTTCAACAGACATATAGCCAACTACCCCGAATGACGGTTGAACCGCTCCGAAACTCTGCTGGGGAATGGCTTGTATTTCGACGTTACCAAAAATAGGGGAGTACGGACTATAGGAACCCGTGTTGGCCATTATATCTTGGTCTGCCGTATTGCTATTGCTTGGGTTCATGTCGTTTCTACATCTTCCGTTGTTCCGGCTGGTAATACGATTGCCCCGACTGGTTGAGTACCGGTTGGAGACACAAAGTCATCTATATAATCATCTGGAGCGACGTTGGTCTCTTCGTTAAGTGGAGACAATTCCCATGTAATACTTGTGATAACAGGAGGTGTCATATTGCCCGATGGAGTAGTTCCGTAAAATCCCCATTGCATCTCATGGAAACGGGCTAACGGTGGCTGTATGTTTACTTCCGTTGTCCCTGTCTCAGTAATAGTGTATGAAGTTCCATCTTCTCCGACTGTAACTGGTTGGCCTCGATTAACTGAATACCAGCCTGTGAGTGTACAGCCCTCCGGTAAAGGCTCAAGGTTAATCTTATATCTTAAAAGTTCTTTTTGCTTATACCTAGCTCCCCCATCAAAGATTAAAGAAGCCCACGAAAAGTTAGCGGCACTTGAGCTAGAGTTGTCCATATAGTCTAAGCCGTAATGAGTTGTACCACTAGCTGTGTATTGCCAGGAAACATACATCTGGTCGACAAAACTATACACACAACCCATTTGCAGATTATTAGCTGATGTCCATATCGCTGGATTAGTCGCATTAGCACTTAACATGTAAGATCGGCCAAAGCTGTTTGGATAGGTGAGCTCAACTGCACCCCAGCCATAGATTCCGTACCTGACGCTAGGATTTTCTGAGATGCTAGGGTAGCCCATTAAGAGTTCCGTGTTGCGGACAGTCGACATGTTGGGGTAAACAATCGTACTGTCAGGTAAACCGCTGTAGTTGCCGTTCTGATAGGAGATAAGGCGTATCTTCATGTCTGGTACACCCGGCTGAGAGACTGCGTATAGAGTACCGTTAACCGTGAAGTAAGTTATGTTCCCAAAAGTCTGGAGTGCATAGGGTGAGCCCTGCGGCACTTCCGTCCGAGATATCCAGTTCTGTGAGATGCCATCCCAATAGTAAATCATGCCGTCTTGCTCTTTAGAATTGCCGCCAGTAGCCCGACGCTCAGTAGAAGTAACAAGGTATGCTGAGTTAGAGGTTAGGCTACATACCTCGTAACCTACATCGAGAGAAACTGCCCCTCTCTGATAAGAAGAATTAGTAGGTGCTGCCGTCATGGTCATATCCCATGTACTGATATAGTCTCCGTTTCCGATGGCCATAAACATATTGTTTCCCGTGAAAAGCGTGGCTGGGTGAAGTCCATTATTCGTCTTAGCCATACGATAAGCAAATAGGATAAAGTCGATACCGGTCATGTCGGGAGTTGAATTATTAGTTGCGTTACCCATACTGTCGTAGGCGAGTAAGGTTGAACCCATGCTTCTAAATGTATAAGTATCACTGCTTACAGATGACGTCATATGGAAGTGGTAAAGGCTTTCATTCCCTGTCGCTGAACCGCCTAGATAAGACCGGACTCCGGGAGCTGGGAAGACAAACTCATTATAGGCGGCAGCGGTAACGGCAGCGTTTAAAATTGTGACCGCTTTAACTACGTTGTTATTACCGTCATGAAGCGTGAGGATTAAGTTACCCGTTCCTTTAGCTACAACATATACACCAAAAGAGTAAAAGGGTTCAATAGAGGGTGAGAATGAAGTATAACTTGAGGCCAGTGAATCATTAATAGAAGTTGGAATAGTTACATTAGTATACGCCGGTACGCCGCTTCCAGTTGCGCCAGCTTGTGGGTTAGCTCCGACTTGAGATATTGAAGTCACCCCAGCATTAGCCCCGACACTTGTAAGGTTATTCCGATAATTACCCGAATAAGAGGTCGTGGCATTATCCCATAAAGCCGTTACCCCTGAGCCAATATCGGCACTCTGAGCTAAAACATTATATTGCCAGGTTGGAGTTGTGGAGCTAATCCCACCATAACCCGTGATAGGGCCGTACGAGCTGATAGCCTGTTGACCTGGGAAAAATAGATAGTCGGTCATCTGGTTATAAACAATACTCCCACCACTTTGCTCAGGTAGCGTCCCGACAACCGTTACGTTATTTGAAGTGTCTATTCGGTAAACTTTGCCAGGTAGATCAACAGCCCACTTTATGCCCGTTTGGTCTTGTACCATAGCCAGAATCAGACCTGTTATGAGTGAAGTGGTTATCGTAGTGAGTCCTGGATTAACCGTCATCTGAGACGGAATACTGCGATGGTCTAATGCCTCATCATCATAAAAGCTGTTAGCGATACCATTCTTATAATCCGTCGAAGCGCCACCATCAAACCGCCCCATTGACATGACAATTTTATTGGTATTTTCTGGGCCTTTAGCCATGTTAGTACCCTGGGCTTACCGGACTTATTCCCATGAAATCCCAAGCATTCATACCACTTATGCCCATATCACTAGAGACACGAGAAGTTGAGCGAGTGCTGTAAGACTCCCGGAAGTCATCAAGACACTGTTGGAACATAGCTAGATAATTCTGTTCAGTCTCGGTGTCTTTTCGCCCAGCGTAGAATTGAGCGGCTGCGTAATACGCTCCTGCTAGCTGAACCATGTCGGGTAAGTCTTCCATTTGACCTATTCTAAACTGCGCTGTTGCGGAAGTCTGACCGGGTAGTTGGAAGTTCTGGCCAAGCACGATATGCGAAGTATCTGTAATCGAGGATACTTGGTATACATGCCCGTCTGTTCCGTCAGTTGTCATGAACCATAGATTGTTATTCGGTGCGGAGATAATTGGCTCTGAGAAAGATACCAGGTTACTATCGTTGGTTACATTTGCAGTCACGGGTGTGCTCGGATTAGCTATGGTATATGAATTAACCGTGCTACTAATATCGTCTATAGCCATTTCAGGCGGTAGGGCTTCGTAGGTAATAATCAGCCCATTAGCTTCAGCTGCGCCAGGAGCAGGCCACAGTCCTACTTGTGAATGACCCCTAACAAAGTAATATGTAGGCCACGGGAAAGACAGTTGAGGCCAGACATTGATCTGATTCCACTTTGCAATGGTTGGTATTTCACTTAAAGGTAGGACTGCGAACATACCGTTAGCCACTACCTGAATAGCCGTAGGTCTGATACAGTCGGGAGCCAGTTGATAATATTGCTGATTAGCTACTAAGTTACTTGTCAAGGTTTTCTGAATATAACCTACACGGGACGTTGTGAATATCTTAGCGATGCCACGGTTGACATCACGCTTCAGGTCAATCAATAGGTCGGCAGGGATATTTCTAGGATTGACTCCGCAGAACTTCGCTGCTCTTTTGTATAAATCTGTAAAAGTATCCATTTAATCTCCAATTAAAATAGCAGACTCGTCAGCAGGTCTGCTTTTCTATATTTTAGCATGAATTGCTTGCTTAAGCTGTCCTCTGCCAAAAATACACAACGATATATGGCTGTAAGTTGTTGTGGGCACCTCCGCCACCAGTGCTACCTGTTTGTAGCGCTGGAGTGTTCGCACCAATACCACCACCAGCGGCAATACTGCCGACAGTGTTATTGAAGTTATAACTGTGTGTGTGAGCTGGTATTTCTGGAACGGTTAGAGTGTGATTGCTCTCCCCTCCCGTTGCTCCGGCAGCAAATGCCTGGTCGCTAGTACCGTTGCCGACAAGAACCCGACCCGCTCCAAAAGCAGCCCAAGTGCCAAAGCCGAATGTCGTCCCAGGATTTGTACCACTGGTTTCAGTATAGATACAACCTATCGGGAATGCGGAAGCTAGTACGGTAGCAATTAACGTACTTAATGATGATTGGCCGGTGCCACCATTAGTAACAGGTAATATACCTGTTACGCCCGTTGATAACGGTAGGCCAGTTAAATGAGTAGCAACTCCTGAAGCTGGAGTTCCCAAGGCCGGTGCCACTAAAGTCGGCGATGTAGCCAATACCACATTGCCGCTTCCTGTAGTAGCACCCCACGTACTCGTGCCAGTCCCATTACCAGTTAACACCGTTCCACTGGTAGGGGTACTCGCTCCAGTCCCTAACTTAGTCTCAAGAGCTACGATAGCCGTAGTCTGAGCTACGGAGACTCCTGAAGCACTCGGATTATTAGTTGGCGATGTAGCTGTTGGTTCAGGGATTGAACTAATTGAGGTTGGATATGACATTTAAACTTCCGTCCATGATGATGGTACAGCATCTGTTGTCTGTTGAATAGTGCCATCCCAAGTGTAATCTGAATCCCACGTACGATTAGCATCGTCCCATGTATCTATTGGAGGTTGAGGATTGACTAGCCATGTGCTGGGCGACTCAGGCGTTGAGGTGTATGTAGACGGAGTAACTGTTTCTTCGCTCCATGTGCTGGGTAATTGTGGCATATTTTTAGTATACACTTACGGCACAAAAGTCCGTCTATCATTACCTAGAAGTACATCCCACATAGGGTTGAAAGAGCCGTCGGTGTTTTGCATTACAAAGCCTTGGTCGCCTGAAGTATTATTTAGGTATTGACACCAAGTATAGACCATTGCCTGTTGTATGCCACTCGATTTAATTGTTGCATAACAATACCTCATTGCCATTATAGCCTGTTCAGTTGATAATTTTAAAATATCAGTTCCAGTACTGTCTAAGTTAAACTCCGAGACGTAACATTGTGTGCCAAATGCGGTGGCTATGGCAGCTACATTACTAAATGAACCTGGTGTAAAGTAAGAGTAATTTTGAGTAGTTAATATATTACCATATGGGTGAATTGATATTAAGTCAAGACCCTGAAGACCATTTGAAACCCATGCAGCCCAATTACCAGTCTTCGTACCACTACTAGTATAGTAACCATCATCGCATGACCAACTTACTGGCATTGTCCAGCCAGGTATAGCCTTTATCTGAGCCGCCAATACTCCTGCATTAGTACGCAGTTGTGCAGCGGTTAATGTATTATCGTCAACATAGTTTTCAAGCTCATTGCCAATTGAATAGTCATTGAAGTTTGCGCCAATTGATACCAAATAGGCACATTCTGACAGGGTAGACGAGACATACTGATTCCACACGGCTGCAGTTAAGCCACCAGCACCATATGTTCCAGCATTTTGGGGAAAAGAAGGGCCAAAAGTAACATATATCCCAGCATTACTGAACTGAATAGCACATGAACGCCAAAAAGCATACAAATCCTGTGTATTTCCGTTTACATTTGGAGTACCAGCAGCCCAGGGATATGCTAATCTCGGCTGGTGGGGCCGCACCGATATTTTATTTTGAAGAAAATACGCAATGTCAGCTACCCAATTAGATTGGGCGTTTGAATAATTTACTCCATGCATTACGCATTTAATCTAAGTGTTGTTGGGAAGTTTGTAGAAGACCAAATACCGTTTGCGACTGTACCATTATTACTATTTCCAGAAGAATCAGTTGCGACTGTACCCGAAGTTTGGTTCAGGGCATAAATAAAGGTTGCTCCCGCAGGAACAACACCATACTGCCATAGAGATAGTATTTGAGCGGCAGTCCAGGGGGTGCTGGTGTTTTGAAAAACTATATTAGCTAAACTACCCTTAACATATCCTGATGCGCTATATGACTTCACCATAAAAGAGAGTAGTTTACCAGTTGCGACGGACATTGTACCCGTAGCTATATTAGAGGCGGATAAAACTCCATTGATATAAATTGCTATTCCAACTCCGGGAGTAGATGAAAAAGTGGCAACCACATGTACCCATGACCCATGCTGAAATGAACCAGCTGGAGTTGTGGAACTACTCAGCGCTGTCGTATTGTTGTAAACAGCAAAAAATAGGTTATTATTACCATTTTCTACCAATCTAAAACCATCTGTTGCTAAGGCTGTTGTATAAAATACCATATTTGCCCCACTTATGTACTGTATCCAAAACCCAAGACTAAAACCAGTCGTAGCAGGAGCCACCGCAGATGTTAAAGTGCTACTTGTTCCATCAAAACCAAGTGAACCTGTAAAGCTTTGGACACCCAGTCTATTACCGGCTACCGTCCTAGCCCCCGCTACCGTCCTAGCACTAGCTACTGAACGTGTCATCGTTAAACCCTTGTGCCTATAGTAATGTTAGGTGTCCAACTACCGCCTGTTCCAAGAGTTATTACTATGGTTAGACCGGTATTCAGACTCACGTTATAGGGAACATTAAAGGGTTGAGCGCCGACCATGTTTGCAGATAAAGGTAATGAGATAGTGGCAAGTGGCGTTCCTGTGGCTGTTAAGGCGTCATAAATAGCTATCGTGGAAGCTGCGGTTGCCGTTAGTAAAGTAGACGGGTTATTTATGGTAATACTGTTTAAGAAGTTAGCGCCGCTTTTAATGGCTGCCGATGTCCCTGTTGAGGTAATGGTCGTATAGACATTACGCTGCTCAACTACCATTTTGTTGTTGGTAAGATCTTCCCCGGCAATCAAAGTATTTAAGTTTGACTGGAGTGAACCGTTGGCAGTGGTCTGTAGGTCTGCCCGCTGGCCGTTGGTATAGGTCGGTAGGGTTGTATTGTAAACACCTGAAATCTTTACACCATTGCCTGAGTCAGCCCCAGCAGCCGGGACATTACCAACCACCTGAGCATTTAAGTTAGACGCTGTGGCTTGGGTTACCGCAGTCGTAGATCCAGATTGTAGAGTAGGGGTATTAGTTGCTAGAGAAACGGGAACTGTAGACTGGTTAGAAGCGATGACAACAGGCTGAGAGGCTGACATCGTAGTCTGACCAACTGAGGGGATTTTACCGGTATTAGTGGCTATGGTAGATAGAGAAGCCAGTTCGGTAGTTTGGTTGGCTGAGGTGGCGCTAGCGCCGGTGTTCGTCGCAATACTGCTTAAGCTAGTGTTGCCGGTCGTCTGATTAGTAGCAGTAGCTACTCCCGTGGTATTGGTAACAATAGTGGCTAGATTGCCACCTGTCTCAAGTGCGAGTTGTCCTGTTAACGCTGGGTCTTCTTCTGCCATAATAAGTCTCCTTAGACGTAGTTAACCGTTAATGTATGGTCTGATGCAGTAGCTGCTACGTAGGTTGCTGCGGTAGTTGAAAAAGCAAAAGCAATGCCAGTTGAAAAGTAGTTGGCTGGAGCAAAGAAAGTGGTGTCTAATTCAAGCACTGCTGGTTGTGTGGCCGTTCCAGCACCCAGGATAAACGAATATAGAGCGGTGGCGTTCGCAGCTGGTGTGGTGGCAGTATTGAAGAATTGAATATAACGGATAGCAGCGTTGATATTGGTAAACATCAAAGAGTATAGGTTTCCAGCGGTAGCTTTTATATTAGCGGTCGTACTACTACCGAAGTTTTGATACGTCCCAGAGTCATATTGAGAGCCTACAACTGGCTTCATTAATGTACCGAGGACATTATTTGTGAGGTCTTCACCAGCTAATAAGGTGGCTGGGTTAATCTGGACATTACGATTCACATCAAGTGCAGCCATAGCCTGCGTACCAGAAGTAAGTGTCTGAGCAGTGGAGTTATATTCACCACCCATAGGCGTAAATGGTGAGGTTCCAGCAGTAAACGCAGCCTTATCAACAACCGTTAGACCGCCCCCGCCGCCGCCACCACCAGCGTTAACATTGACTAAGAGGTTACCGGCGCTATCGAGTTGCAAAGCGTAGGGTTCGCCAGCGGTAGGGGTAGGCGTTGATGATTCGTAGACACCACCAGCGGCTGGAACATGATTGCCATCCCGTGGTAGTTCGTAATCGGGTAATGGTTGCATTTAATTCCTTTCTAAAATACTCGTGCTATTGAAGCGGCAGTTGCTGAACTGAATACCAGTCTGAACTGTGCGAGACCAGTTGTTCCGCTTGCAACAGTGAACAAACCGAATGTTGGTACACCGTAAGTAGCAACCTGTGCGACCTGCGACTTCACTTGACTAGCGTCGGGAGTAATTGTGACAGTGTTAGCACCGGCCGTATTGTCTATGTAGAAGTCAAAGACTGTACCTTGTGCTGCTCCGAGAGCTGTAGCTATGAGTGTCGATGTTGGAAGCGTAATCGTGGTTGCAGCAGCAGAAGTAGATGTAATGTACCCACTCGCTACCTGAGCAGCCGTAGCACTTGCTGTAGAGTTGATAGCTACAGGTGTATGCGTGGTAACAGGTGCGTTCGTCGCAGTCAGTGCCGGTTGCGTGACTGAACCTTGGACAGTAAGGTTCCCAGTGATGACAGCCGAGCCACCTGTAAGGGTAGAGGTAGTAGCAATAGGAAGCGCTGAGTAATATCCGCCATTCTGACTAACGTACGCTGAGTACAAACTTTCGATTAATAATCCGCCTGGAGATGCCATATAAATCCTTTCTTAAATAAAAAAGCGACCTGAGACCGGTCGGTTGATTAAATTGTACACTATCCAACTTCAGTTGCCAATACTATTCTAATAACAGACTTGCAATCATCACACTGGTAATAAACTGTGTAAGAGGTGTCCACGTTTCTATATACTCCAGTGTCAGCTTCGACAACCTTATCAGCATACACTCCGACTAATCTGTGTCCACAGTTACCACAGTAGCGCCACCTGAAGTCATCTTTAATACGTGAGGGGATAATAATAAGGTCATAATCTTTCGGCTCTTGTCTGGGGTTAGCATAACTCATCGGCTTCTCCAGTCCTTTTCATACTCATCTTCATCATACACTGGTCTGAGGTCAACTCTAGCGTAACCACCGTACACTTCGTTGCGAATGTCATCATCGCTCATTCGTGGCTGCTTAGGTGCAGGTTGGTCTGCAATGTAGTATAGCGCATAAGTAGCGGCGTCATACCAGTGGTCAGGTACTCCAGTCTTGGTTTCAACTGTCTCAGGGTCTGTCTGGCTAAATGGGAGTATCGGGATAGTTTCAATCAGTTTTCTACAATTCTCGGTAATCATAATGCCAGGCTCTCCGTCTACCTGCGTTGCTAGGAGAGAGTGAAGTTGTGTCTGTCTGTTGATACGTTCGGCATGAGACAGCCCCACGCCCTGAAGTATTGGTATCTTAAGCCCAGGGTTAAACTGTTGAGCTCGTTTAAGTTCATAAGCCATGCGGTCAGCAATAGTATTCGCTTGTTCCTTATGGAAATAAGCATCTGCCGGTAATATAAATCCGTCTGTAGGTTCAGCTACTACCACGTCGGCCACACGCCTCAGCCACTCCTCAGCTTCGACTCTAAGGTCAGTCATCTCCCTGTAAACATAATAGCGCCGCACTCCGTAATAGTTAGGTGGTATAACGGCTATCCACTCAAGGACAGCAGGGTCATGCCCAAAGCCCCAGTCCATACCGATGTATCTCTTGACACCTTTTGCCATCACGTCAAACGGTAGCCTCGGTATAACGTGCCACGGTTTCGTTCCCTCCCATTGCTTAAACTCTGAGAATACTTGACCGGCAAAGACATCCCAGTCACCGTAGCGCCACGCCCTATAGAGCGCTGGGTTGGTGCGCTGCAAGTCCTCCAGCGCAGTTATGTAGGCTTTATCATTCTCGTACAGGTAAGGATTATCAGTAACCAGGCCAGGAATGAATACCCGGTAAATGCCTGACTCTGCTTCAAATATAGTCTTAGTTGGTGCTGGAGTTATGAACCTCTGCTTAACCCACATGTGCCCTATGCCGCCAGGGTTAGCAGTCAGCCATATCTGTGCAGGGATATTAGGATTAGTTGATCGAACAGAAGCAGTAAGTTTTGAAAACATATCTTCTTCTGCTATCTGCGTAGCTTCTTCTATTAAAGCAAAATGGTACTCGCCACCCATATACCGCTCATAATCTCGTGGCCCGTCTAAATAACCAAAGACCACCTTAGCTCCACTTGGGAATATGATCTGCCCCCCAGCATCTTCACCACCTCTAAAGACAGCACCCATAGGCTTATACATAGCCTTGGCCCGGTCTATCCAGGTCTGTAGATCCACACCCTTACGTCTAATAACTAACACCCGGTACTCAGGATAGTCGATGTAGCGGACAACTCTGAACATTCCAGCCCACGATTTGCCAGGGCCCCTAGCGCCGCCGAGTAGGACTTCACGGACATAATCAGGAACCTGAAGAGCCAGTGTCTGCATGCCCGGTAAAGGCTTTAGCTCCAGCATTACTTGTCTTGCTTATTAAAGGCATCCTCATTACGTGCTTGGTCGTGGAGGACAACTGTTGTGTTGGCTGTTGTATGTGTCTCTATCTTTTCTATAGCCTTACCCTCAGTACGATCAGTAACCTCTTTAAGCCAAGCAAGTTCTTTTTTGGACTGTACCTGAGCATTGTAGGCTTTCTCTTGGGCCATCGTGCGTTTATCTTCAGGATTATTGATCCGCCAGCTGTTGAACTCAGTGACAGTCATTCTATCCATAAGATTTAACTGATACGAATAACTATCTTCTTTTTTCCAGCCGCCATCATTTCTATTCTCAGGATATTTGTCGAATCCAGCCTTTGGTTTATTGCCTTTTATAAACTTGCCAGCTGAATCTCTATGCTCCGTTTGGTTTGTGTTGGATTCCATACACCTATAATAACACCTATAGCATAGATGCTGCTGAAGGTGGGAACTTTCCTTTTTCTAAATACAGATTGGGGTTAGTATTTGGCAGTAATGCGTGTTTAGGGATAGGTACAGGTTTACCAAGCTCAACGCCTTTAAATACTCTAGCGTTTATAGCCATATGCATGAACTCGGTTTTCTTTTCAATAGCTTTCCATTTAGCTATATCTTCATTTCTAATATATACAGTTATTTTAGGCATATAGGTAGTATATACCCCCTATACCCCCTGGTCAACTAAAAAAGCACCACTCGCAAGGGTGCCTTTCTAGATAATTGGTGGGGGGTACTACAATTATATCACAGATCAAATCCTAATTCTTTAGGGGCTAATAGTATCCCTATAGCCATACCTACGATCATTGCTGCTATGTATATCATTTTATACTCCCCTTATTTAATGCGTACCGCCGTGCTATCTTCCAAAACTCCTTATCTGTACAGTTTATAAGCCACCTTTCTGTTATGTCTGGTTTAGTTATATTTGTCACTGTACGTAGATCCTCCTTTAAGCCTTGTTATTATCTAAGTGTTTCATGGCTTAACCTTTGGTGGTTTATCTAATTCTTCTATTATTTTTTCTATATCTTCTTTGAATTGATTACCAAATTGATAGGGTGCTGTTATCTTGAACATTAACATTAGTAGTTTTAACGCCAATCTAGTTCTTACCGACAATGGTTCTTCGTTATCCCAAGTATTACTCATCACTTCCTCCTATCTATTTAGCTCTCGCCTTAGCTCTTAATTCGTCTTTACTGACACAAACAAAGTTTTCGTCTTGGTAGGTGGCTCGTTCAACTGCAACAGTATCGTATTCGTACAAGGAGTCTATCAGCTCTAACACTTGGCTGTATATTTCTTCTTGGGCGGATTTCAGAGGCTTCTCTTGGCTCGGAGTGTCGGTTGCAACCAAGTCGCTAACCTCAGCCCGTTTACCTAGAAACTGCGGTACAAGATTGACAATTTCATCACTATACCCATAATTGTATAGTTCTTCGCCATCATCACGATAACAGCCCGTATAATGTTCGTGGCAAAACTCAGCGAACTCCTCCAACAGTACCTTATCTTGGGTGTATATTAGTTGGTTTATGGCTTGTTCGGCTTGTTTAGTGTTGCTTAATGTTTTAGCCACACAAGAGTTCCAGCTTTCCTTACAATATGCAGTAACATTTATCCCCATATCCTCTTGTTTACCGTCTAATTCAGCAGGGGTTAATATCTGTGGGTTTGGAACAATCGCTTCTAATATCTCACTTATACTATATTGGGGTGGGTTGGTAGGGGTCATTTGGTAACCTTAGTGTCAGCTCTGGGCGTGGGGTGCAAATCTTTCCCCAATGCCCTAAAAAAGCCATAGTCCGCACCCGCTGAATAGGCTTCCCAGATAGCGTGGTGATACTCCTCTGGTATTTCAAACTGTTCTATTATATCTTGTGGTCGCATATGACTCATGGTTTTACCAACTCTCTTTTCACTTGCCATACATTACCTCGGTCATCTGCCTCGCAAGTTCTATCTATGTGGGCAATAAATGTGTGGTAATCAGTAGTATCTTTACAGTTAATCCAGATACCCATTTCAACATCAAGCCCCTCTTTGAGCTGTTCATATACCTTTGGTTGCCACTTGTGCCACAGAACCTCGGCTTGCTTACGGGTTATTAACCCTGTATCTTCCACAATATCTACATCGCCTTGACCGCCAAATAATGACATCTTGCGTAAACAGACTTGAACCATGCAGTCTTTACGTTTGCTCGGAACTGCACTTACCGACTTGAAGCCCTTAGACTTTGTTTGCAATTCGGGGCTTTCTGAGTCGCCACCCTTACTATATTGTGTAGGTTTACCCGCCATCTTAAATCACCCTCCGTATTTCTTTGGGCGCATTAGCAGTATCCGTGTTGGCTACAGGTATGTGGGGCTGCAAGTCGGTAACTCTAGCCCGTAGATGAACGCTCATCATCGCAGGTTCGTTTGGCTTCTTACCTCCGTGCCTCTTTTCGGGTGTGAACTGATATTCAATGGTGTATTCTAGCTGTTTAACATCATCGCCAGAAGTAGCCATTCTATTACCAAAAAACGTGCCTCTGGTGTCCATTCCCTGCATAAAGGTTTGGTAATGCATGTCCTCAAATGGCACTACAACAGGCGGTTTGTAGCTGAACGCCTCACTGAGCTTAGCGACTTGGTTGCCACCTACTCGCCTATCGTCACTGAGGCCGTCAGATGCGTCCAAATCTCCATCTATGGGGTTGTTATTGGTCATAGAAACTTAACCGCCAGGCGTTTCGGTAATTTAAACGCTATTTTCCTATCCCAAGGAGCAACCTTACCTATAGTTAGCTCCCAGCGGTCGTCATATTCGATCGGAGTAATGTCTTTAATTTTCACGATTCTTTTACTATTTTATCAATAAAGTTCTGGAGAGCCTCTTGAGGAGTATTACCGAAAGCAACCTGATCACTTTCAACTAAGTTAATAAAATTACTATAGTGGGCAAACCACGAATCACCATCTGACTCAATTACATAGAAAAGTTCTGTACTTGGTTTATAGGTTTCCATTATCTTGTTCCTCCGAAGCCTTAATAGCGGCTTCAATTAAATTATTAACATCGTATAGTTGCGTTGCTGGTAAATCTATCATAACGACAGTAGAAGTTGCATTAGCGTTTATCTCTAACTTTATAGTAGCTTCCTTTCCGTTTAAATATACTGCGATAGTGGACGCTCCCATACTGGTTGATTCCCTGAACTTACCCATTACTCACCCCTCCCCATTCTTATTAGGGTGGGCATTCTTGCCTACCTCAGTTTGGCTTACAGCTTTATCCCCAACTGCTGATAACCGTGTCCTTGCCTCGGTCATAGCTCGGTGAACTATAGCCTCCAACACACGCTCCCTATTAATTGGTCTATGTAGAAACTTTTGGTGCTGAGTAGCTTCATAAAACTGTATACCTGTTACGGTTATAGCCAGCTCGCCATCTATGAAATAATAGTAGTCTTTGGTATAGGAGTTGTAGTCCCATAGTCCATCTGTGCGTAGCTCTCGTTTGCTCTGCACTACAGGCAACGACTTGACTTCCGAGCGGTCTGTTCCTGAACTGAGGTCACTTTGAGTCGCCATCATTTGCCCCTTTATTCTTATTAATTAGCTCTTCCCTTAAACTATTATCTGTCATGGCTTCAGTGTAGCATACTTGGTCGGTACTAGCAAGCATTAGGCGGATTCAATGCTCATCAAACCAATGCCGTCTAGAGTCAGCTGCACTCTTAGCTATATAGTTGCACTTGGAACATTTAAACGGGTGCGGTAGTTTCATAGAGTTCTCCTTGCTATATAAAGTATAGTATTAAAAGGGCTACGCCCCTGCTCCTTCAGCCGTTGTCCTCTCCCTACCCATTAAGTTTTATTCTATGTATTCTAAGGTCTATAGAGACTTAATGTTATGGGCTGGGTGGAGGTATCCGTGTGTTATCACAGGCTAGTAATCTTCAGGTTCAACTGCCTTCTCTCTACTAGTGAGCTGCTTCAGTAACGCTACTAAACGTTGACATATAGTATAGTCCAATATAAAATAGAGTCAACTACTATATGTAGTATGCTGACGAAGAAAGAGAACGCTACTATCACCTCTCAGAAATGGGAGGTTCTCTTTTTATTCGCCCCACTCGTTCTCAGATTCGTAGCCCCGTGGCGGCACTACAAGCCGTCTGGTACTCTGCAAACCAAGGTCTAGGTAAAGGTCGAGTAGCTTATCGGCTTCCTCACGTAGTTCTATTAACTCGCCTGTCAGTGGTTTCGCCTGAA
>OCZT010000513.1_pt1 | contig 38557 bp, 25 predicted proteins | sample 1539031 | NCBI WGS metagenome assembly OCZT01 (sample SAMEA3539308, study PRJEB22396) | soil metagenome | biome: tundra; feature: field; material: soil | place: USA | collected 2010-05 | depth 0.15 m
TCGGTGGGTAACGTGCTCACGGGCCGCGCGATCACGTGGAGCTCGGGCACGCCGACTGTGGCGACCATCAGAAGATCAAGCGGGATGGAGACGAGCGTGGCCGCCGGCACGACGACCATCACGGCGACGAGCGGGTCGGTGAGCGGCACAAGCACGCTGACCGTCACGGCGCCGCCTCCGCCGCCCCCGGCAGCGGTAGCCTCCGTGACGGTGAGTCCCACGGCGCCCACGGCGGTCGTGGTCACGGCCGGCGTGCAGTTCAGCGCTGTGACGAAGGATTCGGTGGGTAACGTGCTCACGGGCCGCGCGATCACGTGGAGCTCGGGCAGGCCGAGTGTGGCGACTATCAGCGCGAGCGGCCTGGAGACGAGCGTGGCCGCCGGCACGACGACGATCACGGCCACCAGCGGCGCAGCGAGCGGCACGAGCACGCTCACCGTCGCGGCGGCGCCCCCGCCGGCACCGGTGGCCTCGGTCACGGTGACCCCGGCAGCCCCCACGGCGGTCGTGGGCGCAGCCGGCGTGCAGTTCAGCGCCGTAACGAAGGATGCGAGCGGCAGCGTGCTCGCGGGCCGCACGGTCACGTGGAGCTCGAGCAATGCGAGTGTGGCGACCATCAGCGCGAGCGGGCTGGCGACGAGCGTCGCGGCCGGCACGACGACGATCACGGCGACCAGTGGCACGGTGAGCGGCACCACGACGCTGACCGTCACGGCGGCACCTCCGCCGCCCCCGCCGCCGGCAAGCGGGCCGTATGCGAATCAGCCGGCAGGACTCACTAGCTTCGCGGAGTTGGACTTCTCGGGGCTGCCTGCCGCGCATGGCAACACCGGCGTCCTCCAAGGCGATTGGTGGACGCAGCAGTCGGCGTTCACGCCGGCGCACATCCTGGTGACTTCCGATGCGACCGCCCCACAATCGTCTTCCAGTGTATTGTCGATGGACTACGCGATTGGGACGGAACCCGGCTATTCGGGCCCGCCCAGCAGCGGTTTGCGCTTGTTCGGGGGCTGGGCCTTGGGCGCGACGGAAACCTCCGGGACCGAGTACAAGGAATACTACGAATCCACGCAGTTCAAGATTCCGACCGCTGACTTCGAGACGCAGCAGGTCGGGGTGAAAATCTTGGGGTATTGGGGGGTGGGCGTCAATAACACGGGGTCGAGCGGCGCGCAGATGTGGAGCCTCATTGGCGGCAACGGCACCAGTAACATCCCCATGAGTTCGTGGAACCTCCACATGGCGTACCTCGACGCGGATTTGGGAGGCACGGCGCTTTACCAGAACGTGAACACGTCAACCAAGGTCACGGCGGGCGTGTGGCACCACTTCGAGATGTACGCGAAGCTCAATAATATCGGATCGGCCAACGGCATCTGGAAGTGGTGGTTGGATGGTGTCCTCATTGGTGACTACGAGAACCTGACGTTCATCAACAACAGCAAACCCTCCGGATTCTTCCAGCGACACCTGGACGGGGTGTGGGGCGGCGGCGGTGGCACGGCCAAGACTCGCACCGACTACGTGTGGTTCGACCATATGTACCTGAGCGGCATCCTCAAATAACCTCTACCAGGCCGCCTATGCCGTCAGCGGCGCGGCAAACCCGCGCCGCTGACGAGACGCTCCGGATAGGGCACGACGGCGGCATGGCCGGTCCGTTCTTCCCAAGCCTGCAAGACACTCCAGCGCCGGCCACTGCATTCCCCCGAAACGACGTGAGCGGCGCTCGTTCGACTTCGCCGGCGCACCCTCTGAACGAAGCGGACTCCTTTCCATTCCCGCCCGCGTGCCGGCAACCCGACAGAACGACATTTGTCCTGCAGACGCGTATAGGGAACTATACGTGAGGAGTCGCACTATATTTGCGTAAGCAATCGCACTATTTTTTGGTGAACAGTCGCACTTCCACACGCGCCAACCACTAAAATTGTCGAGAATTTCACATTTCTCCACTCGCGTGCGGAAAGTCGCGCTGCGGCAGGGTGAGTTTATCTTTTTCTGCGCGTTCGTCGCCTGCTCCGGCGACGCGAACTCTGTCACAGGCTCGTCCTCGAATTTTTTCGGGACCGGCACCGTGACACCGACGGCGGTCGCTTCCATCACACTGAACCCGCCATCGATGAGTGGGAAGCTCGGTGCATCGGTGCAATTGTCAGCCGTCGCCAAGAACAGCAAGGGCGATTTGCTCGCGGATCAGTCGGTAATCTGGACGAGCAGCGACTCGACCATCGTCGCCATTTCGAGCACCGGTTTGGCCACGAACGTGGGAATTGGCACGGCCACGATTACGGCTACTGCGAACGATGGCGTCTTCGGCAGCGCGACTCAGACCGTTGTCGGCGCAGCCCCTATCGCCTCGATTGCGGTCACCCCGGCACAGGTCAGCGTGGGGATCGGACAGGCGACGCAATTCAGCGTCACGTTACGGGACTCCGCTGGGAACATTCTGACGGGACGCCGCGTGCTCTGGCAAAGCAGCAACTCGTCGATCATGCAGGTCGACACGACCGGCGTCGGAACGTCCATCAGCCAAGGAACTGTCACGATCAGCGGTGCCAGTGCAAGTGTAACCGGCACGGCGACGGCTGTTGTGTCCATCGTCTTGGCACCCCCGGCGTCGGTGGCCTCGGTGACGGTGACGCCGGCAGCGCCGACGGCGGTGGTGGGATCGGCCGGCGTGCAGTTCAGCGCCGTTTTGAAGGATGCGAGCGGCACCGTGCTCACGGGCCGTGTGGTCACGTGGAGTTCGAGCACCCCGAGTGTGGCGACCATCAGCGCGAGCGGGCTGGCGACCAGTGTCGCGGCCGGCACGACGACCATCACGGCGACGAGTGACACGGTGAGCGGCACGACAAGGCTGACCGTCACGGCACCGCCCCCGCCACCCCCGGCGCCGGTAGCCTCGGTGACGGTGACCCCGGCGGCGCCGACGGCGGTCGTGGAATCGGCCGGCGTGCAGTTCAGCGCCGTTTTGAAGGATGCGAACGGCACCGTGCTCACGGGCCGGACGATTACGTGGAGTTCGAGCTCCCCGAGCGTGGCGACCATCAGCGCGAGCGGGCTGGCCACGAGTGTGGCCGCCGGCACGACGACCATCACGGCAACCAGCGGTGCAGCGAGCGGCACGAGCACGCTGACCGTCACGGCGGCCCCGCCGCCCCCGCCGCCGGCAAACGGGCCGTATGCGAATCAGCCGGCGGGACTCACGCGCTTCGCGGAGATCGACTTCTCCGCGCTTCCCGGCGCGGCGGGGACGCCGGGCACGCTGGCAGGCAACTTCTCCACCTGGCAGAGTCCGACGACGCACTTCACCGTGGTGAGCGATCCGACGGCGCCGCAGTCTCCTGGTGGGGTCTTGCAGATGGATTACGAACAGGGCACACCGCCCGGCTATTCGACCGCCGCCGGCTATCGGCTCTTCGACGGGTGGGACCTGCTAAGCCAGACGAACAACACCGAGTACAGCGAGTTCTACGAATCCACGCAGTTCAAGATTCCGACCGCTGACTTCGAGACGCAAATGGTTGGGGTGAAAATCTTGGGGTATTGGGGGGTGGGTGTCAATAACACGGGGGCGGGTGCCGCGCAGATGTGGAGCCTCATAGGCGGCAATGGTTCAAGTAACATCCCCATGAGTTCGTGGAACCTCCACATGGCGTACCTCAACGCGGATGCGGGCGGCGTGGCGCTTTACCAGAACGTGAACACGTCAACCAAGGTCACGGCGGGCGTGTGGCACCACTTCGAGATGTACGCGAAGCTCAATAATATCGGATCGGCCAACGGCATCTGGAAGTGGTGGTTGGATGGTGTCCTCATTGGTGACTACGAGAACCTGACGTTCATCAATAACAGCAAACCATCCGGATTCTTCGGGCGACATATGGACGGGGTGTGGGGCGGCGGCGGTGGCACGGCCAAGACCCGCACCGACCACGTGTGGTTCGATCATATGTACCTGAGCGGCGTCTTCCTGCGGTAAGCCCCACCCGGGCAGCCCCATGCCGTCAGCGGCGCGGCAAACCCGCGCCAGGAAACAGGCTGCGATTGCGCGACGACGACCTCTCGATCCAATATCCGTTCAGGCGTCCTTCACGGGGGTTAACATCGACGCGTTCGACGAATGCTCTTTGCGTTGGCGGAGCTTGCCGGCGTCAACGATTCAGGCCATCGTTCTTGTGTATCGGCAGCGATTCAATCGGATGGCGGGAGACTCTCCGGGCACGAGAAGACTCGCGACTTTACGGGCATCGCTCAGCATTCTCTGCGCAGTGGCCGTGTGCGCCGGCGACTGTGGCGATTCCCCCGGTCTACCCTCAACATCGTCAGTGGCGAATGCGGTCGCCTCGATCAGTATAATTCCTGCGTCAGCGATCGGAGGACTCACCACATCGATACAGTATTCGGTCGATGTCCGGAATGGCAATGGCGATCCTCTTCCGAGCCAGCCCGTAACATGGGCGAGCAGTGACTCGACCATCCTTGCTGTCTCCAACACCGGGATTGCTCACGGCGTGGGCATCGGTACTGCGGCGATCATGGCAACCGCTGGTGGGAAGAGCGGCTTCGCATCGGCGACGATCGTGCTGTACCCGAATCAGCCGGCGGGACTCACGCCGTTCGCGGAACTCGACTTCTCGGGACTGCCTGCCGCGCATGGCAACACCGGCGTCCTCCAGGGCGATTGGTGGACGCAGCAGTCGGCATTCTCGCCAGCGCATATTGTCGTGGCTTCCGATGGCACGGCCCCGCAATCGCCGCCGAATGTATTGTCCATGGACTACGCGATTGGGACAGAGCCGGGCTATTCAGGGCCGCCCGGAAGCGGCTTGCGACTGTTCGGGGGTTGGGCGATCGGGTCCACGGAATCCATTGGCACCGAGTACAGCGAGTTCTACGAATCCACGCAGTTCAAGATTCCGACCGCTGACTTCGAGACGCAAATGGTCGGGGTGAAAATCTTGGGGTATTGGGGGGTGGGTGTCAATAACACGGGGTCGCTTGCCGCGCAGATGTGGAGCCTCATACGCGGGAATGGCTCAAGTAACATCCCCATGAGTTCATGGAACCTCGATCTGGCGTACCTCAACGCGGATTCGGGCGGCGTGTATCTCCCGCAGAACATGAACACGTCAACCAAGGTCACGGCGGGCGCGTGGCACCAGTTCGAGATGTACGCGAAGCTCAATGATATGGGGTCGGCCAACGGCATCTGGAAGTGGTGGTTGGATGGCGTCCTCATTGGTGACTACGAGAACCTGACGTTCATCAATAACAGCAAACCCTCCGGATTCTTCGGGCGACACCTGGACGGGGTGTGGGGCGGCGGCGGTGGCACGGCCAAGACCCGCACCGACTACGTGTGGTTCGATCACATGTACCTGAGCGGCGTCTTCCTGCGGTAAGCCCCAGCGCCTCCCAACGGCACCGCACGTTCGTGCGGCCAGCAGGTCCGCGTGGGCGAACGACCGAGGGAAGCGACGCTGTCGACCCCCCCAACCAAACTTCCGAACTCGCCTGCTGTTTGGGACAGCGGGACGGCAACACCGGTGAAGCAAGCTCCACGCGCGCAGAGCCGTGAGGGTTTGCCTCAAGACCGCGCACGCACGCGCATCAAGAGTTTCAACAGTCCTGGAGCGACCTTCATCAAGAACAGCACAAAACGGAGCTTCCAGCGTGGTTGATACTCGTTCGCGGCAGCAATGTGGCGAATCGCCACCGCCACCTCCCCATCGGAGAAGGCGCTCTTGCCACGCTCCAGTTCCAAGTCGGCCCCTATCCGTCGCTGCCTCTGGTCAACCGCCGCGCGCTCCTCGGCCGTCAGTGAAAAGCGCCTTTCGCTCTGGCCCAGTATCCACAGCATCGACTCACACATTGAAACCGTTTGATGCGACAAGCTGTCCGCTCGTCTCCGCAAGTGATATGCGACACGGCGGTGATACAATATCTTTCCACCAGACTTCACAAGCCGCAGCCAAAGATCGAAATCTTCTGCGTGCCGGAGCGCGGGATCGTACCAGCCTGCGCGCTCGACGGCGCTCCGGCGGAGTATCATTGCCGGAGCGAGAACGTTGCACTTTCCGCTCACCAGGCTCAAGAACGATACTTCGCCCTCGGAAGGGAAGATGTCCATGTATGTCTTCCCTTCGGTTCTTGGATTCCCGAAGAGCACCGCGTTCGGATAGACCGCGTCGGCCGTGGGTTCCGCCGCCAGCACTCCCATTTGACAAGCCAAGTAATCTGGTGCCCAGTAATCGTCCGAATCCAGCAACGCGATCAACGGAGCCCGCGCCTTGTGAAAGCCAGTATTTCTTGCGTGACCTATGCCGTGGTTTGGTTGCTTCACATAGATGATGTTCGGCATATACGGCAGGAGCACCCGCTCGAGTTCCGGTGTGTCCGGGCTCCCATCGTTGACGACGATGATCTCTAGATCCCGAAAACCTTGCGCCAGGACCGAATCCAGGGCTTGCGCGATATAGGGTGTCGTCCCGTACGCAGGAACAATCACGCTCACCGCAGGGACTTTCTGATCACCGAGTTGAGCACAGGTCATTCGTCACCAAGAAGGAAAGCGATTCAAGTGGAACGCGCCGCTGACCGGTCCAACGGCGACGAGGGCCGTCAGGCGGGCCCGCCGCCCGCGCGTCTCGGGTTGCCAATATTCCCTCGGGAGCGCAATATCAGCACCGGACGCTGCTCATCAATTCGTCGCTCGCAACGCAACGCTGCACCCGGCCGCATTGAGCAGATCCAAGGGGACTAGACTCGCCGGTTCAGAGTGCTTTGCTTTTGGGGGCCGATGTCACCCGGGGGTCAACCGTGAGCGCAACCTAATGGATCCGTTTCGAATTCTGCAGAGTCTGGAAAGCGGGCTCTACAACAGGACGCTTCGCTCCTACATGATCTTGCGAGAGCGGCTGTCTCCTCGGCAAGGCCTGAGGATCTTGTTCTCGCCCAAGCCAGACTGGGAAGGCCAGATCAGAGCCGGGTTCAGGCACACCCGACATGAAGTAGCCTTTCTGGAGCTTTCTCCACTGAAGGAGGCGATCGCGGACTACGATGTCGTCGTGCCGCTGACAATCGCGGATGTGAGATTCCTGAACAAAACGCGTGGCCTGATCGCCCACAATCGCCTACCCATCCCCAGCTTGGAAAGCATCAGCTTGTGCGACGACAAGGTTCGATTTTCTCAATTCCTTCAAGATAATGGCTTCGGCGACTTCCTCCCGCAAACGGGCGACAGGTTGGCGTACCCCTACGTGGTGAAGAAGCGGATCGATGAGTACGGGCAAAGCTGCCACATGATACACGATGCACGTGGTGCAGAAGCCTGCGCCGGATTTCTCGCGGATCCGGCGTATTTCACCCAAGCGCTCGTGCCCGGACCAAAGGAATACGCGACGCATATCGTCTTCAGCGGCGGCAAGATCGCGTGTTCGCTGAATATCGAGTACAGATTCGGAACTTCGGGGTCGATCAAGGGGAAGGACAACTATCTGGGTACACATCCGTGCCGTTGTCCTCATCTGGACCTGTTTGCATCCATGCTTAAGGCGATCGAGTTCGAGGGACTGTGCTGTGTGAATTACAAGACCGCTGACGACGGACGTCCGATGATGCTTGAAATCAATCCCAGATTCGGGGGCAGTCTTTCGCCCTGGTTCTTTGGCTTCATCAGGTACCTTCGCTGATGGCGGCGACAGGAATTCTGCGAACTGGCCCCGTTACGAACTGATCAGGCCGCTGGCGCGAAGGACGAATCCATCAGGGGAGAGGCCGGCCGACACGTTCACGCGCGGAAGTGTGAAAGCACTGGTCGCGGCCGACGGTAACCATCCCTCGTCGATTCGACGCGCACGCTCGCACCGACGCGTCGAGCCCGTTCCGCCGTGGTGGACGGGAACGGCCATAGGGATAGGCGCGCCATGGAACGACCGACTCGAAACGCGTGAGCAACCAGGCGAGCGGCTCGATGACTTCCGCGTTGAGCGCGTCGTGATCGACCTGCACGAGATTGCGATCACCGAGCGGACGCGTGTCGTCGGGAACGACGTTGTGATACGCGAGAATGAGCGACCGCCCACGCCGACGTCGCGCCGCGAGCGTCGCGGGGCCGCCACGCGCGAGCAGGAACTCCGCCGCTTGCTTCAGCACCTCGAACCGAATCCGCCCCTCGCATGTGCTTGGTCCACGCTTACCGCACTTGCGTGTAGGTTGCGCGATGTGGCAGCGGCAGTTCGATCGGACCGATCTGGCGCGAGGAATGCGCGCCCCTCCAATATGCACCATTGCGAACCGAAACTTCAGCCTCCGCCAGCTCCCGACTACGGACTCGATGACCCGTCGATCACTACTCTTCCTTTCAAATCGGCTTCCCTACCCTCCCCATACGGGGGCCGCGATTCGCACGTACAATGTCATACGCCTGCTCGCGCGGGACTTCGACCTGCACGTGTTGTGCTTCGACCCCTTCGACAAAGCCACGGAGAGAATACCACTCGCGGAGCGCATGGATGCGATGTCGAAGTTCGGAATCTTCGAGGCGTTTCCAATTCCGCAGCAGGGAAATCGCGTGCGATTCGTGGCCGATCACGCGCGTAGCGTGATCCGCCGAGTACCCTATACGTACTTCCTGCACGACTCGGCACCGTTTGCCCGCCGTCTGCAGCGTGTGCTCGCGGAAAGACGATTCAACCTCGTGCACATGGACAGCCTCGACCTCGTACGGTTCCTTCCACAACTCGAGCGACTTCCTGTGGCCTGCACCCACCACAACGTCGAGTCCTCACTGATGCGACGGCGCGCGGCAAGCGAAGAGTCGCCACTAGTTCGTGGCTATCTCGCGCATCAGGCCGAACTCCTGGAGCGCGCGGAACGAGAATGGCTACCGCGGGTCGCACTCAACGTCGCGGTGTCCGACGTCGACCGTCACGAACTTCAGGCGCTGGCCCCTGCCGCTCGAGTCGTGACGATTCCCAATGGAGTGGACACCGACTTCTTCGCTCCCGGGGTCATTGCGAAGACCCCGGGATGCGTATTCGTCGGCGGGACGACATGGTATCCCAATCGGGATGCCTTCGAGTGGTTTGTGGCAGACATCGCGCCGGCGGTGCGGGCAATGGGTGTCTCCGCACCTGTCACCTGGGTCGGCCGCACCGACGACGAGAAGTTGCGCCGATTCGCGAACGATCCGACGCTCCACCTCACCGGCTACGTCGACGACGTAAGGCCATATGTGCACGGCGCTGCGTGCGTCATCGTTCCCCTGCGTGTTGGCGGGGGAACGCGCCTCAAGATTCTCGACGCATGGGCGATGGGCGCGGCTGTAGTCTCGACGTCAATCGGATGCGAGGGGCTGGACGCGGTCGACGGCGAGAACATTCTCATTGCGGATAGCGCGGCGGACTTTGCGCGTGCAATTGCGCGCGTGCTGCGTGACGACGCGCTCCGCCGCACCGTCGGCGAGAACGCTCGCCGGACGGCGGTGGAACGATACAGTTGGGATGTCGTCGGTGTCGCGATGCGAGCGCTCTACTTGAGCCTCATTCAGGACAAAGACGAGCCGATTCAGGCTGGCCATGGTTGATGAGCGACAGCATCGGACCACTCGTCACTTTTCTAATCCGTGCCGCGCGAACCGACGAGATGGCTACGCCCTCCTTCCCACAACATAATACCCCTCACCCAGCCCTCGAAGTTTCGACTCAGCCAACCAGTCCAGGCGCCGATTGATTCGGTCGGACATCTTCGGAAATAACCGATCGAACGGGTGCGGCCAAGGCAGAAAATAGAAGTACGCGTCCCGAAGTACTTCAAAGCCCGCTCGCTCCACGCTCTGGCGAAAGATCCGTGGAGAATGCTTCCGGACCCTGAACTCCCGCGCGCGGACGACCCGCCGCCCGAGCGCTTCGAAGAGGCGGTTGACGGCCCCTAACAAGATGGGCTGCCGTTTTGCCGACTCGATGATAGCCTCGAACGCGCCCGCGTGAGAGAAGCGATTCGTGATGGAGACAATGAGGTATCCACCCGGAGCCAAGACCCGGAACGCCTCGGCCAAAGCACGATCGTCGCTCTCCAGATACTCGATCACCCCGGCGCTGACGTAGAGGTCAAAGCGCCCGTCTTCGAACGGCACGTCCTCTATGCTTCCCACCTCCAACTCGGGCTCGGGCCTGTTTGACGAAGCGAAGAGCGTCCGGGTAAGACCGAGCATCCCGTCCGACGTGTCTATCGCCGAGACACGAAATCCTCGGTCTGCCAGTGCCACCGCCATGTACCCGGGCCCGCAGCCGGCCTCGATTACGCGGGGTTCGTCTGTATTGAACGTGAGTCGGTCGATCTCAGCCAGGTACCGCTCCTGGCGCACGGACATGAAGCTCCGATATCCCGACTCGTAGTGCTCGGTCTTGTAATCTTCGACGTGCGACTTGAAGAAGTCCTCCGCCCCCGCATTCAGCGTCATCTGGTTCCTTGGTTTACTGCTGGCTGACTCGCAAGACTGGCGCTACTTTGCCTCTTCTTTGCGCCCTCGTCGCACATCTTCCCTACACATTACTTTACCGTACCAGCGTTCGATCCGCCCTGTTGGCGACATCTACCGGTTCGCCAAAGTGCTTTTCCGACCGATTTCCCCACTCGAGCTGGAAAAATGGACGAATTATCGCGTCGCAAGTTTCTGACGTTTCTCGCCGGTTCACCGCTATTTATAGCGGCCTGCGTTGATCACCGCTCGCTCCGCCGGCTGCTGACCGGCACAACGCGCGACCAGTCCGAGGCATTCGGTCTGATCAACCAGGTCACGCAGCAGCCACACCTGATCGGCACCCCCGCCGAGGCCCTCGACATCTTCGATTTCGAGCCGGTCGCGAAAGGAAAGGTGCCGCCCGCGCATTGGGGCTACCTCATCACCGGAACGGACGACGACGCCACTATCAAGGCGAATCGCGACGGTTTTTCGAAGTGGGCGCTTCGTCCGCGACGGCTGGTGGACGTCAGCAAGCTGGATACTTCCCTCCGTATGCTCGGTCGCAGCTACAGTACGCCGATCATACTCTGTCCGCTCGGCAGTCAGAAGGCGTTCCACTCCATGGGCGAACTCGCCGTTGCCCGCGCGGCCAAGGCGAAGAATTCCCTGTTGGTGCTCTCGACCGTCGCGACCACTTCCATCGAGGACGTGATCGCCGCTCGCGGCGCGCCCGTTTGGTTCCAGCTCTATCACGAGCCCGACTGGAACCAGACGAGGGCGATGATCAAGCGTGCGGAGGCAGCGGGCGCGCCCGCGATTGTCTTTACCGTGGACTTGATCGGTGGGAGCAATCGCGAGACGATGTTTCGCGAGGCGATGTCCGACACGCGACGATGCGGCAGTTGCCACACGAGTAGCAACGGTCACAGTCGCATGCCCGCCTTCGCGCATCCCGCTCGCGGTGCGCCGATTCCCGAAGTCGGCACGCCCACGTGGGATTTCGTGAAGCGCATCAAGGACACCACTTCGATGAAGGTGTTCGTGAAGGGGCTCGTGACCAGCGAAGACGCCGAACTTGCGATCCAATCGGGCGTGAGCGGGATCTTCGTGAGCAACCACGGCGGACGCGCGGACAACACCCTGCGCTCGACCATCGAGTGCCTCCCCGAGATCACCAAGGCGGTCCGCGGCCGCGCGATCGTCGAACTCGACGGTGGGATCCGCCGCGGCACGGACATCTTCAAGGCCCTCGCCCTCGGCGCGACCGCCGTCGGCATCGGGCGACCCTACATCTGGGGGCTGGCGTCGTTCGGACAAGACGGAGTCGAGGCAGTTCTCGCCGTTCTTCGGCGCGAACTGGAGATCGTGATGAAGCAGGCGGGCACTACGACGCTCAAACAGATCACCTCGGCGTACGTTCTTCGACAGGACCGATAGGCTCGCCTCGGCTGTCCTTCGCGTGTCCAACAGTCTCGCCAGCAGTCGAACTCAGAATTGCCAGTAGAGGAACTCGCTCTTCCCGCCGAGATGGAGCACGCTGACAACCGCGACCAGCGACATGAGGAGGGCCCAGACCAGCGTAGGCCTCCACTGCACACTCCGCCCCCCGAAGCCCGGGATGGTCCATCCGGTCCTGAACCCGAGCGCGGGCTCGTAGCGAGACAACAGCTGCAGCGTATTCGGGCACGCGATCGCGATACCGCCCGACGCGAGGAGCACCCTCAACAAGTGCTTGAAATCGACTGCATTCCCGAGCACCTGGGTCGAGTCCGCGCTCTGAACCCACGCCGGCAGATGCCCCAGCTGATCGTAGAGCGCCGCTGGCAAGACCACTCCTCTGCCGCCGATCATGCCATTGAGCAGCAGTTCCGCCGCGTGCACGGTTGGGGCCCGGAAGAGGATCATCGACGCGGTCACGCTGCTGAACGTGAGCACCCAGCCCACCGGGCGCATGATGCGCTCGTAACGCGCGCGATCCGGCCAGCGCCTCGACGCGAGCAGCCGCCAAGCGTGGTTGATGGCGAGGTAGACTCCGTGCAGCAATCCCCAGAGGATGAAGAGGTACCCCGCGCCGTGCCACACGCCGGAGACGAACATCGTCACGAGCGTCGGGAACACGAGCAGCGACAGGAAGGCCCCCGACGTGGTGTTCTTTCCGCTGAACCCGGGAAGCCCTCTGGCCATCCGGCGCCGGGTCAGCGCGAGTGCCAGCGGGTTGTACACGTACGCCGTCAGGAAGCGCGTCAAGGTCATGTGCCACCGCATCCAGAATTCGATGATACTCGAAGCCTTGAGCGGCGAGTTGAAATTGGGCGGAAAACGGATGCCGAAGCAACGGGCGATCCCCAGCGCCATGTCGGTGTAGCCGGAGAAGTCGAAATAGATCTGCAGCGTCGCCCCGATGGCGGCCATCCAGGCCGGCAGGAGCGTGACCGCGTGCCCTGCCTTGGCCCCGGCGAAGATCTCGCTGACCAAGGGAGCAATTCCGTCCGCCAGCACCACCTTCTTGAACAAGCCGAACAGGATGAGCGTCACGCCGACGGATAGGTGCTCCCGGTCGGGCTTGCCGGTAGCGACCTCAAACTGTGGCATCATCTCGCGGTAGTGCACGATCGGTCCCGCTATGAGCTGCGGGAAGAACAGCACGAACAGGCAGTAGTCCTGCAGTGTGAACGTGGTTACGCGCTTGGCTTGGACGTCGACGAGGAACGCGATCTTCTGGAAGGTGATGAACGAGATCCCGAGCGGGAGGATGATCCGCTCCAGCACGAAGCCTGCCCCGAAGACGTCGTTGACCGCGCCGACCAGGAAATTGGCGTACTTGAAATAGCCGAGAAACGCGACATTGAACGCGATCCCGAGGATCAGGACGATCCGTGAGGCCCGCACCCGGCCCCGCTCACCCATGCGCTGAAGGGTCCGAGCCAGCCCGTAGTTGATGAGGATGGACGGAGCGATGATGAGGACATTGAGCGGCCGCCACCAGGCGTAGAAGACGAGCGACGCCAGGATGATCCAGCGAATGGCCCACGCACGCGACACTCGCCCGAGCAGGAAGAACCCCGTCAGCGTGAGCGGAAGGAAGACGAACAGGAACTCGTAGGAGTTGAACAGCATGGGTCGGGGCGGATCCCGGCTTGCGCCGTCAGGAAGGAGGCAGCAGTGCCTTCGTTCGCCGGACGATTGCGCCGACGCTCGCGAACGACTCGACTTCGGCGACCCCGAACTTGACGCCGAACTCCATTTCGACCCCCACGATGAAGGTCACGTAGCCGAACGAGTCCCAGTTGGAGACCTGCTCACGCTTGGTGTCCATCGTCAGCACGATGGACTCGTCCGCCAGGATGTCCCGGAGGATTCTCGTGCAGGCCGCCAGGATCTCGTCTTCGGTCATGCTAGGCCCTTCCTCGGGCAATGTGGGTGGTGAACTCCCGGTACTCCTCGAGACGCAACGTCCAGCGCGTGGCGCCTTCGCCCGGAGGGGCCTCGTGAACTTTGGCAAAGCCGAGCTTCTCATACAGCTCGGACACGACTCCGTTCTTTGCGGTGGGAAGGTAGTCGGCGCGCAACGTCGTGGCGCCCTTTCCCCGCGTGGCGCGGACCGCGGCATTCATCGCCTCGCGTTCGAGCTGGCGCCCGAAGACGCGGCAGCTCATCACCCAGGTGTCAATCTCGAACACCTCGGAACTCGGTGCCTCGGGGCGAAGCAACATCACGCTGACGAGCCCGTTGTCCCCGAATCGATCGAGCAGCCTGAACTGGAGGGCGATGGCCCGCTCCGACGCCACAAATGCGGTCACTTCATCCAGCGTTCGACGGCGGGTCGTCGGATTGAACTGGTTGGTCTTGTTGATCAACTGTGCCACGCGCGTCATGTCGACCGGCTGGACTGGACCAAACTCCGCCGACATCTCCAGTCCAAGCAGGAAGTCGTCGAGGCTCTCCGAGGTTTGCTGCAGCGCATCCCGGGAGGCATTGGCGGCGTACTGCTCCGCGCGCTGCTTGTCGTCTGCCGTGAAGGCCACCGCCTCGAAGTAGCCGGCCTGAGCGACGCATCGCACATACTGCCCCGGGTCCGCCGGCAGCTCGGGAACGGCCACCGCCGGCAGCGCCTGGCGCACGCGCGCACGTTCGGTCGGATTGTCGTCAACGAACACGAGGCTGTCGAGGCCGATGTTGAGCTGGCTCGCAATCCGCTTGAGGTTGACGACCTTGTCGTCCCAGTTGGCCACAAAGGCGGCGATGTCGGACCGCTTGAGGAACATCTCCGGATGGTCGAGGAACGCCGTCTCGGCAATTGAAGGATCGTTCTTGGAGCAGACCGCGAGTATCACGCCGCGTTCGCGGAGCTGTCTCGCATAGCGCTGGAGCCTGAGGTGCGCCTCGCCGAGTGGACTGCCCTCACCGAGCACGATCCCTTCGATTCCGTCATCGCCGATGATGCCGCCCCACAGCGTGTTGTCGAGGTCGAGCACGAGGCACTTCCGTGACAGCCCACGCTGTGCGCCAAGGATCCGCGCGAACAACTCAGCGTAGGCGCCGGCCGCTGGCGGCGCGATTTCCATCTTGGCCTGTAGCCAGCGGGACTCGTCATACCAGGCTTCGAGACCGTCCCGCGCGCTGGCCCGGGCGAGGTCCAGGATCGGCACACCCTCCGCTTGTGCGGCGATCGCGAGCCGGTCGTTGAGAGTTGCGATGAACTGAGCGGGTGCTCCAGGCACGAATCGCTCGAAGCTGCCGAACAGCGGGTCCGCGAAATCCAGGAAGGTCTGCTGAATGACCGAGGTGCCGGGAGACTCGCGCATCTTCCTCCAGAGCAGGCGCAGCTCGTCGATCGCCGCGACGATCGCGGCTTCGACCTCGGCCAGCGACGACGCCGGCGACACCCGGGCGATGGCGTCACGGGCCGTGAGCGAGAACAACACGACGTGCGGCTCGAAGCGATGGAGTGCGGAGGTCGGATCCAACACTTCCTGGCGGTACTGCCCGTATGGCCCGATGTGCACGTCGATCAGCAGCCGTCGCCGCAGCCCGGCGACGCGGATGGCGGAACCGATTTGGTCGACGGTCGAGGAAGCCAGGATTCCCAGTGTGATCGGCGTGAACGCGCCGGTCCCGCCTGCGGAAGTCGCCGCGAGGGCGCGCGCAACTTGGGCAGACTCGATGAAGCTGAGCCGGCAGCCCGACAGCGAGGCGAGGCGCTCGAGTCGTTCGGCTGGCTCGGCCGCGTCCATCGCGTCCCGAAGGGATCCGCGGAAGTCGACCGGAAACGGCAACCACTCCAGCGAGCGAGGCCAACGCTGCTCGCGACCCGGCGACGGCGGAGGACTATTATCGCCCGGCGACACGATCTCCTCCAGGGCTTCCCGTGTGGGCGGCCGCCAGGCACCGTTCGATGCGAGGGCCGGCAGCATCGAAGAAGGCGGCCGACCAGCGTTCCGCACTCGGGAGATCGAGATGTGACCCATCGAACGTCTTCAGGCGCTCGGAGTGGGGCATAATGAGCTCCAGCCCGAGCCCGGCCGCGATCGTATTCGCACTTGCCGTGTCGGTCTTCACGGTGGGGACCTGCGTCAGGATGATGCACTCGCGGCCGACCGGCAGCAACTCCAGGAACTTCCTTCCGGAGGCGATGAACGCATCGAGCGTGTCGGGATTTGTCACGGCGCCGTCGTAGGAAACGGGCGTGATCCGAAGCTGACCGCCTGCAAGGTGCCAAGCGCCGGTCGCGCGCGACCGGTAGATGACGTGTTCGTCCCTGCAGAGGGACGGCACGCGCCCACAAAGGAAACGATGAGTGGGCTGCCAATCCCGCTTCTGCACATAGAGATTCCGCGCAGCGCTGTCTCCGAAGACCACTTGCACCGGCGGGCTGGTCATCTGGTCAAAGAAACCGTCCAAGTTGACGACGTAAACGCGCGCGCGCGGGGCAAGCTTGCGCAGCAGCGGTGCCTCGAAGACGATGTTGTTGTTGTAGTTGAAGCCCAGTAGGAAGTAGCGGACCCTGCGCGATTCAAACCAGCCCGCCGTCCTGGAATCTGAGAACGCGAGCTGAGTCCGGCTATTCCCCACGATGAGTACATCCGCGCTCGTGGCGGCTTCGGAAGCAGTGGGCTCCAAGCCGAACCAGAAGGCGCCGTGGTCATAATCGCCGTAACCGGTCGCCTCGCAATACGACAGATAGCTGTCGGATCCGTACCCCGAGGCCGGACACGCAAAGATGCCGCTCTTCCGGACGTCGTACGCGGCCGAAAGGACGACCACTCCGATCAGCAGGAGCGTGTAGACCACCGGCTTCGGTGCGAGCAGACGACGCCAAAGATCTCGGTCCGATTTGTCCGCTGGGCCCACAGAACTCGACCGTTCGGAGGTCATTTCCATCTCACATTCTCACCGCCACATCGCAGGCTTTATCGCGGGGCGATTCAAGCGTGACGTGACGGTTCGATTCGAAAGAGGTCGGTTGGTGCGCAAAGCGCAGGCGCGAAACAACCAGCGATCTAGCTATTAAACGGTGCACACAATCTTACAACCGGGCCGGTGGCCTTAGTGTGACCTTCCTCACTAACCGGCCGCACGTTCCTGCGCTACCTCGGGACGTGTCCGAAGCGTTACTTATGAGAACCGTGCGATTGAGGCCGGAGTAGTATTTCTGAGCTTCATCTACGCGAAACCATCTTCACTTTCGTACTCTGAACCACAACATGTCGCATATGAGCAGGATTCTTCATTCGATGTGGTAGCGCGGAGGCGGGAGACCGATGGCCGCAGAGATTCAAATTCAGTTCTCGGACGATCTGGTGCGGTATTTTGCAGCGCTTTCCCATGATTGCAATCCGCTGCACATGAATGCGCAGTATGCCCGGCGCACCCCGTTTGGTTCGATCGTCGTTCATGGTGTAGCGGCGGTGCTGAAGATACTGGGCCGGCACTTTGGTGGCGAGCCTTTTCAGCTGGAATCCATCTCGGCGCTTTTCAAGAAGCCACTCCAGGTCGGGATCTCCTATGACCTGACTTTCACCGAAGAGAACAAGCGAGTGCATGCCCGCGTTTCCCGGGGCGCCGAAGTCTGTCTCGACCTGAGATTTGGATACATCCCTTGGCGGAGGGGACAAGATTCACGAGCCTGGGACGTGTCCGGGTTTCATCCCTTGCCTGCCGCTTCCGAGTGTTCATGGGACTCGGATATTCCGGGGGGATCCTCGCGAAGCTACTCGCTCGCACCTTCCGAACTAGATGGTCTTGAACGATTTTTTGGCCTTCGCGCAAGCCAGTTACCCCTCCAGCAGCTCAGCGCCCTTTGCTGGTCGAGCTATTTCGTGGGAATGGAGTGTCCCGGGCGGGACGCTCTTTTTTTACGGCTCGATTGCGACTTTGATACACCCGCTGTGTCCTCCCCTGCAATCGAGCTTCGCAACCTCGCCGTCGGGAGAGACGCCAGGTTTCGGCTCGTGAGGATAGACGGCGCAGGAACGGACATACGAAGGTTCGCACTTCAGGCTCTGCATCGGCCGACCATGCTCAGCTGGCCCATTGCTGACCTTCGCCGTGAACTTGCGGCGGGTCCTTCATGGGCTGGAAAGAACGTATTTATCTCTGGTGCGACCCGGGGATTCGGCTTGGTATTGGCCAAGTGTCTCGCGCTGCGCGGTGCCAATATCGCCACCACGTTCCGCCACCCGGGCCCCGAGGTTGATGAGCTGATTTCTGATCTGCGCACGACTGGGAGTCATCACCGCGTGTTGCAGGCTGACCTCGAGAACTTGGCAGCGTTCCAACAGGCCGCGTCCGAGCTGACTACGGGATCGGGCGGGTTTGAGTGCGTCGTACACAATGCATTTCCGCATATTGGCCAGCGGGCATTTGCCGACCAATCTCCCGACGCAATGCTAGAGTATATGCATAGCGGCGTGCGCCTCGCCGTCAATGCTCTCAAGACACTGGTTCCCTTGATGAAAGAGAACGGTCATGTCGTCCACATCTCCTCTCTATTTTCAGTGAAGCCGGAACCGAGATTCAGCCATTATGCGGCGACCAAGTCCGCGGTCGAGGGTCTGTTCCGCGGCGTTTCCGTGGAAAATCCAACCCTTCGGTTCATGAACTTCAGACCCCCCCGAATGCTCACGGATCAAACCAACATTCCGATGGTCGGATTCAAAACGGTGTCTCCCGCGTGGGTCGCCAATCGACTGATCGAGGCCTTGGAGGGCTCGGATTCGCCCGGAATTCGAGAGCTTACGATCGAATCGATGGTTGATTGACCTCCTTCCGCATCTTGAGCGTCTCCGACGGACCCCCCGACATGCCTAAGAAGAATCGGTGGTTCGAATTGTTGGTAGCCACGATCGCGATCATGGCGTCAACGGCACTGATGTTGTGGTGCGCGTCGCCGGAGTTCTTCTGGGACGAAGCGCAATACGTTGCAGTAGCGGCGGACGGCTGGCGTCTCCTCTGGAGCGGCACTGGATTTGGCTTTCACAATCATGGCCCAATGATGATCTATCTCGCCAAACTGGGTGAGACGTTGCTCCCTGACAGCGCCGCGTCGCTTGAACACCGCCTGCGCTTCTTTGACGCGGTTGTGGGGTCCCTCGCGGTTGGATTCCTGTATTGGACGCTAAGGCATTCCTTCAGGACGTCGCGCGCTGCGGCGCTTGCTGGCTCGGGCTTGCTATTGTTCAGCGTAATACGACTCGAAGAAACCCCCGTCATAGGTCCGCATCACCTGATGTTGTTCTGCACGCTCGCGCTTGGCGGTCTGGGCTACCAGTGGCGTAATCGACCTACCGGGCTGGCGGCAGTCGGCCTCGGCGCCGTGATAGCCTATGGCGCTCTTTCGATGACATATGTGATACCTGCTGTGTTGTGTTGAGCCATGGCCGTGAGCCTCGCTGGCACGGACTGGATCTCATGGGACCGAACACACCTAAGGGTGTCCTGGGCGATTCCATTTGCATTTGCGGTGGCTCTGATCGGCGTCATGGCCTTGTGGCCATCGGGAGTGCTCCAACACCTCGTGATTAACGATTTCAGATCGTACCTCCATTACGGACATTTTCCCACTTTGGTGGGAGACCGCATCTTCGAAGCAACACCACGTTCGGCTTCCGTCTACTGGCTTGCGAATCTTGATGCACCTATTCTCGCGTTCTCCATTTCGATCATGTTTGGTGCCCTGTGGAGGGCATTCAGGCGCGGCCGATATTCGTCTAGACATGTCTGGCTTGCAGTGTTCTTGGCATTCTTCCTGGCTACTGCGCTATCCGCGCATATCGCCGGAGCACGAAATCTTCTGCAGTTCATAGGGGTTTTGTGTCTTGCAACCGGGGCCCTCTTTGATGAAGCCCTCGGGTACGAGCCCCGGCTGAGCCGGCTTGTGTCGGCCGCCGTTTTGGTCTCGGCGGCTGCAAATCTGATATGGCTCTCCATGAGTTTCACGTACACGGCATTTCCCGCAACCGACGGATACCGAGCGTTCTTGAAAGAAAACGAGAATCGCTTGCGTGAAACAGGCTCGGCGATCGTGTACGGGTCGCCTGTTTTGAGGCTCTATGCCAAGGAATCCGGCATTGCACTTGCTTGGGACATCAGCGAAATGCAGTGGACAACTCGTGCGGATGCACCGCTCCCCGCTGAGACCAAGTACGCCTTGATTCCGAGCTTCGTCTACAGCGACATGCCTTCGGAGCAACCAATGCGTCGTGTAGTCGCTGGACAGTGGAAAGTGGTATGGTCACACAAGGCCGATCATGCGTGGGAACTCCGGCTATATGAGAATCCTCACGCCTCTTCGCATTGAAGATGTGAAAAGAAAGCATGATTGAGCCAGCGCCTCGACGCACACGAGACCTGCGCTTTCAATGTCTCAGAGGTTCCCGGGGAATCTTCTGAGATTCGGGGCTTTTGACGCAATGATCCCCACGTTTGAATACGGAGTGGCCCGCTTCGCCGTTTCGGTCGTTGTTCTATCTCACGACCGTGTTGACGAGCTGCGGCACAACCTTCCGGAACTAATTAATTCTTGCGGCCAGCTCGGCTATGAACTCATCGTGGTCACACCGCGCCTTGGTCTGTTGACGTCGCCGGTGCTGACAGTTCGATGTTGAGTCACTTGTAATGGTCAATGGAGATTCCTTGCGGGACGCTTCCTGCACTTGGTCTCGCTGGCAAGTCGCTCCGCGCTCGCGGAGCGCCGCCACTCGCGATGAGTCCGACCGAAGTTCCCATCCCGCGAGAGCGAGCGCTATCTTTTTGAGCGGTCCGGGCCGAACGCGGCGATAGAATCGCCTTGGATGCCGATCGATGATTCCGCTGACAGCGGCGTACCTCGATGTTGTGCTGTGCTGACCGCCTTTGGAAGGCGCTGGGGACTTGGCCTTCATGGAGGGAGCCTATATGGAGCTGAGTAGCGAGCCGCAGAGTTCCCCACGCGGATGGGGAGCCAGAGAATGGATCGCTGCCACAATTCTCTTGGCCGTCGCAGTTCTTTACCTGTCGACGGCTCGAGGGTACCTGACCTACGACGGCGACATGGCCACGTACCTCGGGCTCGGGGCGTCTCTGTCTCGCGGAGACGGATACATCTTCAACGGCACGCTGCATACGAAGTATCCGCCTGGGCTTCCCGTGCTCTTGGCTCCCCTTTTTCGTGCGGGGATAGGATCGGTTCACAATGCTCAGATGCTCATTGTCTGCGTGAGCATCGCGTCTTTGCTCGTCACCTACCTCTACCTTGTCGGGCGTGACGCAACCCGGCCGTTGCTCATCTGTTTGGTGATAGCGATTTCACCGGCATTCTACGATGTGAGTACCTCAAGGGTGTACGCGGACGTTCCTTACCTCTTCTGCTCCATCGCAGTCTTGGCGTGGGCTGAGCGATTGGCAGCGCGGCCGACTGGTTCAGATGGGCGGCCATCGCTCGCTGCAGTCGCGGCTCTCTGCGTTGTCGCAGCGGTGGCGTTCCGAACGGCCGCGGTATCCCTCGTCGCGGCACTCGTTGTCGCGGCCGTTCATATTGGAGTGTTCCGCCGCGGCACCGGCTGCAGGGCGACGGCGACTGCGCTAGCCGCAGTCTCCGCGGCGGGGTTGGGCGCTTCAAGCCTCTGGAGCTGGTATGTCGCGCGCTTCACGAATTCGGAGTTCATAGGCCAGTCTACCACTCCCTACTTCCGCCTTCTTCGTCTATCGAATCCCCACCAACCCGACCTCGGCGAGGCGACGCTTCTTCAGATAGTGGGTAGGTTCCCGTCGGGAGTTCTTCGGCAAATTGCTCACGCAGCCGAAATGCTCACGGGTGTGGCGTGGCTGCAGGCCTCGTGGACGTCACCGCTCGTTCTGGCGACGTTGACCTTGGTGGGCTGGGGCCTTGCGCGCGAGATGCGACGACCTCAGCCGCTTGCCGGCTGGTACTTGCTCACTTATTGCGCGCTCTTCGCCCTGTGGCCCTTCGATGAGGGGCGGCGGTTCCTCGTTCCTGTAGCACCGCTCATATTCCTGTTCGCCTTCGAGGGCTTGCGCTCTGCCCACTCGTGGGTAGCCGGTCAGGACCGGGCACGCCTAGGAGTTGCGTGCGCCATTATGGGTGCGCTTCTCCTCCTGATGACGTTTTTGGCGCTGCCGAGTTCTTGGAGCGCAGCTCCCCGGCAGAGCGTTGCGGCTGCTCTCGTCTGGAGTCTTCTCAGCGGCGGAGGGATCGCAGTATGGTTTACGGCGCGCGCCCGTCGCCCGCGTGTCTCAGACCGAGTACTCAGCGTGAGATCGATCCTCTCCTTGTGGGTGTTTGTATATGCCTTACTATGTACTCCACAATTACTGAGCCAGATCGCTGCCAACCGACCGAGCGCAGCTGGGGCTCAGGGGAAGGCGGTGGTCGGACTCGCCGCTGCTTGGATATCTGCCAATACGGCGGTGACGGACGTAGTCATGTGCGAGGAGCTCGCCGATCTCCATTACAACACTGGTCGGCACGTCGTCCAGCTTCCAGAGACGATAGATGCCAGAACGCTGCGAAGCGCGCTGGAGCGCCTTCGGCCGCGCTACGTGGTTATCAATGAGCCCCTGCCGAATCCTTATGTCCTGCCAACAGAACCCGATCGGCTCAACGTGATGCAAGCACTCGGCGTCGGAAGCTGGTCGTTAGCAGCGTCGTACGCGGGAGGGCGAATATACCGATTTGAGCCAGTGGACTTGCGCTGACGGAAGCTGGTGTGTGGGGTGTTCACAGAGGTGGGAATCGAGGCGCTGTTCTACGGCAAGTCAATGCTCTCACGTCCAAGCGTGGTCTGATCCGCAACGGCGACCTACTGTCGGTGATAACGTCGGAGTAACTCACGTGACAGCTCAGGCGTATACCTGAGCGCGCCCCCGGCGTTCAGATGGAATCCATCGAAATAGGCGGATGCGGGATACGGTGCCGTCTCCTCGACCTCAAAGACATCGACTGCTTCATCCCGGGCAGCCCTCAGAACCAAGTCTCTCGACGGATCGAAAGCGGCGGAGTGAACTCCCGATGGCGGAATGATCCACAGGAGTCGGGCTCCCATCGACTCGACCACCTGTTTCATTCGGCGCAGCCGCTGTCGAGCGAGCGAAAGCGTGTCCAGAGTCGGCGGTGCGGTCCGGTTTGAGAACGCGGCATATCCTCCGAACACAGGCGCGAGCAAATTCATTCTTGGAACCATCAGCGGCAAGAAGACGTTTCGCAGATCCGACCGCATGCTGTAGAACGCGCTGACCTCCGCAAAATAGTAGCCGGAGGTGGTTGTGAGATTGGCCTTGAGATCCCGTGCAAGCGATGGAATGTCCCGCGTGTCGACCATCCGAAACACGCTGTATGGCCCTCGGAACCCTGAACTCAACAAGTGAGTGCGCGGCAGCATGACCCCCACCACGTCCGGTCTCGAGCCACTTGCCTGCAAATGACGTAATCCATAGAGCCAATCAAAATACACCGTCTGCTCGATCGCGAGCGGCTGTACGTGGAGTCCAGTCGAGGTTTGCGCATGGAGAGAATCCACCTGGATCCCCTCGACAAGCAGGGAGTTTCCCACGACAAGTACAGTGGGATGCTGGCTGTTCGACGCGAGCCTGAGCGCTGCACCTAACTCAGCCTCGATCCGTCGCTGCGTGTTGCTGGCGGGGACGAGCACGACACGCGCGACCGCTTCTACTGCCAACAGCACGCAACCGATAATCACAAGGCGAACGAGGAAACCGTTCGCATAGTGATCCCTCGCAGGGGTGGGCTCCACCCTAGAACTGGAAATAGATGAATGCACTTGATTCGGTGCCAGCTAGCATGGCGATGGCAATGGTAAGCAGGCTGGCGAACACAACCTGTCTTCGCACTCCTGCAGTGGCGAAGGGATATTCACCGCCGGACCTTTCGAGTTGGAGGTCGATCAGAAATAGCGGAACGCTGAAAATGGCGAGAAAGATGAGCGCCGAGCCATACTCGCCCCGCCATCCCCATGCTCTCGCTCCGTGCAGCAAGGAGAGGGCCTCAGACATTGACCCTGCGCGGAAGAAGATCCAGGCAAAGCATACAAAGTGAAATACAGCTACTCGCTTCAACCACTGGTGGATTGAAGTGCGGTGCACATTCTCCGAGTTCGCCCATCCCAGCGATCGATGCCCCTGAAAGAACCGGTTGACGGCCAACATGGAACCGTGCAGTCCCCCCCAAATGACGAAGGTCCAGTTGGCTCCGTGCCAAAGACCGCCAAGCAGCATGGTTGCAAAGAGGTTGCGGTAGGTCTTCCGTTCGCCGTGTCGACTGCCACCGAGAGCGATGTATAGGTAGTCGCGCAGCCACGAACTGAGGCTGATGTGCCATCGGCGCCAGAAATCCTGCAATGACTGCGAAAGATACGGTTGCCGGAAGTTCACCATGAAGTGAAAGCCCATCAGCTGTGCCGAGCCTCTGGCGATATCGCTGTAGCCACTGAAGTCCCCGTAGATCTGCCACGCGAACGCATACGCGCCGAGCAGCAGCACGGGGCCGTTCGGAGTGCCGAAGTGTCCGTTGAACACGCTGTTGGCTACAAGCGCACAGTTGTCCGCGATGACCACCTTCCGGAACAACCCTGTCAGAATGAGCATCATGCCATCCGACATCTTGCGCCAATCAACTTGGCGTGCATGCTGTACCTGCGGCAACAAGTGCGATGGCCGTTGAATCGGCCCGGCGATCAAGTGAGGAAAAAGCGTGATGAACAGCGCATAATCGACCAGCGACTCTACCGGCTCGATCTTCCCGTTATAGACATCGATGATGTAGGCAAGTTCCTGGAACGTGTAGAACGAAATGCCCGGTGGCAGCAGCACTCGCAGGACCGGCACGGAAACCTGGAGACCGAGAGCCCCCAACGCGGTCGCAGCCGAGTCGATGAAGAAGTTGAAGTACTTGAAGAACCCCAGGAAGACGAGGTTGACGGTGATCGAGACGGCGAGCAAGAGCTTCCGTTTCCGTCCGTTGGTCGATCTCGCTATTCCCCGCGCGCAGGCGAAATCAACAAGAGTCGATGCAAAGATCAGCCCGAGAAAACGCCAGTCCCACCAACCGTAAAAGAAGTAACTGGCGATCAGGAGAAAGACGTTTTGACGCCTCCGAGTTCTCAGCAGCCAATAGACTGAAACGACGATGATGAGAAAGAGGAAGAAGACCGGACTATCGAATAGCATTGCGACCGCGCCGGTGGGCGACCTGTGCGTGACCCATTCCAGTCTGACCCGACAGGAGCCGTCCGCGCATCACAGAGAGGGAGGCAACAGGCATTTTGGCTGCCAATGCGTCGAAAGCCAGCAGGCGACGTTGATCGTCTGAACGCTTGTACAGGGAGACGCGAGCACCGATTGCGATGGCAGATTTCCGATGAACGAAAGACCGGCGCTCCGCGCGAAGGGCACCCGCAATTCCTCTTAAGGGAACCTCTGAACAGGACGCGATCGCTCGTCTCGCTGTTGAAGAATCGGTCAATCGCCTGCATTGAGCTTCTCGGTCACAGACGACCAAGTTCGTTCGCGGAAACGTGGAATACTGCCGTCCCGCACGGGAGACGGAAGAAGTGCCTGTTCGCAAGCTCCCGAATGCGTCCACGACTGATTCTCTTCCTCCGTTCTTCCGACCTCGGTCTGACGGATCCTGCACCGACGCGCTCCGGTGAATCGCGCTATGCGTGGAATCAGCGACAGGTGACTCGCTGAGGAGGAAGCTGAGCCGTGGCACCGCTCGACATCTGCATGACCGTCGCCGAAGTGATACGGGCCATTCTGTCCGCCCCGGCATCGGTGAAGTGGTCGTAGTCGGCGAAGTAGCGTGAAGTCGGTGGAATCCTCCCCTCCGCCTCAGCCACTGAAACGCCATGCTCGGCTGCCACCTGGCGCACGACCGCGTTTGCGACCGAGTCAATCGCCACGAGCACCGACTTGGAGGCCTCCGGCCAGTACTGCGACATGTCGTTCACGAGATGCCGTCGGTCCGGGCCGAGCGTGTCCACCGGCGCGCCGACGAAACGGTTGGTGTGGGTCACGAGAACCATTTTGACGCCGGCGGACTGGACGCACGTGACGAGTCGTTCAAAGTGCTGCTTCAATATTGCCATACGGTCAGCTGGGACTGATGGCCAGACCCAGTCTGCCGGATGGGCCGAGCGCTCCCGGTCAAGTTGCCACTCACGCACGGCCGTGACGGCGACGTCCGGTATGAGTGACTTGAGCACTTCTCTCCCTTTTTCTCCGATCCGTGAATCAAAGAAGTCGGGCGGAAACGCCCACAGCCCAACGCGGACGAGCCTCGGCGGGGTATATCGAGGGGGCGTGTAAACAACCGGCGGTGGCCTCTCTTCGAGGTAAAACGGCGGTGTGGGATAGACCAACAGTATCTCGGGGTGCGCCGGAAGGATGACCCGTTGGAAGTACATACTCATCCCGGAGAGGCTCATCCCGAACAATCCAGCGTTGATCACCTCGAATCGGCCCGGAGCCAACGAATCCAACAACGTTTGCATTCGCGCTGGGTACTCGGCGCCCTCGCTCTCATACAGTCCAAACGTCTCCGACGCCCCCATTACCGCCACGCGCGTGACGCCTCGAGCGGGCATAGGCTCGATATCGGAGCCGCGGAATCCGACGTTGTTCATCCGCCATTTCTGATAGCGATAATTCGGCCTACCGCGGAAGAACCCCAGGGAGTCCTGTTGCAAGAGCCGGTCGTGTGTGTATGGACTGAACAACGGCGCACCCCATTTCCGCGCGTCGTCTACCCGGGCGAACAGTTCGGCGGTCGCCATGAAGACGGTGACGATGGCAAACCACCGGGCCGCGGCGCCAAGCCGCCTCCCGATCGACAGGGTCACCATCCGGCCCCGCGCGGGTACGCGCCTGCAAGATGAGAGACCTGATGCTCCTTATTCGCGGCGGGCGTCATTTGAACTTCAGCACGCTTCAGAACTGGTAATAGAGGAATGGGGAACTGCCTAAACCCGCGATGATCGCGATGCAGGCAGCCAGGGCCCCGGCGAGCGCAAGATCGCGCCGGAAAGACCGGTCGTGGTTCATCTCGAACGCGTTGAGGCCCGCTGTAGACCATACGGCGGCGACACACAATGCGGCCAAGGCAAACCCGACATTGGGAACCAAGACACCAACGGTCGGCACGAACATCTTTTGGAGCAAGACGGTTGCCATCTCGAAGCTGTGCGACCGGAAGAGGACCCACCCAACCACAATGGCCAACCACATCGCAGGCCGGCGAATCCAGGCAGAGAGAATGTCCCAGGTCGGCGCGATCTTGCGGTACAGGGCCAGGAGCAACCCGTGGTACGCCCCCCAGGCCACAAATGTCCAGGCCGCGCCGTGCCACAGGCCGCCTATGAGCATCGTCAGCATGAGGTTCCGAAAGGTCTTCCACTCGCCGCCGCGATTGCCACCAAACGGGATATAGAGATAGTCCCGCATGCAAGTCGACAGCGATATATGCCAACGGCGCCAAAAGTCAGAAGGGTCGAGTGCCCGGTAGGGTGAGTTGAAGTTCTGCGGGATCCTCAGACCGAACATGTAACCGAGGCCGACCGCCATCGTGCTGTAGCCAGAGAAGTCGAAATAGAGCTGGCAACTGTAGCCGAGCATGGCCAGCCAGGCGCCACCGGTGCTCAGGGTCTGGTAAGACGCGAGCGCGGGGTCGACGAACGCAGCAAGAGTATCCGCGATCATGACCTTCTCGACCATGCCCACAACGAAGAATGAGATGCCGCGGTAGAGCCAGCGGCTCTGGCGGGCCTCGCCTAATGACTCCAGGTCCTCCTCGATCTGGCGGAAACGGACGATCGGACCCGCGACCAGTTGTGAAAAGAGCGAAACGTATGCGCTGAACTCGAAGAAGTTGCGTGTGGGGCGAATGACTCCCCTGTAGCTGTCGACGATATAGCTGATCGTGTGGAACGTGTAGAACGAAATGCCGATCGGTAGAATGATGTTGAGATGGGGAACCTGAACGTCGGTTCCTATCCAAAGGACAACTCGTCTGACTGTCTCAAGGCCAAATCCCGCGTACTTGAAGAAACCCAGCAGCAGCAGATCGACCGTGATCGGAATGACGAGGCAGAGCTTCCGGTGCCGGTGATCGCTCCATCGCAGAAAACCGAGTCCGGCAAAATAACTGACCAGAGTGGAAAACGCCATGAGGAGACAGAATCTTGCGTCCCAATACCCGTAGAACACGTACCCCGACACGGTCAACCAGACGTAACGCGACCGGGCGGTTCTGAGCAGCCAGAATCCGACGTAGGTGATCGGGAGAAAGACGAAGAGGAATACTGGGCTGTTGAAGAGCATTCCGTCGTGCCTATCTCCTCGTGCAATTGATGGTACGCCAGCAGAGCCCCGAACGGCCGCACCGGGCTACCACCGCTACCGGGACGATCAGGACTGGCGTCTTATGCGGCTCCGATGGGGCGTTGCCGGACCGCAATTCAACCAGTGTTCCTCTCCGTCATTGTGGCGGAATGGCCTGTTGAGATAGCCGCACGAATCGCGATAACGTCAGGGACAGTCACCAAGAACCGCGTCAGGTCCCGAAAGCTCCCCGTAGTCATCTCTGATTTCAAGTCTGCCAAGCTGATTCAGGAGCGAGTTCAGACATTGAGCCGGTAAACCACCCCTGCTGCGGCCGCAGCCACTCGACTGCAACTCGCCCGCACTCCCGCGAGATCGCTGGTGTGAGGATCGGGGATGACAGGGTCAGCCGTCCACTTGGTGTCGAATCTGCCGAGCAGTACGACCTTGCCCGCGGCTTCGGGGTGGCGTGATAAGACTTCAGCCTCGTTCAAGTAGTCCATGACGACGAGAAGATCCGATGTCGCGACTCGCTGTGCGTCAAGCAGGGTAGTGCGGTGCGGTGTCAGATCCAGACCGTTCTCCCGGCCGACCGTCACAGCGCGCGGATCGGCCGATCTCCCCGGCACAGCGTGCAGCCCGGCGGAAGACACGCGTAAGCCGGAAACGTGACCAATAGCCGCCTGTTGCTTCAATACTGCCTCCGCGTATGCACTGCGCAGTACGTTGCCGTGGCAGATCACCAAGATCGTCGCGTTTCGCACCGAGGGGATCGCCAGTGGTCGTTCGCGCCCCAGTCGGCGCCGACACGCCAAGCGGAGATAGGTTACACGCGCACCCGATTCTAGACGCCCGAGGTCGCGCAACAACTGCACGAATTGGCGGGGGAGTGCAGCTTTAAGGACCGAGCGGATCATCTTTCCATTTGAGACGGAGCACGGGTTACGAACGAACAGAGAAAGGTAGCCGACACGCCGCCGCGTACTGAACCTCCGAGGGTGCTTCACGTCATCGCGCCCGCGGCATTCGGCGGGCTCGAGCAGGTCGTGCTGCAGTTGGCAGCGGGTAGAGCCGCTCGCGGCTTGCCGACCGAAGTGCTCGCGTTGGGGGCTGATGCGGCGGGAGCGCCCGTGCCCGCGGTCGTCGAGTCTCTCGCGCAGTCGGGCGTGCGGGTGACCGTGCTTCGAAGCGCACACCGAGCCTACCGTCAGGACCAGCGGGGCATCCAAGCCGCGGTTTCCGAGTTCGGAGCCGATGTCGTGCACACGCACGGCTACCACCCCGATGTGCTCGCCCGCCGCCCCGCGCGTGACGCCGGCACCGGCCTCATCTCGACTGCGCACGGACTTACGGGCGGCGGCTTGAAGAACCGGGCGTACGAGTGGCTCCAGCGTCGCGCGTGGCGCGGCTTCGACGTCGTTGTCGCTGTCTCGAGGCCCCTGCGCGACCGGCTCGTGCGAAGCGGAGTCCCGGAAACCGTCGTGGAGTTGTGCCAGAACGCGTGGAGCGGCGCCGATCCGTTTGACCGCTCGTCGGCACGCGAGCGACTGCACGTGTCATTGTCGCCCCGGCTCGTCGGCTGGGTTGGGCGCCTGTCGGACGAGAAGGGACCGGACGTCATGGTCCGGGCATTGTCGCATCTTCCCGCGGACATCGGCCTTGTGATGATCGGCGATGGCCCAGCGCGCGGTGCATTGACAAGACTGGCGACCGAGCTTGGCGTTTCGGCGCGCATCACGTGGCCCGGTCCGATTCCAGGTGCCGGCGAGTGCATGGCCGCGTTCGATGTCTTCACTCTCAGCTCCCGAACCGAAGGAACTCCCATGGTCCTCTTCGAGGCCATGGCCGCGCGCGTGCCGATCGTGGCGACTTCGGTTGGCGGCGTGCCGGACGTCGTGACCTCCACCGAAGCGGTGCTGGTCGAGCCGGAATCCCCGGAAGCGCTCGCTCGCGGTATAGAAACCGTGCTGAGCGACCCGACTACCGCCGCTCTGCGAACATCAGTGGCGCGACGCCGCCTGGACGAGAAGTACGCGCTCGCACCCTGGCTCGACCGCTACGAGGAGTTCTACGTGCGCGCGGCAGGCCGGCGCGCTCCTTAGCCGCCTACCCGCACTCGCTGAACCCGCAGACGTGGCACTTCACGCATCCCTCGGCGAACTCCAGCTGCGATCCGCAGTCCGGGCAGGTTCCGATGAACGCTTCGCCGCCGTTCCCGGAGGCTTCGAACATCGCCGCCTGCTCCCCGTCGCCTGAACCCGCGCGCACCTTCACGGCCTCGGGCTTCAGCGTGAGTTCCGGCTGAAGAACCTGACTGGCCGCGCCCTGCGAGAGCAGCTCCTGCTGCACTCCCTGCTTCATCTTCATCCACTCCTCGAGCGCAAGGCCTATCGCGTCCGGCACGGACATCACCTTGTTCGGTCCGAGCCCGACCGCCTTGTCCGACGAGATGCCGCGAAGCTGGCGGTGCAACGCTCCCAGCGAGATCCCCGACCGCAGCGCGAGTGACATCAGGCGGCCGATCGCCTCGGCGTCGGCCATGGCGCTTCCGCCCGCCTTGCCGAGGTTGATGAACACCTCGAACGGCTGGCCCTTGTCGTCCTCGGTGATGTGCACGAACATCACGCCCAGCGGCGTCTCCTTCCTGATCGAAGTCGAGCGCAACGTGTCCGGACGCGAGCGCTTCTGCCGGCGCTGGAGGTTTTCCGCCTCGGCATCAAACAGCAGCGTCGTCAGGCGCTGGATCTCCGCCTCCTTCTCGACGACCGCACCGTGCAGGTCGGCGACCTCCGCGCGCGCCTCGGCACTTCGCTCGCGCGACGCCTGGGCGACTTCCGTCATGCCAGTAGACAGCACCTGATGGTCGCGCGAGCCATCGCGATAAACCGTCACGCCCTTGCAGTGCGACTTGTACGCGAGCTCGTAGATCGCGCGCACGTCCTGCTGCGTCGCCGTGTGCGCGAAGTTGGTGGTCTTCGAGATAGCCGAGTCGCAGTGCTCCTGGAACGCCGCCTGCATGCGGATGTGCCACTCCGGCGCGATGGAGTTGGCCGTGACGAATACGCGTTGCCACTTGGCGGGCACCTCGGGGAAGCCGATGTGGCCCTGTTTCGCGATGCGCGCCATGAGCTCGTCGCTGTACCACCCCTCGCGCTTCGCGATGGCCGTGAAGTCCTCGTTCACATCCGGCATCAGCACGCCGGCCTGGTTGCGCATGAACGCCACGGCGAACAGCGGCTCGAGACCGCTCGAGCAGCCGGCGATGATGGAGATCGTACCCGTCGGCGCGACGGTCGTCGTGTTGCAGTTGCGCAGCATCTGCATCGGCCGGATCCGCTCGCCCGAGGCGCTGCGTGCACAGGTGGCGTCCGGTCCCCAGATGCTCTGCGCCCACTCGGGAAACGCGCCGCGATCCCTCGCAAGGCGCTCGCCTTCCTTCTTTCCCTCCACGTCGAGGAACTCCATCACCTTGCGGCCGAATTCGACGCCCTCTGGGCTGTCGTACGCGATGCCGAGCCGCACGAGCGCGTCGGCAAATCCCATCACGCCTAGCCCGATGCGGCGGATGCGCTTGGCGAGCGCGTCGATCTCCGGCAATGGATACTTGTTGACGTCGATGATGTTGTCGAGGAAGTGCGTGGACAGGTGGATGTCCTTCGCGAACGCATCCCAGTCCACCACGCCCTCGCGGACATAGTAGCCGACGTTGATCGACCCGAGGTTGCACACGTCGTACGGCAGGAGCGGCTGCTCACCACACGGGTTCGTCGCCTCGTACGCTCCGAGATGCGGAACCGGGTTGTAGCGGTTTGCCTCGTCGATGAAAAACACGCCGGGCTCGCCCGTGCGCCAGGCGCCCTGGAGCATCTTGTCCCAGACGTCCTTCGCGCGGAGCTGGCCCGTGACCTTCTTGCTGACGGGATCCACGAGATCGTACGGACCATCGACCTCGAGCGCCTGCATGAACGTGTCGGTGACAGCCACGGAAATGTTGAAGTTCACGATCTGCGTGAGGTCTTCCTTGCACGCGATGAACTCCAGGATGTCCGGATGATCGACGCGCAGGATTCCCATGTTGGCGCCGCGACGCGTTCCGCCCTGCTTGACCGCGTCGGTGCTCGCGTCGTAGAGCTTCATGAAGCTCACCGGGCCGCTCGCGACACCTGTCGTCGAGCGCACCATCGAGCCCTTCCCGCGAAGACGCGAGAACGAGAATCCGGTGCCGCCGCCGCTCTGATGGATGAGCGCCATCGACCGCAGGGTGTCGTAGATGCCGGCGTGTCCGTTGCTCAGCGCATCGTCGACCGGCAGCACGAAGCAAGCCGAAAGCTGGCCGAGGGGACGGCCGGCGTTCATAAGAGTCGGCGAATTCGGCTCGAAGCGGCGCTGGGTCATCAGCGCGTAGAACGTCGCCGCCGTTGCCGAGACCTGTTCGTCTGTCGCCCCGTATCGCCTGTCAGCCTCCGCCACCACCGTGGCCACTCGCCAGAACATGTCCTCCGGCGTCTCTACCGGCTTGCCTGTCTTGTCCTTGACGAGGTAGCGCTTCTCGAGAACGGTGCGCGCGTTGCTGCTCAGCGACGCGGGCGCGGTGGGGTGGTCAGCGGGAAGCGACATTCCGACATCTCCAACGGGGTGAGCTTATGAAATCTGCAATAGCGGGAATGCGTCTGTCGGAACGTTCCGGTGAAACCGAATCCAAGGGGGATGAAGCTACCGGAGGTTGCCGGTCCGCGCTATAAGCACGTAACTCATTACAAATCAATCGCTTGAAAGCGCAAAGTCACAGATCGGTGACGGCGTTGTGGATACACATCCAAACCGGTAATCCGTCGGCGGCGACTGGATGACGGGCGAGTCACTTGGGGGGACGTAAGAGTACGACCTTCGGGCTCGCTTCGCTAGTGCTGTGCTGAACTCCTTGCTCGCTTGCACGTCACCAATACCTACGAAAAAGCGTTCTCCCGGTAACATCACGGCCCGGTTTGAGCAGCGACTACTTGTGCCGCGGGAACTCACCGGCCAGGTGTCGTGCGAACATCGACACATACGACTCGTGGCCCGCCGAAAGCCGCGCGCGCTGCTCTGAACTCAGCGTCCCCACCACCTTTCCCGGCACGCCCAGCACCAGGCTGTCGGGAGGAATCACCGTGCCCTCCGCAACCACCGCGCCGGCGCCGATCAGGCTCCCCCTGCCTACGACCACGTTGTTCAACACGATCGCTCCCATCCCGATCAGCACGTCGTCCTGCACGAACGCACCGTGCACGATCGCCCGGTGCCCGATCGTCACGCGCTTCCCGATGATGCACGGAATTCCCTCTTCGCAATGCAGCACCGCACCATCCTGCACGTTGCTGTCTGCTCCAACTTCGATGCGATCGACGTCGCCGCGCAGCACCGCCGTGGGCCAGACGCTGGAGCGCGGACCGAGGTGCACGTCGCCGATGACGACGGCCTGCTCATGTATGAATGCGGACGGATCGATCATCAGAACGCCAACCCCATCGCGAAGTACACGTCGACACTCCCTCCCCCAAAATACGGACGTCCCGACAGCGGCGTCGCAATGCCGAAGCGGAACTTGTACGGCACGTCGTACTGCAACGCGGCATCGAGATGCAACTCGGCGCCAGCGCTCGTCATCCAGTCCTGCGGACTCCCCCTTGGGCAAGGATCGGAGGCTGCGAGCCCGAACGGACACCATGCGCTCGCCGCATCGGCAAACACGACGGCGCTGACGCGCTGCAGGAACACGGGAAGCATCTTCAATCCGGCCGCCGGAACCGCCACTGGCGCGCGATACTCGAGATTCGCCCCGAGCGCGCGCGATCCGTGTTGCGCCCCAGCGGGAAAGCCGCGCGCGAAGAAGGTCCGTTGCGGATCGCCGAGCGTGACACCGGGTGCGATGGAGAGCATGGTGCCGCTGACGCCGCCCGCATCGAGCTCGGAGGTGGCCTTCTCGTCTTCCCATCCGCCCGCCACGCGAAGCGCGAGCACGTGGTGCGCGAACCCGGGAAGGTCGAGCGACTTGAAACCCGCCGCCACTCCGATCACGCTCGTGCTGCGCGTGGCGACCGGATCGTCGGCCAGCCATCGTTGCCTGGCCGAAACCGCGAGCTGGACTCCGTCCTCCGGAGAAATCGCGAGCGCGGGGGAGCGGGCATTGCTCCATCCTGCGTTCACGACGACTGCCGGATACGCAAAGACGGAAGTGAATCGCGTGTCGATCTTCGCGAGCAGCGATCGCGGTTCCGTGCGATAGTCCTGCCACTCGGTCTCGACGCCCACGGAGAGGTACGCGTTCGACGTGAGCCGCGGCCGCAATCCCGTCAGCGCGACATCGACGGTCCTTCGTCGCCGCGCCAGCGTGCCCGCCAGAAACCCGGTGCCGGTCGACGCCGTACCGCTGATCGTCCCGTGCTGCCACTCTTCCCGCGTGGTGACACCGAGCACCGGATTCCCAAAACCCGCGAACTGGTACGAAGAGTTCCAGTTCGGCTCCTGATGACGCGGCTCATAGGTCAGCTGCAGGGCGTACTGATGTCGCGCAATGACGTCGCTCCCGCTCGTCAGGAAGCCGAACATCGGACGGAGGTCGTCGCTCTGGTCGACCGCGGGGAGCCAATAGCGTGGCAACAAGGCCGGAAACGGCGAGTAAGAGCGCGCGGGCAATCGGGACGCGACGCTGGTGTCTCGATGCGATCTCGCGAGCACGCTGGTGGAATCCGCGCCAGGAAAGACCCCCTGCGCCGGAACCAGCGCCACGTGGAACCCATCACCCGCGTAGCGCAAGGTCGCAAGTTGCGCGCCGTCGGGACTCGGCTCGTTCTCGAACAGCCCGGTCGCGGAGTCCGCCACGCGCACCAGCGAGCCGTCCGCGATGGTCGCGCGGTAAAGCGCCGAGCGCCCGCTGCGATCGCTCGTGAAATAGATGGTGCGGTCGTCCTTGCCCCAGCTCGGCGCGTGGTTCACGGCGTGCGCTCGGCCGACCGTGCCGAGCACGCGACCAGCGGGGTCGAGAATTGCGATCTCGCTCTCGGCGCCATGCATCCATCTGGTCGCCGCGATGCGCGTGCCGTCGTGCGACCAGCGCGGTTCGGACCAGCTCGTGTCCGGGCTGGCGCCGGTCAGCGGCGTGATCGTGACGGTGCTCCCCGGCACGTTCACGCGAACCAACCGGTCGGCACCCGGCGTCAGCTGCACCGCGACCACGTCGATGGCGGGAGATCCGCCGCCCGTGGCGCCGCGCAGTCGCGCGTCGGGCTGCATGAGTCGCGCCCCCTCGGTCAGCCGGCGTGTCGTGCCGTCGCGTTCGAGGTAAAGGTCGCTGCGCAGCGTGTACGGGTCGACGAGATCGGCCTCGGCGAACACGCGTGCGCCATTGGGGAGCAGGGACGTGACGTCGAGCGATTTCCGCACGGCGAGCGTCGTCGGCGGTCCGCCGGCGGTGGCGACCGCGCGAAGTGCGGGAAGCGAGCGGCCGTCGTCATTGGCGTACGCGACGTGACCCGGATCGATCCATCGAAGGCGCTCCGCCGTCCACCCGCGGCTGGTGATGTCGCGGATCGGAGTGCCCTTGGCGGCAAGCGAGAAGGCATCCCGGCGTATGGAGTCGGTCCACACGCGCCAGGCGCTGTCGAAAGAGACGCCGAACCCGCGCCTCGCATTCGAGTTGAGCAGGAAGGGAATCGTGCGCCCCGCGCTTGCATCGACGAAGTCGCGCATCCGCCCCGGTCCCTGCGTGCGCGCGACAAAGTCCATCAGCAACGATCCGTACGCGTATGCCGCCTGGCCGAGCGGATAGCTGAGCGTCGCGGCGGAGAGCGCGTTCAGCGACGGCGTGAGGCTGTCGAGCGCCTGCGCGCGGACGATCATCGCGTGGTCGGTGCCGACGATGCGGCCGGAGCCCGTGAGGCGCGATTCGTAGTAGACGGCGATCCCCTCGTCGAGCCAGCTCGGCGTGTACAGGTTGGGGAAGATGAACGGATTGCGCCCGAACACACGTTGCGCCACGCGCCACCAGCCGGCGGTCCGGTCGAGATGGAAGATGTGCGTGAGCTCGTGGGTCACGACGAGGTCTATCCAATCGTCAAGAAAGCTCAACGACAAGGCGTCAACCGGGGGACTCGCGTAGATGACAATGCGATTCGTCGGGAAGACCGTCGCATAGCCGTTCGAGAGGTCGAGATTGTCGGCGATCGTGAGGTCGATCGGGCCGCGCGGCTCGTGCAATTCCTTCGCCAGCCGGCCGTACGCGCGCTCGATGCTGCCCGCGGCGCGGCGCGCGACGGGCTCGAGTCCCGGCCCGAAGTTGACGCGAAAATGTTCCGTCGTGATCGTGCGCCAGTGCAGGTCGGGGGCAACCTGCGAGCCGGACTGCGATGCCGCGCAGATCGTGAGGACGAGGATCGCGGCGAGAGCGCGCGCGGCTCCCGTTCGCCGGCGGAGAAGACTCGTCACCGCCGTCCCGCGAGCGAGCGGAAGTACTCCTCCAGGCCTTCGACGATTCCCGCGGCATACCGCTTCTGGAACCGCTCGTCGCGCAGCGCCGCTTCCTGTTCCGGAACGATCACGAAGGCCCCCTCGCAGAGAATCGCCGGCATCCAGCTCTGTCGTGCGACCGCGAGGTTGTCGTAGTTGATCCCCATGTCGGGAAGCCCGATCTGTCGCACGAGCCCGCGCTGCACAGCGCGCGCGAGCGGTTCGGCCTGATCGAAGAAGAAGTAGGTGTTGATGCCGTTCCTGGCGCGATACGGATTGACGCCGTCGGGATACGCATTGAGATGAATGCTGACGAATGCCTCCGCGTTCGCGCGTCGCGCCGTGATCGGTCGGTCGCCGAGCGGGACCGGACCGCGCGAGGTGCGCGTCATCACGACGAAGGCGCCCCGAGCCTCGAGCATCGCGCGCAGCTGCTGCGCCACATCGAGAACGGCATCGCCTTCGTACAGTCCGGTCGGGCCAGTCGCGCCGATCGGCGGATGTCCGGGGTCGACGGCGATCACCCGACCGGTCAGCGGGCGCGCCGGATCGACGGCGGGCGCGCGCCGCACGCGAAGCACGAACGCGCCACGGTCCCACAGGGCCAGCCAGCCGTAGGCGGGACCGCGAAGGCGCACCGTGAAGCGAATGCGGTCGGAGGCGGCCTGCTCCCATGTGACGTCGCGCACGGTGCTGTCGGTCGTGGCCAAGTTCACGATGTCGACGTTGGATACTGCGCCGTAGAGCGTAAGGACAAGGATGTCTCCTGCCACTTCCACCTGATACGGTGGCTTCTCGGTGACGGGAATGCGGAGGTCGGTGTACCGCTCGCCGGCGATGACACGCGAGTTCGACGCGGTCCGGCGCGGACGGAAAGCCAGCGGACTGGTGAAACTGACGGCCCTCTGGTCCACCCACGCCTCGAGCTGCGAGTCGAGCCGGACTCGGTACGATGTTCCGCGCATGCCGGTGAGTTCCAGGACCGTTCCCGGAAAGAGAAACCACTTGTAGGTGCCGTCGGGTGTCGGGCGCAGAATACTCACCTGATCGGTGTCGCTGGTCGCGTCGAGATCGGTGTTCAGCAGCGAGACGTAGCGACGGGGCGATGCGTCCATCTGCACGATGGCGGCCGTCAGGACGGCGACCGAATCGCGGCCACGGCGCACGATGATCGTTCCGGCGCGGGCGAGATCGCGCGCGTCCACCTCCGCGCTCCAGGCGCCGCCCGCACCGCGTATGAGAGGACGCGAGGTCCCGTCGCCCAGCTGCAGGACGACGCTCGCGTTCGCGGGCGCCCGTAGCGAGACCCGGACTCGCTCGTCGCCGCGAAGTCCGACCGTGCCCGAAGGCGTCACGCTGCCGCGGTCCACTATGAGACGGCCGGTGTCCGGGAGCGGCGTGGGGAGCGGCCGGAGGGTGATCGGAACCACCATGTTCACCGATTCGGAACCCCGCGTCGCGCGCAGTTCGTAGCGGGGGACGTCTCCCGATGGAACCGGGAGCCAAGCAAGAAACGCACCGTTCGGGAAGACTGGAACGCCGAAGCCGTCGATCTCCAAGCGCGCCGCGCCGGAGCCGGTGGAACCGAAGATGTAGTTCGAGTCGCGCACGGTGAGCAGCTGGTTCGGCGCCGGATACACGACGCGCAAACTCAGCGGCCCGTCGACGGGCGGAATGGGTGGCAGTCCCGCAGCCGGGGCAACCGGGGCTGCAGTCCGTGCAGGCACGCTCGACGGCGCGCCAGGTGCCGAGACCGGTGTGCGCGCTCCC
>OCZT010000515.1_pt1 | contig 38516 bp, 55 predicted proteins | sample 1539031 | NCBI WGS metagenome assembly OCZT01 (sample SAMEA3539308, study PRJEB22396) | soil metagenome | biome: tundra; feature: field; material: soil | place: USA | collected 2010-05 | depth 0.15 m
GGTATATAAGGGGTTGGACGGGGATGTCCGAGGGGAACCCGGAGCACTTATTTTAATTAATAAATTCATATTTATACCGTTCGCCGTCTTTTGTCAGTTTTACTTTTGCGTCAAAAACCTTGCCAGCTTTTGATTTCATGCCTTTGACCAGGACAGCCCGGCCGGACAACAGGCCTTTGGCCGTGGTAGCTGTTATTTTCTTTCCCAATGACTTAAACCATGCGTCCTCTTTCCAAAGAGCAAACTTGCATTGGTTCACTTTGTCCTGGTAGCCGACACAAGAAAAGGCTTTTGGCGTTTCTATGATCTCCCGGCCGCACTCCGGGCATTTACCCAGACTTTTGACTTCCCGGTGAACGGATCCGGATGTGGCTTTGAACTTATCAATCCCGAGGATTGTAATTTCTTTTGCTACGGCCATAAAAGCTGCTTGCGGCAGGGTGCCCTGCTCGATGTCTTTGAGTTGTTTTTCAAGTCGGCCGGTAAAGTCAGGTTCGAGCATTTCCCGGATCGGATAGATCTCAATAAGACTGATTCCCAGGGCGGTCACGGAATAACTTTTTCCTTTGATAACAACGTAGCCGATTTTTTCGATTTTTTTAAGGGCATCGGCGCGCGTAGCGGCCGTGCCAATCGAGTAGCCCTTTAGTATTTGTGTTTCGTCCTCTACTTCACGGCCGCAGTTCTGCATGACCGCAAGTAGGGATTTGACCGTATATTTTTTTGGTGGCTTGGTATCTTTACCTGCAGTCTGCAGGTCCGTGGCCACAACGGCTAATTTTTCCCGCAAGGGAAAATTTAGCCTGGTCAAATCCTCGTCGTCCTCTTTTTTATCGTCCTCATCGAGCAGGGTGGCCTGCTCCTGGTACAGGAGCTGCCAACCCGGACTTACCCGGACGCGCGCGCGCGTCCGGAAGTCATGGACCTTAACGCGAGTAATTGCTTCGGTCTGGTCATACTCAGCCATGGGCGCAAACTGCGCTAGGAACCTTTTAACGATTTCAATATAAATGATTTTTTCGTCCGGGGATATCCCGGACAAGCTCGGCACCAGGTATGTAGGCATAAGTGCCGGATGGCTGTCGACCTTGCTACTGTCAAATACACTTTTATGGTCATGCCATAAAAGTGATATTTGAGGGGGTATAAGACCTTGCCCGGATGTTTTTAAGGCCTCTAGGACGCGTTTTGAGGGCTCCTTTTGGCTCTCATCCAGGTATCTGGACGACGTGCGCGGGTATGTGATATATTTATCCTCGTATAAAGCCTGTGCACATTGTAATACTTTGTCAGCTGTCCAGCCCTCATACTGGCTCGTTATATGGCCCTGCAAATCGGTCAAGTTAAAAAGTTTACCTGGTCCTTTGATTTCTCGCGTGGTTGTGCATGACGTGATCGTGCCCGGCTGTCCTTTGACCGCGGTAATGACTGTATCAAGGTCTTTAGGATCGTTAAAACGGGTTTGTGAGGCCTGTACCTGGTACAGGCCTGTATAAGTACCTTCCGCGGCCGCAAACGTGGCCGTGAGAGTATGATATTTTTTGGGAATGAAATTCTTGATCTCCATATCGCGGAGATAGATCAGGTTAACGGTCGGTAGTATGACCCGGCCTATGTTTAACATTTTTCCGTCAGAGGAAAAACGTTTTGTGGCCGCGACTGTGAAGTTAATCCCTAAGAGCCAGTCGGTCCAAGAACGAGCGTAGCCGGCTGCAGTAAGCGGCGCGTCAGCTGCGCCGGGGCGCGCGTCCGCGAAGCCTTTTTGGAGATCGTCCCGAGTGTAGGACGATATCCAAAGTCGTTTTGTCGGCACGTTAGTGCCGAGTGACTGGTATATCTCTGCAAAAATTAAACTGCCTTCCCGGTCACTATCACAGGCATTTATTATTTCAACCGCATCAGCGGCCAAGCCTTTAATAATTTTGAATTGTTTTTTATATCCGGGGCCGTCGTGGATTTTATATTTGAATGTGTCCGGGATAATCGGCAGATTATCCATGGACCAGGTAGCGTATTTAGTGTCATAGTCAGCCGCGTCAAAAAGACTAAACAAATGTCCGTAAGCAAAGGTGACGGCATAGCCGGCACCGGAAAAGTACCCGTCCTGGCGCGTACTCGCGCCCAGGACGTCAGCTATGCTTTTAGCTACAGACGGTTTTTCTGCTATGATAAGTTTGTTCATTTGACTGTACCGGGTTCAATTAGTTTAATTTCGCTATCGGACTTTATTAATCCTTGTCCTTCAGTAATTATTTGATTGCGTCCGTGTTCTTTCGCATAATAAAGTCGTGCATCGGCTAATTTAGATATGTTTTCGTAGTTATTTCCTTCTTTTGGATATTCGGCAATTCCTCCGCTGCAGGTAACCTTATGCAAAGATATATTTTTTTCCGTATTAACATGTAGAGCAAGTTCTGAACCTATAAGTTTACGGAATTTTTCTGCAATAAGCAGGGCCTCGTCTTTGTTGCCAAAATAAACGGCTATAAATTCCTCACCCCCAATCCTAAAAATATCGCGGGAAAAAATATCTTTGCCTATCTCACCATATTTTCTTAAAACAATATCGCCGATATCGTGGCCGTAAGTATCATTTATGGCTTTAAATTTATCAATATCAAAAAAAATCAAAGAAATAATTTCTTTTTGTTCAAATTTTGGTTTGATCTTTTCTTCAAAACAAAGACGATTATTTATACCTGTCAAAAGGTCGGTATAAAGCTTGCGTTGCATCAAATTCATTCTACGCTCATGTTGTACTTCTTTAGTCAACGATTTGGTAATTTGACGGTCAAAAAGTTTCAAAAAAAGTTTTTGCAGTACGTTCATGTTTGGGTTTTCTTCGTTGAACTTAACCTTACTTTTTTCCTGAATAGCGTCATAAAGCTGTTTAAAATCCGGGTCTGTCCTTAGTTCGGAAACAGCATACAACGAATCGCATATTGTGGCCGCTTCCGGTGTTTCACCAAGATAATAATAACAATAGGCCATTTTTATCAGAACCCTGTTGAGATTATCTACCGCGCGCTGTATTCGTAAATAAATATCAAGCGCCCCACTGTAATCTTTATTAAAATATAATATATCGGCAAGCAGTTCAAGAGCATAGATATTAGTTTTATTTTTTTTGGCAATTTCATTTACTAAGCTTAATGCAACTTCGGTCGTTCCCGTTTTGCGGCCAAGGTAATAATAAATGTATGCGAGATATAGTTTAATTTGTTCTATTATTTCTTCTTTATGTTCCTGGTCGTTTGGTTCTCGACTATTTAAATTTAAAAAAATAAGTTTAGCCTGATCAAAGTCCGAAACGCTATAATATATTTGTCCGGTTAAAAACAGTATGTCATAGTCAACCGGTACATCTTGACTGCCTTTTATTTGTTGTTCGGCTTCATGGGCTTTCTGTAAAATTTCCAATGCAGTTGAAAAATTACCTTTCTTATAATTGATCTGCGCATCCCGGTATAAATCCCTTGTGATTATTTCATCCATGGTAATTTACTCAAACTTGATATTATCAATTTTTTTGTAATTACCTTCCGCATCTTTCGTAAAAACAAGTAATATTGTAAAAGGCATTTCGAGAGAAAAATATTTTATTGTGGAAGTATATTTGGCCAAGCCTATTATTTTAATTGCGGGCCACCCAACATTTTCCGAATCTGTATAAGTAGTAGGAATTATCTGATTATAATAAAAATCTGTGGCAAATTCATTTACAAGCGCGCTTTGCACAAAAGCATTATCATAAAAGTTCTCTTTATATTCTGATAACAACTCGGGGGTCATAAAGGCTTCGGCTGCGCTTCGTTCTTCCTTGAAAACCGAATAATTAAGATTGAGATAGTGATTTAAAAACAAAACACTTTCATTTTTCATAAGAGTAACACGTGAATCCACTTTTTCCCCGGTATCTTTTTGGGCTGTTTTATTTGTTTGTAATAAATGATAAATAAAATAACCACCCAATCCAAGAACTGCAATTATAATAACTATAATTGAGGGTTTTATTTTAAGTTGTGTTAATATTGATGATTTTTGTGGTGATTGACTTTTTTGTATTGGTGCGTCTTTAATATTTCCAAGTCCTCCGGCTTTTTTTTGAAATGGATTAAATTCAGTCATTTAAACACCTCTCTCGGCAAGGTTAATTACCGTTTTCCAATAGTCTTGTGTTATTTTATATTCATTTTCGCGTATTGGTATATCTTTGTTCGTATCTGATGTGGCTATCCAGTATGCAACCCTATCAGCACGGACCTGTACAAGGTTCTTTTCGTTACCACACATATAAAAAGCTTCCGAATATAAGCCCTTTACCTGTTTGAGCGTGGTAATTATGCCCATTTCATTTTCATTAAGCCTGTAAAGTTCTTTTATTAACGGAAGATCCTCCGAACTTTGATGAAAAAGCGTTTTTGTTGGAGCTGATGTAAGGACCTTCTTTGCCTCCTCGTTACATAAAAAATCACTTAGCTGTTGTGTCGCTATGATAGAAGCAAGGCCCAAATGACGGCTTCTTTTCCCAAGGTCGAGCAGAAAGTTCTGCCCGCCTGAAAATCTGGCCAGAAACCAAGCCTCATCAATTACCAACAGTTGTCTTTTTTGTAATTTTTTATTGATTTTAAAACGCTGCATTGAAAAATTTGATATTATGTAAATGCCCAGGGAAAGGATATCATCCCTGTTGGCCGGTAACCCGGATATATCAAATACGACAAAGGAACTTTTCAGTTCAATGTTGCTCGGCCGATCGAGCATACCCGCAAAAGAACCTTCTCCAATGAAAGGACTGAATTTTTCTTTGATATCAAGCAATTGCTCTTTGTGTTTCTGTGATTCTATTGTTTCAATAAATTCATCAATAACCACCAAAATATCCCTTAAAAGAGGTATTGTCTTCCTGTCAATAATTTTATTACCCGTTTTATCTATTATGAATTTAAGTTTATTTTTGTACATTTTACGGACCATTTTTTCCGCAAGCCCGGATTCCACCTTACTTAACCTTGACACTCCTTCTTCGGAAAGAATAATGTCAAATAACCCGGTTATATAAGCAATTTTATTTGGGGTAGGATCGCCTTTAACCGTGATGTCATTTTCGTCACCGTGTTCGTTAATAAGCGCCGGGTCATAATCAATACAGTCGAAGGGATTGTAACTGCAGGTACCGTCAAGTGATAGTGTTATGTATTGTCCGTCATTACACTTACAGTTATATTCATATGATTTGGATTTGTCAATTATGATCACTTCCGGCCGCCATGGAGCAATTCTAGTCAATATAAGATTGATAAAAAATGATTTACCCGAGCCTGGCCGTCCTACAATTATATGATTGTTATTCTCAACAGCTGGATTATAGGGTCCATAAAACACAGATTTACCTGTTAAACTTGTTCCTATATAAACACCGGCATCTACTTTTTTGACTTCAAAATTAAAAGCCGGCATTAGGTATGAAAGATTGCCGTCTGTACGATCCCCCGGACTCCCTGTAATTGTAAGGTAATAATGTCCGGCCGTGTTGTGACATAAAGGAAGCGTAGAAAGAAATAATTTCTTTTGTTCAAAAATTCCAGGATAATGTGTACAGCCCTCAATAATACTTTCAAACTCCGGTATTAATTCCTCAAAAGCATCCCGATTTTCATGTCTAAAACTCAAGTAGCAGGCAAATTCAATAAATTTAATTTCACGTCTTGCCTGAGCCGATAATAATATCTCAGTATTATCAGCAATTGCCCTATTGTCAATATCGGTTTGTTTTTCACTTGTTCCCAGGGCAAGTTTTAATTTATTAGTCAATTGTTCTTTAATTTCGTGCTGTGATATACCGCGAACAAATAAAGACAACGTGGAATAATTATTTATAAGAAACAATTCCTGCAAAAAATTGGGTTGTGAAGGTATGTCAGCAATATAAAAAGTTTTTACGTGTTGTTCTCCAATCATGCCCATGGCATTTTCTTCACTGAAAGGGGTCCTTATCAATGAACTTTTTAACGTATTAAACGATTGTCTTAAGTGGTCTACCGGTATTTTTCCTGTTTGTTCTGGATTAAATGCCTTATCGAGCATGTCCTTGATCTGTTGTTCGGTCATTTCAACTACTTCAACACCCGATATCTGCCCCATAAAGCCCACAAAGCCCCTGCTTCTGTTTGAAATATTGCGCCTTAACGTTGCCGTATCTTTTTTAATTTCTGTCGATTTTATTGTTTTAGTAAACAGGTTGGTTTGTTTTCTGTATGTAAAAAGGATATAAATATTTTGTTCGCAAATTCTCTCACTGCGAACAAAGTCAGTAATGAACTGATCAAGTATATTGGGATAATAATTTTGAAATTCAGGAACCGGGTGGTTTTTAATAATTCTTTCGTTATATTTAAAAATATCCGGTTCAGGATCATACTTTTCGGTTTGAATTACAATTTGTACTTCTTCACCGGCTTTTAAAGTATTTAACGCATTTCTAAAACTCAAAGTAGCCTGGTCAAGTTGGGCTTCGGCGGCTGTAAGGGTATTAATACCACCGTTTAGCTTAAAGCATATTATTGGAGTATCACTTTCGTCAATAATATAGCCATCTCCAAAATCTTTAAAATTAATTAAATCCTGAAAAGCTAAATTTTCATTCATTTGTTTTCCTCATTTTTGTTATGGTCTATAACCGCTTTGAATAACTCACTATCGTAATTGATCTCGTTTTTTGGTAAATAAACCCGCTGTCTGTTTGTGTAAAATATAATCATATTGATAAAATAACTGGGTGCTAATATATTTTTATATTTAAAATAAACCCACAAGGGCGCTATAATTAAAATCACAATTATAAAAGCCGGAACAACACCAATAACTGGTATAAGGTTTACGGCAATTAAAAGGGTAAAACAAGATATACCTGCGAGTATGTAAAAATCAAAAGCCGGCAGATTGAACATTACTTTTGGTTTGTCGTTTAGGTTAATAGCCATTTTATGGTTTCCTTTTTGCGCGTTGGGTCTGTTGCCATTGTTCGCGGGTTTTACCGCTCACGGGCCCAGAACTCCCACCCTGGCCGCTTCCTGACGTCCTGGGTGCGCTATTTTGCATGCGTGATTGCCTTGCATTGCCTGATTGTGATGTGCTAGCACTTGAACTTTTTTGTAATAAATTACGTTGTTCAGACGAATTTCCGGCGTTAGCTACATTGTGTGCAAGATTTTTTACCATAATACCTGCTCCCTTAACGATATTTGTCCCGTGTTGTTGCATCATGTTGGTAAAAGGTTGTGCGGCACTTATCGCGGTGGTTGCCAATACACCGGCGCCTATTACGTCTTGTTTTGCTTGTTGTGTAAAATTTTCCATAACTCTACCAGACAATAAAAGACCTTCGGCAATTCCTCCGACTTTTGGTAAAGTTCTTAACGCCGCAAGGATCATTATGAGGTAAAGAATCTGATCCGGATTTGAACTATTGCTTACAAGTTTAGCACCAAGCATGTTTATAATTAAAAGTAATAAAGCCCAAAATATGTTATAGGAAAGCAATTGTACAAATTTAAGTATCCATTGAAAAAAAGTTTTTGCCAAAGCAGGGTTTGAAAGTGTACCACAGGCGAATATTCCGGTAAAATAAGCTATAAAAATATTAAGAAGTTGAGCACCTTTTAAAAGAATTGCCTCAAGGCAGGCAACTACTCCTGTCAAACACACCACAAAAATCATTGCTTGGTTAATAAAAAAAACCGCATTCCCTTTTGTGAGATTGTCTTTGCATATTGTAATGACACTATCAAGGTCCATTATTGATTGTTCAGTAAAATTACCACCCAGAATCTTTGGCATAGTTGGATCCGCCGCGGTTTTGCTGAAATATGTGCTTACATTAATTAAGGCGTTAAAAATGTTATCTTTTGATGGTGATGAATTATAAACACTGAAAAGCGCATTAGAAAACAATCCCATTAAAGTAAATATGGTTTTGTATATGAAAGGAAAAAAAGCCAGGGCTAATATTGCAAAAGAAAGATCAGATACTGCCCTTGCGGGATTTTGACCGGAAGAAATCTTTTGCATTACTGATGATAATACCGCAATAAGCGTAAAACCCATTGCCGCAACATAAAAAAGAGCTATGCCGTGATTAAAAGCAGTATCATATGGATGTGGCCAGAATGATGTTTGAGTAAAATCAATTAATCGTGGTAACACCTCACCGGTTTTAGCAAAAAGCATGTAAAAAATCTTGGTAATAAAAGCTGTAATATAAACAAAAACAGCAAAAGCCCCGGCTATTATTCCTTTACCAGCGTCAGAAAAAAAATCTTGTATTGTTTTTTGCAGGCCTGTTACTTTTGTATTAGTATCAGCCGACGCTTTTGCCGCTGTTTGTGCGTTTTTTGCCGTTGAATCATCAAACAAAGCATGTGCCGCTCCGGCAAAAAATAAGCTTAAAATAAATACTATTAAAATTATTTTTTTCATGACTGGTTATTTAAGTACACTGTCAATATTTGAAGTGTCCGCTTTTCCTTCTGTCTTTGCGTGACCAGACAACATATTGGTAATTGGCCACAACAAAAGTACAATAAGAAAACCAATCAGCGCGTTTGTCAAATGACGTTTGCCCTCATCCCCATTTCCTGACATTTTCATTGCGCCTTCGATCCCCTGATATACGCAGTAAAGCCCGGCTACTACCTGAAAAAAAACAATTAATGCCTTAATAGCATTAATTAATGGTTGATCTGTTGCGGAAAGAGCCGCCGCAAATACTGAAATACTTAAAACTAAAAAGGTCAGGACAAAAAACAATTTTTTCATAACTAAAACCTCCAATTTTATTTAGGGGCCTTTGTATCCCCGTTTGCTTTACTTCCTTCCACAACTGCATTTGTATTAGTATTAATTGTCAACGGTGTTGTTTGAGCAAGATTGGTATTAAGTGCTTCTCCAAGTTTTCCTTCCGCACTGTTAGCACCTCCTGAAGTTAAAGAAGTAGTTTTGTCTGTCGCGCTGTTTGCCACCGGCTCCCAGTTGACTACTCCATTATTAGTAACGGAACTGGCCAGGGCTCCTATGGTATCACCCATTAACATACCTATTGCCAGGGTTAAAGGATTGCTGGCTAAAGCAGCGCCACCTAAAAGGGTAAGCAACTTAGATAGACCAAAAGACGTAAGCATACTACCTATACGCCCGAGAGAGCCCGACAAAACGCTTCCCAGACCCGCAAGCAAGGAATTTTCCTGCGGTGTTGGAGTATAATTTGAATCAATCACTGGTGCGTTAGCAGTTACATAGTCCGTAATGCTTGCGGCAATAGATTGAGCCTGTATGTCATTGCCTGATTTAACAGCTTCGGCCAGGTCAGCATACTTTGTGGCAATCTCCTGGTATTCAGGTGCACCAGCCGCCTTTAAAGCTGTTGCCTGGTCCGATATTAGCGCGGCCTGCTTGGCCTGATCGGCTGTACCAATGGCAAAAGCCGCTGTTGTGGCCAACTGTGATAACATTTCCATTGTTTTTGATTTTGTGTAGTCACTAGTTGAGGCTGTTTTACTGTAATAATTACTGTCAAGTTTGGTCTTAATACTTGACAGATTATTATAACTTTTAACAAAGCGCTCATTTGTAGTAGATTCCCTTTGATTGGCCTGTGATATAATACTGCTCATTTTTGCTTTTGTGGCCTGTATACCCTCAGCTCGCTCAGCATCGGTAGCGAAAAGAAGTGAAAATACAAACATTAAAGCAACGAGTGTTAACGATATTAATCTTTTCATTTTATTCTCCTTTTAATTATTTTATTCTGCATATTTTACGTTCATTTTTTTATAAAGTGGTATTATATTTTGGGTAATAACTCCGTCTTTATACATGGACAATAGTAATACGTATTTAGGCGTAAAAGCAAACTGCACTGTAAATGTATAATTCAACACATCATTTAATTCACCTTTTGTTGTTATGTTTTTGGTTATACTGTCGCGTAACTGATACATCTGTATTGGTGATTCAGACAAAAAAGAAACGTCAAAACTGTGTTCGCTGGTTGTCATTACCAATATTTTAAAATTGCCGTATGACGTTGAATTTGAAAAATCATATTTTTCAGCCTTGAACTTATTTAAGTTATTCTTACCCGATTTTTTTGTCTTGGTCTCATCCACCGCTTTTGTTGCCTTCACGTTTATTACCTTGTTTGCGTTCCTGTTGGGCTGTTGTGACATTGTATTGATTATTTCCTGTAAAAAAGCCTTGTGTGTCGCGATGTCGGACTGTTCCCTGCAGTATCCAGGCACCGCCAAAGCAAGTAATATAAATGTAAAAATAAACTTTATCACGCAATCCTCCTAAAAGTCATATCCAATATAGATGTAATAATTAATGTTTGATATGTCCGTGTTATTAAAAGTAATGTTTTCCGGGGCGTAAGTATTACCCTTGCCAAAAGGTGATGTTGGAATAACGGTGAAGACGTTGGCAAGCGTGTAACGATTTGATGTATTTGACGCGGCTACACCATAACGAAATTTTGATATTTTGTTTTCAGCGGCCAAAAACCATGATATTTCAGTATTATTGTTTGCAAGGATAAACTGCTGTTCAAAAATAATTTTATCCAGGACAAATATCCATTCAGCAAAATTATGAAGTTCAACTCCAACCGCAACTGCACTTGTATCTCCTATTTTGTCGGTATTGAGGATTCCACCCGTTAGATTGATCTGAAAATGCTTGTACAGATCAACAGAAGCAGATATTTCCGTGGACAAGCTCCCCGACATGACGTTATTAATGAAATACTGCGTTATGCTTTTACTACCGTTTAATATTATTTGAACAGGATTATTCAATATTACGGTATTGACCCTTGCCTGGCAAAAGAAAAGTGTCTGGTCTTTGTTGTAATCCGTATGTTCCTTGTTAAATATGGTTGGTATTATATTAAAAGACAAAGCTACTGGCGGGAATTTAACTTCATCAATTTCAGGGATTCCGCCGGTTAAGTACAACGGAAATGTAAACCCGGCCATGTCAACAAATTTTTGACCGCCAACCGTGTAGTTTCCGAAAAAGTTCATGGTACTGAATATTTTTGTGGTATCTATCCTTCCGGCTAGTAATTGAAAATATGTCCCAACATATTGGAATGATCCGTGCATCAACTGGATGTCTACCCCGCCGCTGTCATTTGACATAGATTTTAAAAACCTTAAATACACGTCCGCCATAAAATTTTCAAAAAGTGTTTGTCTTGTGATTAAGTCAATTTCCGTCACATAGTCAGCCGTTACATCGTCTTTTAAATAAAAAGTTTTGAGATTGAAGACTATTTTTGACACAGAACCTTTAAAAATACTTTCTCCCTGCTTGGCTGACATTTCGGGATTTACTGTAACATATTGTTTTTTGACCTCGGCCGTTGGTGTTATGTTCCCTGCAAAAATTATTGATGTAAACAGTAAAATAGTCAGTAAAGTAAGTAAGTTTTTTTTCATTGTTCGGTGCCAACTATTATTGTATCGTTGTATAATAAGTATTCGCCATCGGCATTGTTTGAGCTGTCACAACTTTGTATATTACAAGTTTTTGGATATGTTATACCTCGAAAATATAAATAATAATTAAGTCCTTTACTGTTAAAGAAATGCAGTCTTACTGTTGGTACACAATAACAATCAGCATGAGTCCCATTACCATTCCAAATCATATAATTATTGACTGTGTAAGTCCCCATACAATACATGGACGCATTGCAATTTGTATAACCGCGTGAGTTGTTTACTGTCCAACCCCCGCATGTTTGTAAATCAAAATTTGCAATTTCCCAATTTATTGTATCTAAAAAACCTATAGGTGTTGCAATAACGTTTGTGTAGCCTGCTCCATAATTATCCATGTTATTAATACAAGCAAAACTAAATTGGTCAATATATTTATAATAAATCATTTCTGCTGTTGCATTTATAGACCATGCACGATTTATAGTTTTTACTGGGGATATAATTTTAGTTCCACCCACGCAGTTTGCGCGGTCAGCCTTTACTGTAAATGTAATATTGATTAGATAGCTAGGCGGTGTAGTAATATACAATTTAATAAAATCATTATTATTATGCATATTACTTGTAGATAAATCCCAATTGACCGCACACGAAGCCGGCAACCCTTCAACTGTAAAATTATTTAGCAGATATGGATAATCTGTTTTTAGTTGTACAGTATAGGTAATAACCTGTGGGTATACGGAAAAAGTATCAAATCCCGAATCGTTTATGATCTGAAGCGTGGGGGTGCCATTTCTGTTAATAACCGTTACAGTACTACCTTGTAAATCAATTTGATAATTATATTCATCGTAACACGAACTCAATGACGTTACTTTAACATCGTAATTGCCTAAAATATTAAGATTAGTAAAAGAAGCTATACCACTTGCCGGATTTACAACAATGGGTGTCCAGGTTGCTTGTGCCTCATATTTAATAGATACAGTTTGTCCAGAATCAGCAGCTCCGCCCACCTTTAAAACAATAACATCATATCTTATGTTTGGAGTAACAGACGGCGTTGGCGTATATGTTGGTGTGTATGTTGCGTCAAGCGGTCCGCCTGGTATTTGTTTTTTTGTACATGAGGCAAAAATAGCCAAAAGAAATAGAACCGTCGATACAACGATTATTAACGATTTTTTCATTATAATCTCCTATGGAAGATAATAAATAGCTATATCATCAATCAATGTGGCGTTATTTGAATAAGTAGAATCAACGTCTGTAAGCATGCCAAAAAAATCAGTATAAATAGCATTTGCCGCGGATATAGGCGTTCCGTCAAGTTTTCTTTCGGCCAATATTAAGCAATTAAGATTACTTACCTTCAATGTGCCGTCGATATATACACTATATTTTGAATTTGCTAAATCAATAACAGTTAAAACTTGATTCCAGAGCGCGGGGTTGTATTGACCCAAAGCGGTATATAGCGTATATGAACCTTCATAAGCATAAATTAGACCGTCACTTGCAAATTTAATTCTTACTTTTTCGGTCTGATTTAAATAAAAAAGAAAATCCCTATTTGTCATGGCATAAGAACATTTTACATTAAAACGAATATACAGTTTGCCGCTTGTTTTATTTGGGATTGGAAGCATTGGAGCTTTAACAATTTCTCTTTCATAGCTACTGCCAGTAGTATTAATAACTAAGCAGTTCGGATAAGATACATAATCCGCTGGTCCTGCTGTGATTGTAACCTCTGACCCAGTAAAAACTGAGGCTCTTGTCCAACCAGTAGGAACTATATTATCAGCATAGCTGTCAAAATTTTCATTCAACAGTATTGTTGCATTTGGCGGGATATCTCCTGCGTTTATTCCTGGAGTTCCTACCGGGCCGGCTGGACCGGTTGCTCCGGTTGCGCCTTTAGGTCCTGTACATCCAATTAAAGCTATTACTAATACTACTGCCAAAATTATTGCAATTACTTTTTTCATATTATTTCCCCCTCTGGCCTGAAGCCAATTTGTTTTTTCTTTTTACAAGCTTATCATATTTATTTTCAAGATTTTTTATCCTTATTTCAAGTTCCGCCAGTTTTGAATCACTGTTAATTGCCGGGTCAAAAACTATTTTTCCGACGGTCGTTCCTGTTTTTGACATTTTTTATCTCCTTTAGTTGCACATATTCATGCGGGCGGTGGTAGAGGTGATGGGATTCGAACCCACACGAGCTTACGCTCAGCAAATTGGCAATCTGCAAAAGACACACACGAGCTTAAGCATAATAAGGCCCGCCGCAAGGCGGGTTTTATTATTTTATGCCCTGCCTATTATTCTGTTCCTCAATACTTACACCGTATTTTTTTGCTACCTTTTTAAGCCTTGCTATTACTGCTTTGTTATTAGGTATTGTTTCTTTGCCAAGCCAATTATACAGAGTTTCCCGACTGATATATAATTCTTCAGCAAGTTTTGTTTTATGTGGTTGTACCTTCAGTATTTTATTTAGTATTTCTTTCACTTGCACGGCTTTCCCCCGGCTTTTTTATTTGCCGAGATTATACCTTATTAATGTAGGTCATTCAAGCCCTTTCACATGCGCGCGAGTTACAACAGATACATACATTGCCAACGTCATGACTTACGTAGTCACAATCTACACCTGCGCGCGAGTTGCAACTCTCGTTATAATTTAAACGTTATATATTTAGGTCTTTGTCACAATCCGTACCGACGCGCGAGTTGCAACTACTTTCAACGGTGTGGAATGTACCATAAGCTATCTGTCACAATCCGTACCGACGCGCGAGTTGCAACTTCGGCCAAAAAATCACCTCTATTATAAGAGGTTATCTTTTGACCCGGCGCGAACCTACCCAGTTTGGACTTTTTGTTTGACGTTTCGTTGACTGCCCTTAAAAGCGCTAATCTCCACGTCCGTTAATTTGGCGGTGTGCCCGCCTATTATCTCTATGTGCTGTCTAAGACCGATGTTTTTGATATTAATTGCCGCGTTCTCATCACGGTCTAAGACCGCTCCGCAGCTGCTACACGTCCATGACCTATCACGTAATGTCAGTTCCGCGTTCTTGTGGCCACAATGACAACAAATTTTGCTTGTCGGCGCGAACCTGTTTATCTGGATCAAGTTGACCCCGTACCAATTGCACTTATATTTAAGCTTGTTTATAAAACTTGTCCAAGACACGTCCGATATTGATTTTGCGAGCTTATGGTTCGCGAGCATACCCTTTACGTTAAGGTTCTCAACCACAATCGTCCGCACTTGGTTATCATGCGTAAGTTTGTAACTGAGGTTATGTGCAAAGTTTTCGCGAACCCGTACAATCTTTTCATGGAGCCGGGCAATCTTCCTTTTCTGTGCTAAAAATCTGTTACTTTTGACTGACCCTTTCAACATACCCTTACGTCTTGCTAAGGTTTGTTGTAACCGATGAAATTTCTTTTCATACTTTTTAAGTGTTTTAGGATTTTTAATTTTTTCCCCGGTGCTTAACGCGATCATATCAATAAGGCCGAGGTCAAGTCCGATTGTCTTGGCCGGAGTTATTTTTGATACTGACAATGGCTTGTCCAGCGTGTCAACCATTATGCTGACATAATACTCGCCGCTCTTTGTCCTGGACACGGTGAGGTTGCGGATCTGACCCGTAAAATGTCGGGATAATATTACTTTGATAGGCGTGTCAATACGCGGTAGTGTGATTGTGTGTGTCTGCCAGTTCACGTATTGGCGAGTATGTGTGCTCTCATATGTCCGATAACTTTGCTTGTTGCCGTGCTTTTTTTTGCGCTGCGGAAATCCCGCGTCCTTGCCTGTAACACCTTTTTTCAATCTTGTAAAAAAATTTTTGTAAGCTGTTTGCAGATCGCCCAGGGATTGTACAAGCGCCATGGCCTCGATTTCATTAAGCCAGGGCACTTCCGGGTTCTTTTTAAATTGTGTTAGTTCATTTGATAATTTGTAAGCATTAAATTTAGGCCGGAGTTTTTTGTACTGTACTTCCGTCATTTCCCCGGATTCAAGTTTTGGTTTAAATTCCTTTTCAAAGTCCTCATACGCCTTATTGGATTTAGCAAGCGCCCAGTTATAGATATAACGACATGAACCAATAGTTTTATTGATCTGTGTTGCTTGATCTTCTGTTGGGTACAGCCTGTATTTAAAAGCTTTAAGCATTTGTTGCTCCCTTACTATCTTGTCAAACACTTTACAATATAAAACCTCAAAAGTCAACAACTATTTGTTAGCCTCATGGGGATTATTTAAGACATTAAAGCGTATTACTTTTCTTACTTTTCCGTTTACGGTCAGGACCTTATGGGATTGGCCCGCACACAAGACGGAAATTACCTACTTTATAATTGTACAACAAAAACATTGTTTTAACCATACAATTTATCTAAACATTATTTAGCCTGTTAAGGCTGTTTAGTTTGTTTCATAAAAACGCCATGGCTTGGTTCAGGGGAACCCCCTGCTTTTTAGGGGGGAGGACCCCTATATACTTTCTCGGTTCGAGTTTTTTCACATTTAGGTTGCGTTTGGTCTTGCCGGGAGCTAATTTTATCTTTAAATAAAATTGAAGCCCCCGGACAAGTGGTTTACTGGCGAGTGACACTCTCGATCAGTGCCAATTCCAAAAACATAAACTCAAATCCTTATACTAACCGGATTTTTTGTTTATGTTCTTCAGCTGTTGACGGAAACGTCTTTTATGCACAGATAATTGACGTTCGTCTACAACTGGCAAGCCGGTTTTTTTGATTTGGCCAGAATCGTAAAACCGTCTTGCAACCATCGCCTGAGTGTAAATCTCGCCTCTGCGATCGTGGTTGGACATCTCGCGACCTCCTTTCCGCCAGCAACCCATATAAAAATTTATTGACAAACTGGAAAAGAACGATATAATATTAATGTGGTCACTCGCGACATTTAAGGCCAAGAGAAACCCGCTTGAAAGAGCGGGTTTTTTTTTACCCTCTCATAATGTATTATACACCAAATCACTTTTTCCGCACTCTTTTCTAATATCCTCTACAAGTATATTATACGACAAATTATTTAAAAAACTAATGAAATAAAAAAACCCGCTTGTAAAAGCGGGATTTTTTATGAATTTAAGATTGTAATATAATTAAATCTTTGTCTTTTTCCTTGTTGCCTTTTGCCGATTTTTGACCTCCTGTCCGTGTCCATAAACCCTAGACGGATTCCCCGGTCCGTCGAGCAGCTGCAGGCCGGGTCTTGGTATTTTATATTTTTTCATTAAATATCTCCCTGTTTATCAAGCAACTGATAATACCGTTTTTCCTCGCCAGCTGTCATGTAGTCGATCACGTCGCCGTAATATCGCCACTTCCGGCCGCAGCTGTTCTTAAAAAACCGGCCCTCGGCCACGATCTCTATTTCTCGCAGTTCAACTCTCTCTTTATCCGACATTTTTGATCCTCCTGGGCGGGCCGGGGATTCCCCGGCCGCCCGTGTTTTTTTTTATACCTTATCCGCCGGCACATCAAGACCCGCAATCCGTTTTGCTCTCGCTATTGACACTACGTTGTAGTACGCCTGCCAACACATCAGGCTCGGCGTCCACCGAAACCCGGACCGTTTAAGTTCTTCGATAACCTCCGGCGCCGGTTTGCCAGTGTAAAAAAGTCTTACCCTATTATTCGCCGGGCACTCCACAAGGCGGATGCCGTCTTTACCGACCGCCTCAATCTCCGGGGCCGCCTGCTTGTGCTGTACTTGCGTGAGTCGTTGTTTCATCCGGCGGATGTTCGCGTTATTGTTCGTCAGCTGCCATGTTTCAATCCCTTTATTCATATAGTCATACGGCGGGTTTAAAAGGTCATGTATGAGTTTGTCCGATATCCCCAAAGCCGACAAATTCTTTTCAAGGTCAGCTCCGCCCTTCCTGATTATTTTGTTTACCAGTTTCATTTTTCCCTGTGTCTTCTCGGCGGCTTCGATTTTTTTTGTAAGCCGCTCGACGGCATCGCCGTCCTCCGTGCGGATAGGTGCCAGGTCAGGTCTCAATGTCCTCTTTATCGCGGCCATGGCCCGCTCCTTAAAGTCAGAAACCTCGACTGACCGGGCGTGTTCCCTGTCACCCAACTTTTTCTGTCTCGCGGCCGGGAACTTTGACGGCCCGGAAATCATGGAAGACACGCACCTTGACCCGGCTGCCAGGTATGCATGATAAAGTTGCAAAAATTTTGCGTGGAACCGCTCAAACTCGGTATCAAGTAAATGTTCGGTATGCCCCGCAGCTGCTACCCGTTTAAGGTCCTGATACATAGCCACACAGCCATCCGTATATTCTTCGAGGATTGAAGCCGCGCGGCGAGAAGGTGAAAGACTTATACCCTGTCTTGAGGCGTAAGCCTCCTTGTAACTTATATCCTGGCTGTACGTTTCTTTTTTTTCCCATTTTGATGTACTCATTTTGTTTTGCTCCTTTTTAATTGATTGTCTGTTATTCCCGATACAAAAACCTGTAACATACTTATTGTGTCTAAAGCTTCCTCCTTTTCTATCGTGTTGCTTTCTAACTGTTCTTTAAGCCAGTCAAGACGGCAATATAAAACTTCCGATATTTCCCAATATTGAACATCCCCCGGTCTTATCAAGTTCCGTCTTTTCCCAATTGTCCCAAATAATTTCATTTACCAGTTTTTCGTACTTTGTTTTAATTACTGTTTTTTCAGCCATATTAATGCCCCCTCTTCGTATAATTTGAATAGTTTTTTTATGTTATGTTTAATAACAAACAATCTTAAGTCTTTGAAGGTGTTGACTGTTTCAAGTTCTTTATCCATGGCCGCCAATATTTCGCTTTCTCCATTGTCTGCGGCTTCATAATGAATGCTTGTAAATAAATCAGAAATTCTTTTCTTTACGGCTTGTAACTTGTGCTTAATTGTCTTTCTTTTAACTGACATTCTTAAACCTCCTGTTATTGTTTTAAAACCCGCCAATGAACTCGTCCAAATCGCGTACATTCTGTACCGATTTGGGCGAGTTCATACTTAGCGGCAGGCGGAAAAGGTTATATACTCGTGGGCAAGGTATAAAAATTATTTGCGGGTTTAATGGCGCGGAGCTCGCTGGCGAGGCCGTGACAGGCAAATTATTTTTATACCTTGCCTGTCAACTCATCATTAACCGAGCGGAAAAGTATGATCAGGCTTTTAAGCGACAGCAATAACCCGGCCGGAGCCGGGATTATTGCCGAGCGCCGCAACCGTCGCTTTTCCGGGATAATGATGGCATCAGAACTTTTTCCGCCTGCCGTGCCTTTTTTTTGCTTCATACAATGCGTTTTAAGGTCCTTAAAAAAGTCGTCTAAGGGATTCCAAAGGGTATTAGCTACCCTTTGGTTGCGGGATTCTCAAGGGGCACAACTGCCCCTTGAGTGATTTTGTCCAGGTCAAGAACAACGGCGCGCTGATGTGCGGGCCTGGTATACCGGCCCGCGCGGACGTGCGCCGGTATAATGCCGCAACCCGGACGAGGACTCAACAAAGGGCTATATGTCCGGGTTGCGGCCGCGCCCTGGCTCTTTACAAGGGCGCGCCGGCCGTTCCTTTACATTCTTGAAACTGCAATAATATTTTCGGGCTTTACCTCTATTGAAAAATTATAAAGACTGAAAATAACTATCCTGTCGGGTCTGTCTTTTGATATTCTGATTTCGTTTATGTCATATTTTTGGATTTCTCCGTCCTGTTCAATATCTATAATCATTTTTGTTCTTCTTGGTCTTTGCATTTTTAATACTCCTTTTCGGGCAGGGGGAATTAATCCCCCGCCCTGTGATTTTATCTTCTCTTTAGTTCACGGCTTGTAATTCTCTTGATTATTGCGATTAATTTATCCGTGCCGTTCAATGAAATGAATTGAGGGCTTAAATTATCGGTCTTTTTTATTATCTCTTTTGCTAATTCCTTTCTTCCCGCAAACCGTCCACGCCTGAACGCTCCTCTTTCCGTGTCCGCTATATCTCCGCGCGTATAATCATATCCGTCCATATCTCCCCCCCTATTCCACGTTGTCGATTGATTCCGTTATTTTATGCCCCTGCTCGATGATATTTTTTAACCATCCTTCCAAAAAACTGTTTAATGATTTTTTTAACTGTGGTCTAACCCTGATTTTATCCCCTTTGATGTCATAGTCATAAACCACGTTAAAAACCATTGAATTTTGAAAGGTCAAGGCCTCAACAGTTTTATTTTCCAAGTCAATAGCAAGTTCCATGTCGGGGTCAGGTACGATATCCCCATTCATTACAAAATTGTGCGCCATGGATATTACAAAGCCAGTTTCTTCACGCCTTATAATATCCACACTTAAAGCCATATAAGGCTCTTTAGTTAATTTAAGGTATTGTTTCTTCTTGATTTCCTCAAGGACGCAACCAAAAATCCTTTCAAGCCGTGCATAATTACGGTGAAAAACATCCTTGCTTTTTAACTGTTGCATTCTCAAAAGTGCTTTTTTGGCTTCGTCAAACATGATAATTAATTCCTTGTTTAGTTCTTCCTTTTTCTGCGGGTCTGTTTCTGTTTCAAGAGCCTTTTTGATTTCCTCGTACCTGTCGCCGATTGATTTTATTTCCATTCTGTTTTTACCTCCGCTTTAATTGCATAAGCATATTTTATACTTGTGCCGTCTGTGCCCCTGTCTATGTAGTCGGGATGTGCAATAAATATTTTCCTTTTATCCTCTTTACGGATTGAAAAACTTAAAAGGTCATTTCCATAAAGTTCTTCCATGCCGTTAAAATCTGCATTTGTGCAATCTTCAAGGTTCTTAAATTCTCCCCACGTGTAAAAAGCCACTTTAAAATCTTTTACAGTTGCCGTTACTGTGATTTTTTTCATTTGTCTTGCTCCTTTTCGGGCAGGGGTTAAGCCCCTGCCCTATGATTTTTATAGTTCCTGATTTTCTAACAATGAGCGATATGTACCGTTGTATCTTTCCATTAATCCCTCTTCATAAAATGAAAAGTACCCTTTGCCCTCCTGACCTATAATAATATGGTCAAGCAAGGTGATATCCACTTCTTTAGTAGCAAAAAGAAGTTTTCTTGTTACTTTTCTGTCGTTCTCGCTCGGGGCAGGGTCACCGCTCGGGTGATTGTGAATTATTACAATTGATAAAGCGCCTTTATCAATACACGCCTTTATTATTTCCCTCACATATAAAATGCTCTGCGTGATTGTTCCCTCACATAAAAGCATATTGTCAAAAATCTTGTTTTTTGCGTTTAAAAATATTGCGTGTACAGTTTCCCTTTTGAGGTCATAAGCAACATTTTTAAAATGTGCGATTATGTCCGCCTGTGATGAAGCATTGAATTTTTTGCCTATAAACTTATTTTTCGTGTACGCTTCGGAAAAGCTTTTCAAGGTGTTTATAAACCCTTTTTCCTGTTCTGACAGGGTCGGTAATAATAAGACCTGTTTCAAATTTCGGTAATCGTATTTTGTGATTTTCTCCGCAAGTCCTTTCTTTAAAAACGGTTTAAATTCCTCAAAGTGAAAGTAAAAGTTTTTCATTGTTTAGTTACTCCTTTTTAATGCTTTTATAACTTCTTCAATAATAATTATATTTATTGTGTCTATTGATTCTTGAATTTGCTGTTTCCTGAATAAATCCGTTTCTCTTTTGAGTTCTTTTTGCAAAATCTCTTGATTGATTTTTAACGCTTTAATTCTTTTCATTGGTTAACCCCTGCGCTTTTTTCTGCGCTTTCTTTTCCAGTTTTATTAACATTTTAATCATGCTGTAAATATTCTTACCCTTAACCGCTTCTTTTAACATTGTTTAAACCTCCTGTAATTGTTTTAAAACCCGCCATTGAACTCGTCCAACACGCGTACATTCTGTACCGTGTTGGGCGAGTTCAATTCTGAAACGGCAGGCGGAAAAGGTTATATACTCGTGGGCAAGGTATAAAAATTATTTGTGGGTTTAATGGCGCGGAGCTCGCTGGCGAGGCCGTGACAGGCAAATTATTTTTATACCTTGCCTGTCAACTCATCATTAACCGAGCGGAAAAGTATGATCAGGCTTTTAAGCGACAGCAATAACCCGGCCGGAGCCGGGATTATTGCCGAGCGCCGCAACCGTCGCTTTTCCGGGATAATGATGGCATCAAAACTTTTTCCGCCTGCCGTGCCTTTGACCTACTCAAACATCGGTCTATAAAAAACAGCGAAGCGAATAAGGATTCATAAGGAAATTATTTCCTTATGTCGGGGGATCCAGGGGGTTGAAAACCCCCTGGGTTTATGAATTTTTCCCCGCGGCCACGGGGCCTTTGAAACTTTCCCGGTTGTCCGCAGGACAGCCGATGTCTTTTGCAGACGACCGCAGGGCGGCTGATGTAGTACGCGATCGGCGGTAGGCGATCGATGTCTTCAACAGCCGGGGACTACAGGTTCTTCCCCGGCTGTAAAACTCCGTGCCTTATACGGCGCGTCTACTACGCCGCATGCTCTTATGAGGCGGCCATGAGAGCCGCCGAATACTTCAACAGCCGGGGACTATAGGTACTTCCCCGGCTGTAAAACTCCGTGCCTTATGCGGCGTGTCTACTTACGCCGCATGCTCTTATGAGGCGGCCATGAGAGCCGCCGAATACTTCAACAGCCGGGGACTACAGGTTCTTCCCCGGCTGTAAACTCCGTGCCTTATGCGGCGTGGTCCACTTACGCCGCATGCTCTTATGAGGCGGCCATGAAAGCCGCCGAATACTTCAACAGCCGGGGACTACAGGTTCTTCCCCGGCTGTAAACTCCGTGCCTTATGCGGCGTGGTCCACTTACGCCGCATGCTCTTATGAGGCGGCCATGAAAGCCGCCGAATACTTCAACAGCCGGGGACTACAGGTTCTTCCCCGGCTGTAAACTCCGTGCCTTATGCGGCGTGGTCCACTTACGCCGCATGCTCTTATGAGGCGGCCATGAAAGCCGCCGAATACTTCAACAGCCGGGGACTACAGGTTCTTCCCCGGCTGTAAAACTCCGTGCCTTATGCGGCGTGGTCCACATACGCCGCATGCTCTTATGAGACGGCCACATGAGCCGCCGAATACTTCAACAGCCGGGGACTACAGGTTCTTCCCCGGCTGTAAAACTCCGTGCTTTATGCGGCGCATGCCGCATGTTTCAACAGTGGGAATATAAGGGCTCCCACTGTGCTTTAATAATTTTGCCTCGCCGTAGGCGAGGGCATTTGAAACTTTTTCAGATACCCGATAGGGTAACTGATGTTTTTTGCAGACGACCGCAGGGCGGCTGATGTATGGTCTTGAGTTCTTATCATACTTTATTTGTACTTGAAAATCTTATACGGTATGTTATTATAATTGTGTTAGGTGCCAGCTCCAAGCGAAACAGAAAAGCCCCGGTTAATGCCGGGGCTTTTTCTTTTTAAGGACCTGCCTCTTTAGCGGACACTTCAAAAATGAAAGCACTAATCATTTTTGCAAGTGTACGCTGGGTGGGTGGGATTATCATATCGTTTTTACCCCTGCCTATAATACTCGGTTCACCTTGACAGCCCCTTAAAATGAAAAGACGAAGAGCCGAGAGAGCCGCGTGGGAATCGAACCCACTATCGTTAGGTGCCAACCCAACTATCGCTCCAGCGAAACGGCTCTTCGTGAAAACTTTATGAAGGGGCTGTCACCGATAGGGCGGAACACCGTGGAGCAGGTAAACCTTAATTTATCAAGCAGGGGGAAAAACAATACCTTAGAGGGCATTAGCTGTGTCGTAAAAAGTCTTTGCCCCGCAGCTGCGGGGGCCCTTGAACCTTTCCCGGATGTCCGCAGGACAGGCGGTGTCTTTTGCAGACAACCGTAGGATGGTTGATGTTTTGCGCGACCGCCTGCGGCGGTCGATGGTCTTGATCTATTGCCCTGACCGGTCCTAATCTTTGTGCGGCTCCACATGCAGAGCCGCATGCTCTTGCGTTAGCGGCCGCAGCCCCCAAAGGGGTTGAGACCCGCAAGCCTTAAGCGGGGCTCAAGGCGCAGCCCTGCAGAGCGGCACGGCAGGTTCATGCCGGGCAACGCCCAAACACAAGAAATTAAAAATTAAAAAATTACATTCATCAACAAACAATAACTTTTCTAAATCTTTTATTTGTTTAATTTATTTGTATTTTTAAATAAATTCCTGAAATCACTATTACTTTATAGGTTCTTTCAAAAGTCCAACCGTTGGACTATTGTCATATAATCCTTTATTTACAGCTATTTTTTAAGTACCATACCGCTTATAACAAAATCTCTAAACACAACTTCTTTATGAGATATTATAAAATAATAGCGAATGCCTTGTTTCTGTACCGTTCTGTCCTGCTTTGTTCTGTTCTGTCCCGTCTCGTTCTTTGTTCTTTAACTTACCTATTTTACATACCCCCCTCATTCACATTCTGAGTAGTAAACCACCAAAATCTATCAACATCTAAAGTTACACCTAGATGCTGATAGATTTTGGTGGTTTACTCGAGGCTCAGAATGTAGCGATTATGAGGGGGGTATGTAAGCTTAAAATAGGTAAGTTACTACCTATTAGTCCAACCGTTGGACTTTTTTGTTCTATGAGTATGACGAATGCTTTAAGGGTATTTTTTTTGAAGTTTTTTGTCTGTAAATGTGTGTACTTCATATTTTATCATTGAAGTTTTTGATAGTGTTTCTATATAAAATCTGACGCGTTCCTCGCGAACCACAAAGATTTTTTTAAAGTCTTTATATTGACTTCTATAATCGCGAAAATCCTCAAACAACTTTGATCCCGCTCTTGACCGTTTTTCAAGTTCTATGAAACCATATCCGTCTTTGTCTTTAAATATCAAATCCGGTATTCGATAATTCTTTTTTTCCGAATACCGGATTTGATGAATAAATAACTCTGTTGTATATTCTTCAATCAGTTCGTTTGTATATAAATAAATGATTATATCCACAAGTGTTAAATCATGTCTGATTTCAGCCTCGTTTGGCCTGACTAGGTATTTATGTATTGGTGTTCCCGCACCATTTTTAAAGCCCTTGCTACGAAGTAGTTCTATTCCCGCCATATCCATAAGAAATATTTGTTCCGGTCTTCCTTTTTTTATGTCTGTAACCGCGTACATTCTTTTAATAAGACCTTTTTTTTCAAGGTTTAACAGGTAATTTCTCGCCCTGAAAAAACTATTAAAATAAAAAGCCTGTACCTGGTCAATAGTCATTACCTTATTTTTATAAATTTCATAGAGTATTTCAACCTGTCTTGTGTTGGCTTCGTTACTCTTCATTTTCCTCATCCTTTTTGTCTTTATCTTTGTTTTCTATGTCTGTTCCGTCTGTTTTATCTTTGTCTAAGTCTGCTTCTTCGTTAATGCTCTTATTCTTATTTTTCATATCTTTTTCATTCTCTTTAATAACATCAAACGCTGAAAGCGTACCTTTGCGTTTCTTGAATGTGTGAGGGCTAGGCTCTGCCAGCGTTTCTTTTTGATTTTTGGTCGTTGTCTGTGTGTGTTCTGATGTTTTAATGAATTTAGAACCATTTTGTTTTGTAAGGTACATATAGGATTCAAGGTTAGTGTCTTTTCCCTGCCCTTTTCTTTCAGGTTTAGGTAATAAAGTCTGTCCGACAAAATCAATTTCACTGTTACTTAATAAATATTTACCATAAACGCGGCCCTTGTCTGTTTCAATCAAAAGAACCGCCTCCGCAGTATCATTTTCTTTGTTTGTTCGCAGGTTCTTGAAAGTGTCCGGGTCAATCTTAAATTCTCTTTCCTCTTTACTGGTATAACCCGCAACCTTGCCGTCATCTTTATGTGATTCTACTTGATTCATTACAAGTCTGGTTCCTATAAGTTTTGCATAAAATTCCGCTGTATCAGCTGTTCCTACCTTAAAAATTAACTTATGAACCGTATTGTCGATTATTATGTTACGAAGTTCATCTCCACAACGTTCAAGGTCGCCTATTGATTGGTGTGCCAAAATAACACCTACACGCGCAGACCTTGCCTTATTTATCATCTCGCCAAAATCCGGATAAACCACATTATAAAACTCGTCCAAATATATAAAAAAAGGTTTCTTCGGTGGTTTTTCATATCTCCTGGCTATTTCTGTTTGAATGTCTTTTAAAGCCAAAACTGATATTGGTTTATACTCGCTTTGGAACAATCCGGAACTTGCTTGAAATAATAATATCTTATTGTCTACTAGTAGTTTGTCCATTCGTATGTCTGGGTCTGTTGTATTAATTTGTTTTGTCCAGGGTGGTATTACAAAAGCCCCAAGTTTTAAGCGTAGCCCGCTGAGGACCTTATCCAGTTCTTTGGGTTCTTTATCCAAAAAGTTAGTAACAAGATTTTTTGATTCCAACCTGTCCTCAAATTCAAGACAAAATTCTCTTAGAATAGTTCTTGGGTTTTGTGCCAAAAGATACAGATCCTTGAATGTTATAACCGGGTATTTTGATTTAAGCAGCCCTATTGCTGATTCCAAAAAATCCTTTGCATTATCCCGATAATATTCATTACTCATGTTTTCCGGCGGATATAACGCCGTAAAAATTCTATTTGATATTTCAGACGCTGAACCGTTAGCAAGTGGGTTATAAGTTTCACCCCCGAGATTTCCAAGGGTAAATATTGAAAGGTCATAGTCGCGGTTTGAATATGAAACAAATTTTTTAATGTTGGTGTGCATATCCGATTTTATATCATAGATAAAAACACCGGCACCGTTGTGAATATCCTGGAACACCGCAGGGAAAATTCCATACCTTGTTTTGCCCGTACCTGTAAGTCCTATGATCTCCAAATGTCTAAATCTTTGGTGTCCAGGTATGAATATGTCTTCCGTAAAATAAACAGAATACGGTTCGCGTTCTATGTCTTTCATGTCTGTTTTGTGGTCCTCAAGTATCACCTTGCGGTCGCTGAGATAAAGACGCGGCGTCGATGCAATTATCACTAAAAAGATGATACACAGAACAGTTCCTACATGAATAACAGAAAAATGAAAACCTGTTTTTGTTAATCCAAAAGTAATAAGATATGCAAAAGGTATGAACAAAATACCCAAATTCATAATCATTTGCCACCGTTTGGTAGTATAAGCTTTTTTGTCCCGCAAGCCATATAGCAACCGATAAAACCCATACCCGGCAAACAGTATGTCTGCCGGGTATAGATGGGAATGTAATAAATTATATTCTGCAATATAATAAACTACAGAAACCGTTAAAAAAGCTATGTCAATAAGCATTATGCTTTGTCCGATAATTCTTTAAGTTTGGAAATAACGTCTTGTAATATCTCAATGACTTTTTGTTTATCCGAATAGGGGGCGGTAATAGAAGGTAATTTGAATTTTTTCCTCTTCGGATCAAGGAACAGTTTAAAAGGTGTTTTCTTCACCGATTTTTTGTCTTTGTCGTTGTCTCCTTCCTTTTTTGTCGCGATTTCAGCTGCAAGAGATTTTTCACGTTCTTTCTCTTCCATGGATGATAGTTCGACCGCTGTTCTTAAAGTGATCTTTTCCGTGGTCAATGCCTTTAGCACGTCCGAGCACTTCTCTATTTTCAGATATGAAAATAGAGAAGATCTTCTTTTGCCAATTATATCAGCTATATCGTCCATGCTTATTTCTGGATACTGTTTTTCTATCGCGTGGATATAATTTATTATATCCACTGCTTTCATGTCATTCCTTACAACGTTCTCGTCAATACCGAGCAATAAACATTCCTCATCGGTGGCACCGTCGTAAATCTTAACCGCTATATCGCGTTTAAGTTCGGCTAGTACCTGGGCCCGCGAAAAACCGGATATGATCTGGTATTTACCTGGCTTACCCGGCGCTGGTCTAACAAATATTGCCTGTTGCTGTCCGTCTTTTTCGATTTTTGATTTAAGATCCTCGAGATTGGGCTTAAAAACACGTTTTTGATTTTCTTCATCAGCCAAAAGCAGATCTTTATAAGATATTGTGTCGTATTTGGCTTTTTTGTTCAAAGCATCCGCGAGCTCGTGTCTTACTATTCCGGATGATACAACTGCCTTAACTTCTTCGGTCTGTCCTCTTGCTGTTAAATTCTGGTCAGCTTTTAATTTGCGCGCCGCTAAAAAATCTTTCATACTGTTGTTTTTTGCCATACTATGCCTCCTTTGAATTAAAAGTTTCAAGTTTTGCTAAAAATTCATCTCGCAGTTGCAAATATGTGTTTACAATCGATTTGTTTGCGTCCTGGTAAAGGTCTATAGGGATTGAATCCATAACCGCATTTATGAAATCCTGTGATACGGGTATCATGGTATCGAATATTTTTTCCTCGGGCAGCATTGCAATTAATTCTCCTATGTATTTAGTAGCCGCTTTTGTTCTACTGTTATACATATTAACCAGGACCCCGAGTAATTCTATTTTGTGACCGTCTTTTTTAATGGCCGCAAGCGTTGTAATCAAGTTCTGCATGCCGGCAAATTCAAGCGCTCCGGGTTTAAAAGGTATCAGCGCAAAATCCGAAGCATATAAAGCATTATATGCAAATACATCGATTGACGGCGGGTTGTCTATTAGTACAATATCAAAACCCTCCGCAATAGAATCTATTTTTTTTTCTAAAATTCTTTCCCTGTCTCTTTTACCGTCAATAACTGATCGTATTTCTTCAATGCCAGGATTACCAGGCAAAAGATACAATTCTTTTTTTATTGGTGTATTTTCAAAAATATTAATAATATCAAATTCTTTGTCCTGATATAAACTTATCATATTTTTTTCTTCGTAAGACTTTCCGCCCGTGAGTACACTTGTTGAATTAGCCTGCCGGTCATTATCGATAATTAATACTTTGAGATTATCGGCTAACACACTTCCAAGATTTATTGTAACAGAAGTTTTTCCAACGCCTCCTTTGTTATTAATTATACTTACAACAACAGGTTTTTTCATTTTTTATCCCCCTTATTAATTTTTAAATAATATTCATCAACAATAATTCTAAGTAGCTGCGGCCTGCTTCTTTTTTCTTTTTCACATTGTTCGTCAAATTTTTGCAAAGTTTCAACCGACAAACTGGTCCATACTACATTTTTTGCTCTTTTCATTTTACTTGTCATTAATGCAATACCTCCTTTTTGAATTTTTTGTAAATTACAAATTTTTTAGATTATACAAAAATACAAAAAACTTGTCAACAGTAAACTTAAATACGTTATTGGTTTTATGCTCCTGGGCCGGATAATTTTCACACTTACCTTAAAAACACGTTCTTAACGCCCTTTTAACGGTTTTAACGGTTATTAGCTACATATTCCCTTAATTATAGGTAAAAATCAAATCCAGGGCCCATACAGGCTTAAATTATTGGGTTTGGTGGTCTTGTCGGATGGTCATTTTATGTATGTGAAAATTCTCGTTTAAAATCGTTTTCTAACGTAAGGTCTAACGTTCTTATTTATACCCTTTAGATCTAAATCGTTACTACGTTAAGCGCAGTTCTAAAAATAAAAAAGCTTATTTTTAAGATAAAAAATAGAATTTATGCATGTAACAGTACGGTAAACGCACGTAAGACTACGGTATATGCACGTAAGATTACGGTATCGGTGCACGCAAAACTACGGTATAACGCATGTAAGCCTACGGTATAAATGCACGTAGAACTACGGTATATGCACGTAGGGGTACGGTATTAAAAATAAGGGGGTTATGCACGGGCCAAGGAAAATGAAATATATTCCATGGTGTTCTTTTTTATAATTTCAAATTGTTTTAAATAGCCGGTTGATTGTAATTCTTCAAGCGCATTTTTCATATTATGTTTTATGTTACGAGTAACCTTAACACTCATTCCAACCTGTTGTGCAAAAGATAACAGCATAAATTCATAATGTATTTTTTTTGTTTTTTGGCGTTCTTTTTGTAAAATTTCATAAATGCGTTTTGAAACTGAAAATCTTAATGAAATATAAAAATCCCAATCTAAAATAGCAGAATAATATAATCTCATATTATCAGCTATATATTGACTTAGAACAATTTCGTTTTTGAACATTTCCATTGATTCTGCACTATTACTTTTGCTCCCAATTATTTCTTTACTTTGAATAAGACGTATTTCAGCAAAAACATCAGAGTTATTTAAAAATATTTTATCTTTAAATTTTAAATAAGCATCCTTAGTACTTATTTTGCTGTCAAATATGTACTGTAAAGCGTTATTAATCATTTTATAATTTTCTCCACCGTCTGATATGTTCAGGTGCTTGCATATTTCATAATTTGAATAATGAACCTTATTGTTCGTTGGCATGCCGCTGTCTTGAAAAATTTTTAAAATAACCTTAAAAACATCCGCGTCCTGGTCATTTGGGATTAAGCTGTTTGAGTCTACCCGCCATTCGGATTTTACGATGTTACCGGTTATATCATTTTTATGTTCTTTGGAATATACAATCGGTTCATTAGATCGCTTTCCTTGCCTATAAAAGGCATAGTCAACTAGGTTGTTATCAATGCGAGCAATGTCCATGGTGTTTTTATGAATATTAATTTCCTTACTTATTAAGTTATGTAAATAACCGGCAGGATTGAATATGCTGTCTCTATTTTCGTTACGTTCTGATTCTCTTAGTTCTTTCCTCCAACGAAAAACAATATCTATAAGTGCCTGTTCTTTATTTTGTTTTAAAGCCGCTTTAAAATATGTTATCCAATAACCTTTATCTTTTTCAAAATGGGCTTCTCCAAGTTCTTCAATAACCTGTTCTTTTATTGTTTCAAATTTTAAATCATCCTCAATAGGATTATATGACATTATTTATCCCCTTTTCTGATATTGTAATCATTCAGTGTTTTTTTAACAAGTTTTTCTATATATCGGACTATGTAATATAAAATGAAAGCAATAATTACGAGCATTGTTGCAACCGCACCGGCAGCCGTGGCCGAATCTTTTCCGGCAAGGCCAAGCCATTTTTTAAAACCCTGCATTATTCCATCCATGGCCGGCGTCGCAAATAAAATAAAAATTATAACTATCGCGCAAATCAGGATGCCAATCCAAACCAAAAGTTGTTTAAAAAAATCCAAAGTGGCATTTTTAAGATATGTTCCTACTTTCCGGGACGAATTTGAAATAAAGTTTTTTGTTAAAGTTAATAATTCTGTTTTATTAAGCATATTTCCTCCTTTTAACCTTGCTGGCGGATCCCTGGACGGGCCTCTTGGCCGTCTTGCGGCCGCTTTTACCCTTGCCATAGGTTTTGTACGGGTTCACGGGTCCGTCGAGCATTAATATATCCTGTTTTGGGACGGTATATTTTTTCATTTTTTACCTCTGAATAACATATTCGGTTTTTTTTCCTCTAGTGTCGTTTTTTTAATTGGTTCTTTTTCAAGATTAAGCCATTTTATCCACAATTGATAATAGCCAAAATATTTTTTATTATCGGTTTCATCCATTTGGATAGTAAGTTCTTGGATAAATTCGTCATATGTAATTAATGGTTTTTCTGCTTGGGGAATAAGATTATGCTCTTTTATTTTACGCCACATTGTACTTTCAAGTATTACAGATTTGAAATGCAAATAATTATAGTTATTTTTTTGTTCTTCCTGACCATAATAAGCACTCATTTGTCTTAATGTATGATCCAACTCATCATTGAGGCAAAATTTTTTACTTTCTCCTTGTTCTTTTGTTTTTTTCATTTTATCTTTTTCCTCCTAATTTAAATTTCTACCTCTGCCGTTATTGAATTTTTTAAAATATTCAGCCATGGGGTCAGTATGCCCCTCGGCTATAATAATTCCTCCCAGCTGTTCTCTTATAATGAAAATTTTCCTATATGTCCATTCTTGTTCGATAAATTCAAAATCTTTTTGCTTCAATTCATAAGATAACACTGATTGGTAAAATGCAGGTAAGTTTTTATCGGAAAAAGGGTCATATCTACCGTCCTGTTTACCCGGATTGTTTTTATCGATCCTTGTCATTATTGATCTCCTGTAATTTTTCCGTAGTACTTACAAATATATTTGTGTTTTTAATATTTTCACTTGTGATTAAGAATAAAATTATTGCAATAATTAAAATATAAGGGTTAAGAAAATATTCAATGGGAATTTTTAATATAGCTTTTGGAACATTATCAGGATGTAATTGTCTTATAGTAAATAAAGCGGCAGAAAGAGGTGCATAAATAATTGACATTACACAAGCAATAAAATTAATATTTATAAACCAATCTCTTCGACTCTGAAGTTTTCTATGTTCTTTTTGATTTTTCTTTCTTTCTTCTTGAGTTGTTTTTTTAATTGGTTCTTCGTTCATTTATTCACCTCCCTAGTATCGAACGTTACCCTGTCATGATATTCTTCGGTCTTGCCGGCGTTCCATTGTTTTAGTGGTCGAAAGTAGCCAACTATCCTACTATATGTTTCGCAAGGCGTTCCCCGGACAACCCGCAGCCGCTCTTTCAAATCTTTAATCCGTTCTATGATCTCTTGCTTGTCCATTTTATCCCTCCACCGCGGCCGTAGGCCCCAGCTGGTCGATTAAGTCCCTTAAAAATCTGTTTATAGACCTGAAGTTCATTATTTGTCATTTTTTCAAACAAGGGGTCATTAAAATTTTCGCCCGTTGCTATGGCTTCCTGAGCAAGTTTTTGTAAAACGGCTATTGTTTTTTCTTGTTTTGTCATATGTTTCCTATCCTTTCTGGCCACAAGTGGCCACTTCTTCGATGTTTTCCCTGTTCCGGGTAATTTACAGGCCTTAAATCGGCTCCTGGTGATTCCCCGGATAGCGTCCTATGGCCGCTATGAGCTGCAGGCGGCCGCTTTTTATGATTTATGAAATTTAATAGCTTGCTCCATATCGTCGGTAGCACCTTTAGGGTCGTGCATCATGATTTTTGCATTGGCTCGGCCGCTATAGGCTTCTTCATATTTAGGATTTAGTTCTATTGCTTTGTTATAGTCAATGAGCGCGCCTTTATAATCATTAAGTTCTTCTTTTGCAAATCCTCGGTCATTATATGCTTCAAAACTATTTGGATTTATTTTAATAAAATCGTCATAGTCTTTAATTGCTTCAATGTAATTTTTGTCTAAGATTTTAGAAAATAGTGTTCGTAAAGTTGGTTTTTCTGATGGGTGTGAAAATAAGCTAAATGCAAGCAAAGTAAGAAGACAAGATACAACTGAAACCCAATTAAAGAAGTATCTAGGTTTGGATTTGCACATATTCATAAAATCTGTTTTAGATTTTTCCTTAATCTCAGACATAAACTCTTTAGATCCAAGTTCGTTAGTTATTAATGACCGCCCGATTAATTTTTCAACATAATGAGTATATGTATCATAATCCTCACCGGCACTAAACATTACTCCTGTAAAAGCGGTTGCTATTGCTTTTTCTTGTTTTGTCATACGTTACTTCCTTTCTGGCCACAAGTGGCCACTTCTGCGATGTTTTCCCTGTTCCGGGTAATTTACAGGTCTTAAATCGGCTCCTGGTGATTCCCCGGATAGTGTCCTATGATCATTTCAAATTCTGTCTGATATTTCCTCAAATCCTTCTTCTTTGACTATTTTTCTATTATCTTCAATTAGTTTTCCTTCAATTGATTTTATTTCATACATTGTTTCCATATTATCAATTTTCAAATCACCATATTTATCTTTGACAAAGGATAATGTTGTTGTTATATCCGTTGGGTCTGTAATTTTGTTGTTTTTAGTAGAAGCATAAGTAATAATGCCAAGTACTTTAATTGTCATTGTATTATTAATCATTTTTTTATAAAACCTTTTGTATTCATAATTTGATTTAAACCTGCTTGCTGTGATGTTTGAGTATGTTTTATTGTCAAAAACCTCTTTATAATGTTTTAAAAACTCCGGGGTCATTAATAACATGAGTTTTTGGTGGTTGTCTACTGCCGATGTTGGCGTGTTATTATAAAACAAATTACAAAATTCAATTGCCAATCGTTTTCCTTGCAAAGTATTTTTTGTATCAGTCAGCATAAGTTTTGGTAAGAAAATGGAACTTATTAAGATACCTAAAATTATCCCGCTGTAAATAAAAGATTTCGGCAAATTTTCGTTTGCGTTTTTCATTTGTTCTCTCTCCTGGCCACAAGTGGCTACTTCTTTGATGTTTTCCCTGTTCTGGACAACTTACAGGACTTAAACCGGCTCCCGGTGATTCTCCGGACACGTTTTTATCGGAAATGTCGTTTATAATTTGTGTAAGTATGTTTTAATGATTTTTTTTTAATTCCTACACTACCATATATATTATTGTTATAAATATCTCTTATATCAAATCCAAAAGTAATTGCTGTGAAAAAAGCTTGTGTTGAACGTATAATTATATAAATCCACATAAACATAAATGCCCATATTCCAAATGCTTTTTTGAATTTTTTGTATAATTTTTGTCTGTTTGTTTTTTTTATCATAATAAAACCTACTCTACCCAATAAATAATTCGTATTTCTTTCGGTAAACCTTTGGTCTTTAATTCGTTGAGAAGACTATATAAATGTGAAGCAAAAATTTTATACGGTACAAATTGACCTTTTGGATCATCAAAATCAGCATTGGCCATAAGCTTATTATTTTCATCGCCAAATATTTGTACTTTTTGAGCTGACAATTGTTCCCAATCAAAATCCAACAACTCTGTTAATGTGTGCCAACCGTAAATACAATGATCCTCATCACGTTCTTTATTAAAATATTGTTTTGCTTCGCTGCTTATATCTTTTGGTAATTTAAATTCATGTAAAGGTTCTATGAATTTGATTGATTTATCAAGTGAATAGGCCCCTAAAAGACCACACGTATATGAATCATCTCTTGAATAGACTACACCTTTTTCATCATAACCAAAACCAAAATCAGACGGAATCCATTCATTGTTTTTTAGTACTTCACAGTATATTGTTATTGCTTTAGCCATTATGTTTTTCTCCTTCTTCGGGCGGTGTGTTTTTAAGTCTTGCTATCGGTGCAAAAACATACCCGAGGTTTATTGTCTTGTCTGTCGGTGTTATTATACCGGCTGTAAGTAACGCCAGGTACATGCCGCTATTTTCTGCGTAGTCCTTAATGATAACCTCGTTAACAGCAAGCGTTACTTCCGGCACGTTAATTGTTGCTCTAGCATAAGGCCCCTCCGCGTCCCAAAGCTGCAGCCCTGTCCTGCCATTTTCGTATTTTAGATAACTTATAGTACATTCTACACCCTTGAAAATAACTTTGTTGTTTGTTGTCATGGTTTTATTTTGGTTCTTTCTTTAAAGGATAGTCTTCACCGGTACCAATTTTCAACATTAAAAAACTACCCGCCGTCAAAAAAATAATCCCTGTTATTATAAATATAAAGTGTAATGTTGTGTCGGGGATGGTTATTATTTTTAAAATACTAAACAAAGTACATGATATTGTAATGCCAAATATTGATATTATTAAGATTTGTAATTTGGTTTTGTAAGTAAGTTGTCCTTTGTGGTCTTTTTTGTACCTTGCGTTCTGTTCTACTATTTCTTTCATTAGTTTCTGATGGCGCTTGCTAGTCATTACCTTTTCTTGTGTAATAATTGTTTTTGTTATTCCTGATTTGCGGTTTGTTTTCATAACCGTAACTAATTTTTTAACGGTTTTCTTTTTCATTTGAACCTCCTGTATTTATTTGTTTTTTATTTTGTCTTTTTTTTGTCAAGTTAAGTAAAAAACTATCATATACACGGCTAGGAACGGGAAAGGAATTTTCATAAATATCCGCAGGTGTAAGTAAACCACGTAATGGCAACTTGCCCCACTTTTCTTTTTTATTTGGATTTCTTGAGTCTTTTAATTCCAATAGTTTCACGAGTGTTGAAAGATTCAATTCTTTTTTTGGATATTTTTTCCTAAAACTGTCAATTTTCTTAATGATTGCTTTTTTTTGTTCTTCCCCAACTGAGGCGTTTATTTGAGCTGCGGAAAATAACATGTTTACCATTTCTTCGGATGATTGTTTATTTGAAAGCGGATTCCATACTCCTGTTTTATAGTTTTTATCTAATTGAAAAGTAAAGATGTTTTTATTTGAACCTGTTTTTTTCTTTTTCATTTGTTTACTCCTGTTTTTGATTTACCGTATTTTTCAACGTATTCTTCCAAAGCCAAACAGATAATATCACTTTCTGTCATATATTTATTTTCCTTGGTTTTATTTAATTCAGTTAATTTTTTCTTAAGTTCCATTGGTACTCTGGCGGCAATTTTGGCCTCGCGCTTTACTTCCTTAGTCATATTTTTCTCCTTTTAATTTGTCTTTCATTGTAAGACATTATATTAAAAAAGGACATTGTTGTCAACAAATTAATTCACTTTTCTTTATATAAAGTACAATTATTATTCTTATTAACCTCTCTACAATAAGCGTAATGAACCTTGTAATTTTCAGGTTTTTGTTTTGGATATTTTAAACAATGATAAACTGTTTCAGTCTCTCCGTCACCCTTCCAACCATATTTATGGGCATACATTGATTGACAAGTTACACATTGTACCGGGTTAGACATTAGCGGCGGATCTTTTTGGAATTTCTTTTTTAAGTTTGGTTATTTCTCCTTTGCACCAACGGATTGAAGCCTGTAATTGTTTTACACTCATCAAGTTTCTTTTGACCTTTCGTCCGCAAAGTCTTTGATAAATTGTTGCAGTCATTATTACCCCCAAGTGTGTTTTTCAGTTTAAAAATGTATTTAATTCCTGTGTTGTTGGTTTTGTATTTTCAATCCCCTTTTGTTCATTTTCCGGCAGAGTCGATAAAAAATCAAGCCCTGTTTCCTGTTGAATCTCATCAATGGTAACTTCGTGCGCGGGGATGTCGTTGGTCTCGTCCTGGTTCTTGTACTGGAAGGCCAGGGCGGTCAGATTCCCATTGTCCTGGAATATCACTATCTTATAGAACCCCCAGGGGACCCAGACGTGATCCGGGCCGAGTTCTTCTTCGGGCTTAAAAGACCCTTTACGGCTATCCTTCTCAAATATTGGCCCTACAATGACCCAAATTTCGCCGTATTTGACCGCTAAGGCCCTTACTTTGACTTCAAGCTGTTCCCATGGGTGCCGGTTTAACTGAGGCCACTGTGGGCACATATTGGATAGGTAGAAGCATTCTTTCATGGTGGTCGGATTCCGGCTCTCGTCCGCGGCCGGGCACATGTGCCCTTTGTCGTACCCGCTCTTGCTGTAATCTTTGTTTGTGGCTCTCTCTCCGGGCGCGAGGTCCGGGTCGGGCAGGAACTTGTAATTTTTACGTTTTTCAGTGCCGGCCGCGAGGTAGTCCTTTGTCAAATGATATGAAACCCATAGTGGAACCTTCTTTGCGGTGTCTTCGCATACAACGTAGCCCTCGCGGTAAAGCGTTTGGCAGGTGCTGCAGGTGCCGGGGATTCCGTATTTCAAGTGTTCGTTGATCGGCGCGGTACTGCATAAAAATAGAGTAACCAGCAAGGCAACGGTTATTAACGATATTTTTTTCATTGAACTTAAACCGTACTTTTTGTGAGCTTCAAAGATTTTGAGAAATTATGATCGTGTTTTATGGTGGTATGCCCTCTTTGATGTTCTTTCCGATATCGGTCGAGTTCTAAAATGAATTTTCTCGCGTGTTTGTATTTTAGCCAGACTACCAGTATTTTTTTACCAGTTTCATCATAAAAAAGTTTCTGTTGGTATATTAAGGCGTCGCGCTTAAATAAAATTTCCTTTATATGTTTTGAGGTCATATCTGAAACCCACATAAAAAGATAACCGGTAGAGGTAAGTTTTTTCATTAGTGTCTTGTCGGCCACGTTTCCGGGCATTGTGATAACATCTCCAAAAAGGAAATCCTTAAAGACCTGTTCTTTTCTGTAATGTGGTGTATCGTAACCACAGGCCTCGAGTATCTTTCTCTTATCCGTCAATTCTTTGATCATGATTTAAGCTCCTTTAACGGTCATTGGCCGTTTCGTCGTTATTCGGAAACTGAATAAAATATGATTTAGGATATTTTATATTGATTTTAGTATTTTTTGAGATACTCTCGACTAAATCTAATAAACCTGAAAGTTCGTCAAGCCTATTGGCCTTGTAAGCCGTAGCGTACATCCTCATGTAAAACGTCCGGCCGTTGTTATACTTTTCTTGATCTATAAGAGCAATTAGACGCTTTTTAAAATCAAGTATAGTCATAAAGGCTCCTTTCTAATTTTAATGGACCGGCGGGTTATATAAGGGGTTTAGGGGATCAACAGCAGGGGATGCTGTTGATTTGAAAACCCGCCGGTCCGTATCTTAACTAACTTCCTGTACTGTCTTTTTAAGCTGCATTGGATTTGATATTACTGGAAATTTTTGTTTTGTTGCGCCTGTTCCTGACACTGTAACATCACCATAATTAAGCATACCGCCAAGCAAGGATTGATGAACAAGCAGACTCTCAATTTTTTCTTTATTCATTTCGAGGGTAATTTTTTTAAGAACACCCCATTTAATAATAACGCGTTTGTTAGTTACTGCAAATTCGTTTGAGGAATATGCGATAAAGGACCACACAAACCAGATAGCCCCAATTAGTAAAAACGGGCCTCCCGTGCTCATTCCTGTTTTACCTCCGCCCATTGCTGTTAATAATCCTACTACAAGAATTATAACCGGCCAAAGAAAAATAATCGGATGATTCTTAGTTGTAAAAATAACCTTCTCATCCTTCAACAAACTGTCGTGTACATAACCCATTCTAAAACCTCCCTCGTTTTTTACCACCGGTTATTCACCGGTGGCTTAGTTCATTACCCTAATACTTTTTTCAACAGCCCTTAACTTTTCCGTTAATTCCCTGTTTTGTTGTTCTATTTTGTTCCGGTATGGCCGGTATAGGATACGTTCATGTTCTTCTT